>Ga0265299_10004432_pt1 | contig 13305 bp, 19 predicted proteins | sample AusTroGonzalo_MG_4_FD_193485 | JGI IMG/M metagenome (GOLD analysis project Ga0265299, IMG submission 193485) | Bovine rumen microbial communities from tropical cattle in Woodstock, Queensland, Australia - Gonzalo_02 | ecosystem: Host-associated > Mammals > Digestive system > Stomach > Rumen ...
GAGGCAGAGGAAAAGCAGCGTCTGCTGATGCGTGAGCGTGAACTGGCCGAAAGCCGTCGCATGGCAAGAGAAAGAGAATTGGAATTATTGGATTATTAACACTTAAAACCGTTTTAAGTTATGAAAAAAAAGACTTTGGAAGAGTTGATGACTCGCCAGCGCGAGATCAACGACACTCTGGGTGGTATTGAAGCAAACCTCCAGAAAAGAGAACTGAATGACGAGGAAAAGGCCAACAAGACCAAATTGCTCGCCGAGTATGAAAACAACAAACGCGAAATCTCGCTGGCTATCCAGGAGAAGCAGGCCGCTGCTGTTCTGGTCGCTCCAAAGAAGGATGTGAATACTGAGCTCCGCGAGTTCTTCCGCGAGGCAAAGCCCGGCTCAAAGTTTGTCATCCCAATGACTCGTGAAAGCATCAGCTATGCAAGTCAGGGTGTAGGCAACTATCCCGGTACTGAGGGCTACGTGCAGGGCATCACCGTGATTGACCTGATTCCAACTGACCGTCCTGATGGTGACATTCTTGCTACAGCGGGCGTACCTATGACCACTGGCGTTGTAGGCAACAAGATTCAGTGGGCATTTGCAGGCGGTGTGGAAGCAGTATTCGCCAATGAGCTTGCAGCAACCACAGAGCGCACTATCGACCTCGACAAGCAGGTTCCAGTTCAGCAGCGTCTCACCGTGCGTGTTCGCATCAGCAATCAGGCACTGGAGAACTCGAACTTCGATCTTCAGTCGTACATCGTTCGCGTTGTTGCTGACTCTATCCGTCAGAAGATCAACTGGGCCGTGGCTTCTACCACTAAGGCTACCTCAATCTTCTTCGGTCCATTCGCTCAGGATGCAGAGAGCGGCACCTACGGTCAGGAAGGCTATGTGCCAGGTAAGCAGGTCGGCACTTACTCCGACTTTACCAAGGAGACAGCTGCTGAGATGATCGGCAAGCTCGCTGCCCACAACTTGCCAACCGACAACGTGGCATTTGTGATGGGCGCAGCTGACTTCTGGAAACTGAAAGTTACTCCATTCGACCAAGGCTCCGGCATCATGCTCATCGGCAATGACAACCGTCTGCTCGGCATTCCAGTTGTGGTGAACAACGCCATCAACCGTGCCACTCAGAAGGGTGCCATCAGCGGCCACGCCGTAGGTCTTGGTAACTTTAAGTACCTGCCTGTGATGCAGCACGGCAACATCCGTCTGTCTATCGACGCTACGTCTGCCGTTGCAAGCAACACGGATGAGGTCTATACCACCATCAATGCTGACTTCTCGATGACCATCTTGAAGGACGGTGCTGACGCATTCGTGCTCTACAGCAAGAACGGCGATAGCGCAAGCGACATCTAAATTGTGATACCCTCTTTCTGGGTTCATAGTTCCAGGGCGGGCGGCGGAGATGAAAGCCCGTCGCCCGCCTCCCAGAAAGAAGGAATGTGAAATTAGATAATAACAAGTCACACGACAATTCATAATGAGCCTACAAACTGACATCGTATTTGTAAAAGCATTGCAAGGAAACGCGGAACTAATGGCAAAACTGCCAGCGGGAAACGTGTATAACACAAGTATTGCTTTGCCGGATGAAGATATTGATAATGCACCGCCACCGTACATCATTGTATCATTTGATGGGCTGACTAATGACCAGTCCACAAAGGACGGATATGAAGGTGACACCGATGTGGTGAATATCAGTATTGAAATTGCCGCAAAAACGAGAAAGCAGCTTGGCGAACTTGCTGAGGATGTAAGGTGCACCGTCCGAGAGTTCTTTGAGAGCGTTGACGAAGAGGATGAGTTGTACGACCTTGTGCCGTATGATTATCAATTTACTGCGCAAGGAGTTATGTACGACTCCATGAAACCTTGCTATTGGCAGGTGTTGAATTGGCAATGTGACACAAACCCATAGAGAAAAATGAAAGGTCAGAATTTACGAATTTTGCTTGGGAATCCCGCTAAATGTGTGGCTTTCTCGACGAGTTGCACATATCATCTCAGCAATCAGCTTGAGGATGCTTCGACAAAAGACACAGAAGGCGGATTCATGAAGCAGGAAATTACAGGTACGTCCGGTGACATTTCTTGCGATGCTCTCTATTCTGTTGAAACAGATGCAACAGGAGTAAGCGGTGTTGATGCACTCGATATGGTGCTTGCAGGACAAGAAGTCGATGTGGAATTTTCTCCTACGAACGGAGAAAAGAACCGATCAAAAACGGGTGTAAAGTACACATGCAAGGGTATCGTTAATGACATTTCAATCAATGCGCCCAACAGAGCAAACGTGACCTACAGCATCCAGATCCAGATGAACTCTAAGCCGGTAAAAAGCGGCGAATCTGACAGCGACAGTGACATATAATCTACCTAACCGTGCGCTCGGATTTAGCCATTTTTCCGAGCGCACATAATTTAACGAACTATGACAGAAAGAACCATCAAAATCCTTGACAAAGATGTAATGATGCGATATTGTGTCGCATCGGAAACAGGATATGAGCAGTTGAGCGGCAAAAGTTCGTCTGTTTTTATCCCAGAAATTGACCAAGACACTCATGAAGTTGTAAAACATGCTGAGGCAACAACGATTGATTATTTGTATCTCGCAATCGCTTCAGTGATTGCAGCCTATTCTTACAAGAAGCAAGATTCCCCAGTAACTGCTGAACAAATCTTGTATGAAGCATCACCCAACGAAGTGCTGTCACTCATCAAGAATGTCGGTGAATTAAGAAAAGAGTGGTATGACATCCCATCTGTCATCCAAGATGATAAAGGTGAAGATTCTGAAGGCTCAAAAAACGCATAAACGCCCACGAATTATATGAAATAGTCGTGGGCGAAATAGGCATTGACAGACAACAATTCTTCTATGATTTGCCACTTTGGGAAATCAAACTTATCATATCTGGGTACAGAAAACGAGAAAGAACATTCCTTCTGATGACGCGGTGGTCAACATTCATGCAGATGTGTACGGGCATGGCTGACATTAAGAAAGCAGGCATTAATTCGGCTGAAGACTTGATGAAATTTTCATGGGAAAAAGAAGAGGATGATGATAACAAGCCATCAGATGATGAAGTGGAAGAGATGCGGAGAATGTTGCAAGAAGAGAACAGGAAGGCTGGCGCATGACCAGCCTTCCTGTTGTATTACCATGTCAAAACAACATCATCCATCCATTCTTCATCAAGCGTGATCAGGAATGGCTTTTGTCCAGAGAACAAGCTACCAGAATAATTCGTGGAGCGATTAGCCTTTAGAGGAACATCATCAATAGAGACAGAACCGAGCACGGAATTGCCACTACCTGAAGAACTGATTGTAACATCCGTGGTCCACTCAGAAGCATCACTGATTGTGAAAAATGATGCAAATAGATTTGTTGTTCCGATGTAAGAATTTGGAATGGTGACAGAGATGGGCGAACAGTCATCGAATGTCATAGTTCCATTGATATAGTCAATGCCATAATACCATGAATCAGGAGTAATGGTCAGAGATGAGCATCCTACCGGAACTCTGTCGTTGATGGTCACTTTCAGTTTTGCCACTTTGCGAATAAGTTCGACTTCTTGGGTTGTGGCTGTTGAGTTCCCGACGGTGATTTCTGCCGCTTGCCAGAAGGTGTCGCGAACTATTGACCATACAATAGTATGCTCTTCATCATCCACATCAGGATCAGAACCACGAGAGGCGACAAAATAGAGGTGGTGCTGCCCATACGTCATTGACATGGATGGTTCACCAAAGTCCTCATCATTGGATGTCTGATGGAGAATCTGGACGCATTCATCTCCAATGTAATCAAATATCCACAAATCAGTCATGTCCTTGCCATCAGCAGACAGTGTAGCTCGGGTGAATGTTGGCCGTCCAAAATCGCCATTCACATTGAATGTGATTGTTTTAGTTGCAGGCATTTCTTCATCATAGAGAGAAACTTTCTGACAGGCGGTCATGGTGAACGCCAATAATGGAATCAAATACTTTTTCATTTTTTCTTATTTTTAAGTTTTATATTTATTTTTTCATATTCATCGTGAACGGACTGCGCGAGCACTTTTGCATATCGTTGAGTTTGGATGATATTCGTGTGCCCCAGCATCTTCGACAGGTTTTCTATCTTCACGCCATTACGGAGCATATATGTGGCAAAGGTGTGTCGTGCAAGGTGAGAATGCAAAGGCGTAGGAATTCTAGCAGCATATCCAAGTGCTTTCAATGCGTGGTTGTAATCTGCATTTCCTATCTTCGGAATCTGCATGTTGTACCTCTCCAGTACTTCAACCGCAGGAGGCAACAACTGACTCACAAAAGGCTTTCCCGTCTTGAGTCTCGTGCCGGTATGTTTCCACACACCATCCACCTTCTTATAATTTCCAATGTTGAATTCCTGGGTGTCAGAATAAGACAAACCCGTAAACATCTGGAACACGAACAAATCACGCGCCACTGCCATTTGAGTGCCAGCCAACGGGTGCAAGCTCATAAAAGCCTCCATCTCTTCCTCTGTCAAGTACTCCACATTCTCTTTTTCGCCACGTCCGAACTCACCACGCAGCCGATTGTATGGATTCGCTGCAATAAGTCCGAACTTCTCAGCGCGATTAATAAGTGCTTTCAGGCACTTGTGATATACATGAATGGTAGCCTCGGAAAGAAGGTCAGCTTTCTTCCCTGCTTTTTTCTCTGCATCTGATAACTCGCGCTTCAGTCCATGCAAGAAAGCATCCCACATGTATATGTTCTCAGTTGTTAGGTCACTCCACTTCCTGAACTTTCCGAACTCCGTCAATCGCTTCTCCACCGTCCTGTAATGCTTCATCGTACCATCGCATAATCGTAACATCGGAATTTGTTCATTAACCCAAACCAAGAACGTCGGCTTATCGCTTGACTCTTCATTTACCGCCCACAGCTGTTTCTTAATCTCCACCATTGAAATCGTTCTTCCCTCAGCCATGCACGCTTGCACTTCCTCATACGCACGCCCGTTCATTATATATAATAATTTATTCAACTCATCAGCATCAGGTCTATTGACCACCCTGTCACCTATCCACTCCGAAGCCTTCACCTTCACACCCGTGGCAAGGTAATACGACTTTCTGTCGATTGTGATTCTCATATCAAGTGGAGCATCCTCATTTTTTCGTGCTTTTTTCTTCCAATTATGTACAATTTTTATAGTAATCATGTTGATTTTGGTATGTTTGTTTTACCACCCATTTTGGAGTGGTAAAACATAGGTAAAACATTTGTGCCATTTTCGCCCCATTTTGACCATTTTTGACCTTGGATAAACTTTTTCACCAACCTTCCTAATCCTTTGAAAATAAAGGGAATCGCCCATTTTTCTGCCGATTCCCTTCATTTTTCATGTGATCCGCTTGGGAATAGCGTGATTTGGAGGGAACCGCTGTGTTTATGGGGGTTTTGGCGGTTTTGAATTTTTGACGTGGTAAAACATGATGTCAATTTGTGTCGATTTGTGTATATTATTTTGATTCTTTTTCATTAGATTCCGCGGCCAGGGACGGGAAGTAGTCATGGCGTTGGGAGGCGAGGAATTTTTGGAGTTGCGATGTTGTTGACTCCAGGGATTGGCGAGCTTGTCTGAGAAGGACAAGCTCGACGTTTGTTTGTCGTCGGAGTTGTTCCAGTTCGGCGATGAGTTCTGAGGCGAGGTCAATGATGTCTTTTTCTCCTTTTCTTTGGGCTATGGAAATGGAGGATGTGCCGAGGTCAATTTCGTGGTTGGTCGGTTGGATGTCTCCTGAAGGGTCATCGGCAAGCATGGGATATGGGACTAAGCCGCGCAGATAGTCCATGTTGAAGATGTTTCCGAATGCTTCGTTGAGTTTGCGAAGGGTTTTTTCTGATGGCTCATTCTTTCCATTCATAATTCGTGACATGCTGGCAGCATCTATCCCGATGATTTGGGCAAGGTGAGCCTGATCGCGTACATTTTTATTGAAGTGAAGCCAATCTAATACGTGCGAAAAAATTTCGTTCCTTAATCTCATATTGCCTATAATTTGTATGAATTGATATGAATTGATAAGAATAAACTTAAATTATGTTAATCAGTTGATGTAAATTGATACAAGTTTGCATAAATTGATTTATCTTTGCATCCGAAAACCAAAGCGAGCATTGAAATCGGGGCATAGAAATAGCCGTCAGGCGAAGTTCGCCTTTTCCAGAAGGCAGCCGGAGCCACCTTGCAAAATTGAAGGATTGCAAAGATAAGGCTTTTCTTCCGATTTCGATGCAAACTGATAGAAAAATTAAGAAAAATTAAATTTTATCGAAATATGGAAAAGACCAAAGAAGAGCTGATTATTGAAAATGAGAGGCTGTGCAGAGCACTTCAATCATCTGGACCATATATCTGTTGCAATGACAAATGCACGAAAAGAACAATCATGAGACCTAAACATAAAGTTAAACTCATAAACGCATTAGTAACTATGGCAAGAAAGATTTTATCTGTCACTATGATGGTGGCTATGATGGTGGCACTGGTGGTGCTGTGCCTTCCATGTTTCCTTATTTTCTCAACAGGAAATAACGGAGAGTTGACCATTTGGAACTTTGTCGGAATCGGCTGGACTTGTGTGTTGGCAATGGTTCTCAAAAAGGTATGGTGATGGACAGGGAACTGAGAAAGGAGATTGCTGCGGAGGTCAGGGAAGTGACTGAGCGGGTACAGCGTGAGCACTGGGAAACCTACAACGAGAAGTGGGTGAGGGGGAAGGAGTTGTGCAAGGTGATTGGGTGCTTCGGTGCCGGTTGGCTGAAGGCTTATGGCAGCAGTCTTCCAAGGACTCAGGCGATTGTCGTGGATAGGAATAATGTAGAGGTGGCTACGGGGTGGGTTTATCCGTTGCACAAGATTCAGAGGATGATGATGAATGGGGAAATCAAGGAACTGAAGGTGAGTTGCGATGCTATCGCAACAAACGGGACAAGGAAAGGAGGTGAGGCATGAATACGGGATATAAGCAATCATATCATCACTGGACAAGACTTGAAGAGCGGATGATTCAGAAGGCATACAATCCGCATCGGTGGTGGGGTAGGAAAGATTTGGCTGATGAGTTGGGTGTGACTGAGGCAGCGTTGGAAGGCCACATCAGGCAGATGAAGAGAGGCGGAAGGTTGTGATCTTAATCTTTTTACATTCATATAATATTTAGGTTATTTTACAAACAGTTCATGTTTCTCAGCGGAGAACAATAGGAATATGTTTCGCATACATGTTAATGCAAGACCAGCCGTGGTTCGTGAGAATAGGCTGAATTTGGGTGGTAAGGGTGTGAATTAATATGTCGGCTCACACATCGGACTTATCGGGAAAGACCGAGGGAACCGCCAGGGAGGTTGGAATCCTCTCCCATCCACAAATTATCGACGCATAAAAATAGCGACGAAACCGAAAATTCGAGGTACTCAGAAACGGCACGGGGGCTTTGGCTCAGTGGTGGCACAAATCGGAGGGAGAATCTGATGGCAGTCATTCCGAAAAAAATACATAGCCGGACGAGAGGCAATGCACGGTGAAACGTGTGACCGACCCAGCAGGTGTCTGTGAAGATTATCTGACAGGAGCCGAGAGGCGTGGTGATCAATGGAGGCCTGTTGTGACGTGTCACAGAGTAAGAAGTAAGGGTGTGGGGCAGTGCGACTTAAATCAAAACCCATGCAGCAGTCGTGAAAACGTGTTGAGATGATTGAAATATCTGAATAGATATATAATGGTATGCCGTATAGCTCAGTTGGCAGAGCGCGTCCCTTGAGGGGGCGAGGTCGTAGGTTCGAGTCCCTCTACGGCAACAAAGTTTTGTTTTTTCATATTATTATTTTCGAATTTTTATATCCACATACAAATGACTGTTTTTGAATGAATAGTAATTTTGAGTGTGTTTAAGCGAGAAGGTCGGGCTGGGAAGTTCGGCCGCTCATTTTTTTGGAGTATTCATCATTAAAAATAAAGAGATATTATGAAAGTTCAAGGTAGAATTAAGAAACTGCTCGAACCAAGGAGCGGCGTGAGTGCAATCGGTAACGCATGGAGAAGACAGGATTTCATTCTGGAATATTTTGAGAGACCAGAAGATCAGTATGCGGAAACGGTGTGCTTGCAGGTTATGAATGACAGAATCGACGAGTATGACATGCACGAGGGTGATGAGGTGATTGTTGACTTCGGGCATAGGGTGAATGAGTATCAAGGCAGGATCTATACTGAAATGAGGATTCGGAGCTTTGAGAAGGTGAAGAAGGACAGCGGGACAACCGCTGGGAACCAACTAGCGCAGGCAGAGATGACAGAAGAGCAGAAGAAAGCGATGGAGAAGTTGAAGGGAATGGGTGAACAGGCAAGCAATGGCGATGCAAATGGAAGTGGAGATGACTTGCCTTTCTGATGAGTTCTTCTGCGAGTGGTGGCCTATTGATATGGAGCCATAGGTTGTGGGAAACCTGACGTGAGGGAGGCACGGACTAACTCAACGGACGACCGCAAGTCCGCAATAGGCATATAGAGCCACGCAAAAAGGTGCGTGTGGTTAGGGGTTGGAATCCCCTGTCGGTGCCTCCAGATTTTTTGAAGTTGTCGTAATACGGCAACAAACTGGACAAAGAAGGAACTATGACAGAAGAAGAGAAAAATAATGGAACACCACAACTGACTGAGGTGCCGACGTTCTTGCAGAATGAGAACTGGCACAATGAGGACATATCGGGATGCTGGTTGGACTTCACCGAACCGTACAAACCGCCACGATGGACGTTGAGTCACAACGGGAAGAGGTTCGCCAACCTTGGGGAGTTGTCGGTCATCACAGGCAAGAGCGGTCACGGTAAGACATCCTTCATGTCGATGGTGATGGCGGCGATATTGAGGGGCAGTTACGGTGGAATGCACTACGAACTTCATGATGAGGTTCCATTCCCTATCGTGCTGTACATCGACACGGAGCAGGGAAAGGATGACTCTATCGCTATCAAGAACCGCGTGTGTAAGTTGGCAGGGCTTGACTATTCGAAGCCACAGGAGCAGTTCAAGGTGCTACGACTGAGGGACACGGTGGATGCTCACCAGCGGTGGCGACAGATACTGAAAGCCATTTGGGAAGTGAGGCCGACGATGGTGTTCCTGGACGGTATGCTGGACATTGTTCGTGATTACAACGACCAGAAGGAATGTCAACCCATCATCCGTGAGTGCATGATGACTGCAACCGAATATGACATCTCGCTGTGGTGCGTGTTGCATGAAAACCCCACCTTCGACAAGATGGTGGGAACGCTTGGTTCGGTGCTTCAGCGAAAGGTGACAGAAGGATTCGCTGTGAGGAAGCACAAGCAGGTGAACGAGCCTGAGAAGCAACGACGACCAGATAGACCACCTATCTACTTCTCAGTGGAACAACTGAAAGCCCGTCGATATGATCAAGACGACTGGGACTTTGAGGTGGTGAACAACGAAGAGGGATGGGGTGTGCCACAGGAATTGAACGTGATGACCCCCGTGATTGGAACGAGCCACACACCTGAAGAGATACAACGATGGATCACCGAACGACAGCAGGACATCAAGTGGCCAGCATCAAGGTCTGATGTTTACAAGTTCATCTTTGAGGAGGAGGGTGTGACCTCTGTGGATGAACAAAAGGAAATTATGCAAATCTGCATGAATCGCCGGTTCTTCATCGAGCAGACAAAGGATGAAATGAAGCAGGGACAGAAGAACCCACGACTGAAGTTGAATGAGGCTGTGATATTACCATTTTAATAACTTAAAAACATAAGGATTATGACACGGAATGAATTTGAACAGAGAGGTGTTCTTGCTTTAATGGCAAGCGGAAAGTACCAAAAAAGTGATGGTGTTCTTGATGTGTACAACATCACAGATGAAGTATCAATGATGGCTGACTACATGGAAGAGAAGGCTGGAATTGTATTTGATAATGATGACTTCGAAACGGAAGAATCATTGAAAACTTTTATAGGACAACTCAGCGACAATATTTCCAGACTTGTCAATGATGACGAAGGCAACAGTATCATATCTGCCATACATGAATTGGTTGAAGGCTTGGAAAATTTGAATGAAACAATCGCCAATAGATAATGTACGCCTGCGCATGAGGTATATATACAGGTATATATACCTTCCCACGCACACACACGCACGTATGCGAGGCGTTGGCACGCCCCATGTGCCCGCTGATGTGGGCGGGCACGGAAATGGGGCTGGAGTGCCACGGGAATCCGCCTCGCACGCGCAGGCGCATTTGGCATTCAGTATAAGCCATTGGCAAGCAATTAAATATTGACACATGAGCAAGATTGACGAGACTACCATCCAGCGGGTGCTTGAAAGGGCGGACATTGTAGAGGTGATAGGTGACTTTGTGGAGTTGAAGAAGAAGGGTGCACGGTATTTGGGGCTTTGCCCTTTCCATGACGATCAGCACGCAACGAATTTCAGCGTATATCCGAGTAAGCAATGTTATCGGTGTTTCGCTTGTGAGGCAAAAGGCGACGTTGTAAAGTTCTTGATGGAGCATGAGAGGCTGTCATTCCCTGATGCAATTCGGTGGCTGGGTAGGAAGTACGGCATTCCCGTTGACGATGTGCCATTGAATTATACACCACCACCAGCACGACCGAAGCCAGCACCGCTGCCGATGCTGGAGATTCATCCAGGGTATGTGAAGCCGGGAAGGATAGAGGCTGATAACTTGGTGAACTGGATAGCGAGCGTGCCTTGGGATGGAGCGCAGAGGGCAAGGATAGAAGAGGTGCTGAAGGAGTATCACATTGGACATTCACGGTGGGGGTTCACGGTGTTTTGGCAGATAGATGAGCAGGGCAAGGTTAGGACAGGCAAGATGATGAAGTATAAGGAGGACGGGCATCGCGACAAGGAAACGAAATACAACTTTGATTGGGTGCATTCGGCAATGAATAGGCAGCACTTGATTGATACGGACAAGGCTGAGGTGAAACCGTGTTTGTTCGGTTTGCATTTGCTGGACAAATACAAGGGTGCCGACGTGAAGATCGTGGAGAGTGAGAAGACGGCGGTGATTATGGCTATCGCTTACGGAAACTATGTAAAGGAGGTGTGGATGGCTTGTGGTGGGCTTCAGAACATATCGAAGGAGAAGTTGGCACCCATCATGAAAGAAGGGCGCAGAATAGTTCTTTACCCTGATAGAGACGGCGTGAAGGAATGGGAGAAGAAGGCGAGGGAATTGGGCTATCTGAATATAACGGTGGATGCAAGACCTGTCACGGAGTGGTGGAAGCCCTGCGACGGGGAGAAGGCAGACATTGCTGATGTGGTTGTGAGGAGTATCATTGAACATACTAAAAAGACGTAACAATGGAAAAGGAAAAGTATAAAGTCATAGCGACGAAGGTCAGCACATTTGTGAAAGAGCGAATCGAACGCATTTGTCGGAGAAAGCAGATGAATGAGTACGAGATGCTTCAGAACATGTGCGATTGCATTGTTCGCTATATGGATGACCGACACAACCTCACGCCAGAACTGGAAAGGCTGATGGGCATCTTTGAACACTTGGAGGGTTGGAGAAACGCGTTCAATCTTGCTGACCATACGGCAGAGGCTGAGATATGCGAGGCATTCTATGTGCTGAAGGCGAAAGGGAAGACAGGGCTGAGGGTGATCCATGTAGAACGTCCGTGGTTTGATGGCGTGGAAGAATGGGAGCAGACGGAAAACATCCAGCAAATCTTTGAACGGTTCTTGAATATCCTGATGCCCGAGAGGTACATGAAGATGAGAAAACTATCCATCTATCTCGGCATCGATTCACGCATTCACCTGCTTGACTATCTGATAGACCGTTGCATGGAAGAGGAAATGAATGCTCAGTATCGGAGAGAGTTCGAGGATGCGGCACGGGCTGAAAACACAAAGACATTGGAGTATGGCAAAAAGACTAAATCAGTGCATCACCACTCGCCAGAGGAGTACATCGAACAGACGACAATCATGTTTGAACCCGATGATACACCGCGAGGAATTGACGGCATCCCAGAAGAAGGAGCTGGAGAGGAAGAGTGAAGAGGCAAGGATGTGGCTGGAGATGAATTGTGATTTTCGGCCGTTCGGGATGGAATGGTAATAATAAATAATGAAGATATGGAGAAGGTAGAATTTAAGGTTAATCAAAACAAACTGAGAGTGAAGAAGTGCTGCGCGAGTTGCATGTTCAAGGACAAAGACCAGACATCGAATGATAACAAGCGATGGTGTAAGTCGAAGCGCATGACCGTCCTGAGAGACGAGTGTTGCAAGGACTGGATGATCTCACAGGAGATGGATATGGCAGGAGGCGGTGAGCCAGGACGTGTGAAGAAGGCAGACTTCATTCATTGGTTCGGTGTCGAATGGCCAAAACTTCAAGCAAAGGGTTGGAATGTTGACCTTGTGAAGACGTCATGGGAGAAGGAAAACCACACAAGCGTTTATATGAAATAGTATGGACAACCTTCACAAAGCCATTTGGGAGTACTTCGACGACTTCTATCAGCCAAGCGCAAAGGGTGCTTGCTATCCGATTCCGTTCTTATGGGCAGAAGAAGCACACGCGGACGCTGCTGTGTATGAGGAACAGAAGAAGATGAATGAATGGTTCGCAACATTCGGTGGTGATCCATTGAAGAGCGAGCAATGGAAGGTGGCGATGCTGGCAAGAGAGAACGGATATGTGATGACTGAGCCAGAGAAATGTTGGCCAAGAACGACAAACGTAAAAGTGTATCGAGTAAGATGAAGGATGAAAGACTACCTTGGCGATGCAAGAACAAGAAGCAAGCGAAGGACAAGATGGAGATATACAACTCACGCGAGTGGCACGAGGTGAGAGCGGCGAAGCTGAGAGCCAATCCGCTATGCGAGATGTGTATTGAAGAAGGGCAAAAGAAAGGAATAAAACGTGGTTACATCCGTGAAGCAAGGTTGGTTCACCATGTCCATCCCATCGAAGAGTCAAACTCGAAGGAGGAGATGAAGCACTGGGCGTTCCTGTGGGGCAACTTGCAAAGCCTGTGCCGAGAGTGCCACGCACGTATTCATAACCAGAAGGGCTACCACAAGAAAGAGAACGTGAAGGCTCGACGTAATGAAGCCTTTGAGCGATGGAAGTCAAGGTTGAAAGGGCATCCACCTGCCGACCCGACCTAACTCATGACCTCCGGGGAGGTGATTTTATTTTACATCGCCTTAGAATCCCAAAT
>Ga0265299_10004434_pt1 | contig 13301 bp, 14 predicted proteins | sample AusTroGonzalo_MG_4_FD_193485 | JGI IMG/M metagenome (GOLD analysis project Ga0265299, IMG submission 193485) | Bovine rumen microbial communities from tropical cattle in Woodstock, Queensland, Australia - Gonzalo_02 | ecosystem: Host-associated > Mammals > Digestive system > Stomach > Rumen ...
ACCCATTCCGCCTCGCCTTTATAGGTATTGTTTTTGCAATCTTAGGGTTAATAGTATCCGTTATTTCGCTAATTTGCAGTGGTCACTGCTGCTAACCCACATACAAAACGAATTACTAATCAAAAAAAATAACTCAATCATGAAAAAAATTTATTTATTTCTCATCGCCCTGTTTGCCCTATCGGCACAGACATGGGCTTATGATTTCAGCTACACCTATCAGGGTCAAACGTTGCATTACTACATCGTTGACGGCAACGCTCTGATAATACCTTCAGATAGTTATACAAACCTGACAGGTTCACTAACTATTCCTAGCAGCGTAACCTACAACGACACAACCTATTCCGTCACCTCCATCGTCAGTTATGCCTTCGAGGGCTGCAGCGGCCTCACTTCCGTCACCATCCCCAACTCCGTCACCTCCATCGGCTCCAGGGCCTTCGAAGACTGCAGCGGCCTCACAACTGTGAACTTCAATGCTACGAACTGCACCTCAATGTGTAATATGGAGTTTGATTTTCCAGTATTCTATAGATGCACAGCTCTTGCTACGTTAAATATCGGTGACAATGTCACGAACATCCCGAATTACGCTTTCTATACCTGCAGCAGTCTCACTTCCGTCACCATCCCCAACTCCGTCACCTCCATCGGCTCCAGGGCCTTCGAAGGCTGCAGCGGCCTCACAACCCTCAGCATTGGCAACTCCGTCACCTCCATCGGCAGCTCCGCATTCTATAACTGTAGCGGCCTCACATCCGTCACCATCCCCAACTCCGTCACCTCCATCGGCAGTTACGCCTTCTCTGGCTGCAGCGGACTCACAACCCTCAGCATCGGCAACTCCGTCACCTCCATTGGCAATTACGCCTTCAGTGACTGCAGTGGCTTTCAGGAAATACATTCTTTAGCAAGCGTCGCACCGACATTAGGCGAAAACGCTTTTTCTGGCGTAACAAGCACTATACCTGTATATATTCCTTGTGGAGCCTCCAACTCATATTATTCACGTTGGCCATATTTCTCAAACTTCATCGAAGGCAGCGCTGTTTCTTTCTCGGCTGTATCCAACAACAACACAATGGGATCTGTGCAGATCCTCACTATGCCGACCTGTACCAACCCGCAGGCGGTCGTATATGCCGTCGCCAATAGCGGCTATCAGTTCGACCACTGGAGCGATAACTCTACATCCAACCCCTACTCGCTGACCGTTAACGAGGATATGGAGCTGACGGCTTACTTCTCGCCAATAGGAAGCCAACCCACAACCTACTACACCATCACCGTTACAACCAACGATGCTGAGATGGGCTCCGTATCGGGTGGCGGAAGCTTCGCCGAAAACACCACTACAACCATTACAGCGACAGCCAACAGCGGCTACCACTTCGTACAATGGCAGGACGGCAACACCGAAGCCTCACGCTCCATCACCGTAACCGCCGACGCAGAATACACCGCCTACTTCGCCGCCAACGGCGCGAACGAGTACACCATAACCGTGATAGCCCAAAATCCCTCGATGGGCACAACGACGGGTAGCGGCACATTCGCCTACGGCACCGCGACCACCATCACCGCCGAACCCTACGAGGGCTACTACTTCGTGCAATGGAACGACGGCAACACCCAGCGCATCCGCACCATCACCGTCACGGGCAACGCCACATACACCGCCTATTTCGACCACTCGAACGGCATCGACGACATCGCAGCGGAGGAGGTGAAGGTGTTTGCTCGCGGCAGTGAGATTGTGATTGAAGGTGCCGAAAACAGCGACGCCCTTATCTACGACATCATGGGCCGCATCGTCCACAAAGGCCGCATCGAAAGCCCCATAAGCGTCAGCAACGCGGGTGTCTATATGGTCAAGATAGGCGGCCGCCAACCGCAGAAGGTGGTGGTGAGATAATAGAAGATTGGCTTTATATTTCATTGGGGTGTGTTAACTGTATGCACACCCGGCAAGCGGCGGATTATGAATCTGCCGCTTGCTTTTAGGAAGACTGGTTTCGGAGTAAAAAAAAGTGTCTTCGGGCGTTTTTTTATCGCCCATTCAAAAAATAGGTTTAATTTTGCAAATTAATTTTTGTTAATTAATTTAACATTTCAAAAATTAAAACACTTATTATCAAAACTTCCTATTAATAAACTTATGAAAAACGACGAACGCAGGGTTGTAATTACAGGCATGGGCATCTGGTCGTGCCTCGGCACAACCCTTGACGAAGTAAAAGACTCTCTCTACCACGGCTACTGCGGCATCATATTCTCACCCGAGCGCAAAGAAATGGGATTCGAATCAGGTCTCACGGCATACGTCAAGCAGCCCGAACTCAAAGGTATAGTTGACCGCGCCCACAGGGTTTTCATGCCCGAAGAGGCTCAGTATGCCTACATGGCCACCGTCGATGCCTTGAAGATGGCCAAACTGGACGAGGAATACATGGAGAAACACGACGTCGGCCTGCTCTACGGCAACGACAGCAGCGCCGACGCTGTGGTGAAAAGCGTAGATACGATGCGCAACAAGAAGAGTACACATCTGGTGGGCTCGGGCGCCATATTCCAGTCGATGAACTCGACGGTCACCATGAATCTGGGGTGTCTCTTCAAGCTTCGCGGCATCAACATGACCGTCAGCGCAGCATGTGCAAGCGGCTCGCACGCCATAGGCCTCGGAAGCCTGCTTATCAAATGGGGCTTGCAGGACTGCATAGTATGTGGTGGAGCACAGGAGGTGAACCCCTACTCTATCGGCAGTTTCGACGGCATCGGAGCCTTCTCGAAACGCGAAAACGAACCCGCCAAAGCCTCACGCCCGTTTGACGCTCAACGCGACGGCCTTGTGCCTGGCGGCGGTGCGGCTACGGTAATCATCGAGAGTTACGAATCGGCCATGCGCCGCGGCGCACCCATCATTGCCGAAGTCTTGGGATACGGCTTCTCCTCGAACGGCGACCACATCTCGTCGCCCAACGTTGACGGCCCGCGCAAGTCGCTCCTCATGGCATTGGAGCAGAGCGGTGTGTCGAAAGACATGATTGGCTACATCAACGCCCACGCCACCTCGACTCACGTAGGCGACACCAACGAGGCGAAAGCCATCTACTCGGTGTTTGGCAACAACATGCCGCCCGTGACATCGACCAAAGGGCAGACGGGCCACGAGATGTGGATGGCGGGCGCCAGCGAGGTGATATACTCCATACTTATGATGAAGAACAACTTCATAGCCGCCAACCTCAACTACGAATATGGCGACGAAGACACGGGGAAACTGAACATACCTGCATACCGCCTCGACAACCACCCATTCGACCTGTTCCTCTCGAACAGCTTCGGCTTCGGCGGCACCAACTCAACGCTGGTGATAAAAGACTGGTGCGAGCCCGCACAGGGCAATTAAAGCGGTTAGTGGTTAGTGACCAGTAGTCAGTAGTCAGTAGTCAGTGGTCAGTAGTCAGTTACCTTTTAAACATTAAAACATTCGAACCTTTTAAACTTTTAACATTCTAACAAAAAAAAATAACTATGAAAAAAGACGAAATAATCAAGAAAATGGTGTCGATTCTGGCATCCGAATTTGAAGTAGAAGAAGATATTATAACCCCCGAAGCAAATATCAAAGAAACCATGCACCTCGACAGCCTCAGCCTCGTCGATATGGTTGGATTGGTCGAAGAGGAGTTTGGCGTGGAAATCAAAACCGCCGACCTGCCCAAAATCAAGACTTTCGCCGACTTGTACGAATACGTCTTCGCCAACCAGAAAGACGAATAGAGCAACGGGGCTGATTTCAGGTTTCAATAATCTGGGTTTGCAAAATGCTGACAAGCGATATAATGAGCCTCATCCCACAGCGGCCTCCCATCCTGATGGTGGACCGCTTTGAGTGTGGCGACGAGGAGGCCTGCAACACCGAGCTCGACATCCGTGGGAACAATATGTTCCTCTCGAATGGACATTTGACGGCCGAGGGCATCCTTGAGCATATAGCGCAAACCGCAGCCGCATACATAGGATACCGACGCAAACTGGCCGGCGAAGAGGTGAACCTCGGATTTATCGGCGACATAAAGAAGTGCGCCATATCGGAGACAATGCCAACCGTCGGCCAAACGGTAAAGACATCCATGAGGGTTGTTTCCCAGGTGGGCGCCATCACGATGATTGCGGCAGAGAGCAAAGTGGATAACGAAACCATCCTCTCATGCCGCATGAAGCTGGCTAATTAGCTGTCTGTAATTTATATTTGTTAAGCTTTGACACTCACATCCACATACGAGAAGAACATACCGTTCCGCGACATCGACTCGCTGGGAGTGTTGTGGCACGGGAACTACGTGGCATACATGGAAGAGGCTCGAGAGGCATTTCTGACGAAATTCGACCTGCACCAAATCCAAATGGGAGTCGGGGAATACATACTGCCGGTAACCCACGTGGACGTCCGATACAAAGGAGCATTCGTATATGGCGACACCGCCATCATAACCGTAGAGTACCTTCCATGTAAAAGGGCTCGGGTGGATTTGTCGTACAAATTCTACCGTAAAAGCGACCACTTCCTTATGACCGAGGCGGTGACGTCACACCACTTCTTCAACCCCACAACAAAGCAGGTGGCGGTGAACCGCCCGGATTTCTACAAAGAATGGCAAGAAAAGTGGAAAGTTTTTGATAAGTAGTTCATAGTTTCCATTTTCAAGTTCTGGAGTTTATGTCTCCAGTTCAATTTTTAATCCATTTATCATTTTGCGACTAAAAGACACACTATATAAGATTGAATCACAACACGACAACACGTTTGAGATTCTTATGCTCAGCGGACATTATGTCTATGATGGGCATTTCCCTGGCAATCCCATAACCCCTGGAGTACTAACACTCGCTATTGTGCGAGAATGTGCAGAGGAGTTTATTGGACACAACCTGAAGTACACATACATAAAGAACTGCCGTTTCGTGGCAATGATTCGCCCATGTGAGCGTCTAACACTCAATATTGACATCTCAACTACAGAATTTGGACATACAGTCAGAGCAAATATCACCACCAAAGACGGCAACTGCCGCCTACAACTGGAAGCGAACTTCTAATTTTCAAAAACGAATCTTGAAGATAGGATAATTATTTGTACGACACTATAATCATAGGGGGAGGATTCGGAGGCTTGACCTGTGCCGTCACATTGGCAAAGGCCGGGCAACGAGTATGTGTCCTTGAAAAAAGCAATGTGCTTGGAGGTGCATTCCAAACATTCTATCGCAAAGGCGTCAAACTCGACACTGGATTCCACCATGTAGGTGGCGTTGCAAAAGGTGAGATGATGTACCCGATGCTGAAGGCATTCGGATTGAACGACTTGCCGTGGGTACGTCTCGACGAAGAGTTTATCGAAGCACACATTGACGGCAAAACATACAACCTATGTTGCGGCTACGACCGTTTCGCCGAAAGCCTTACAAAACAGTTTCCTTCAGAAGAATCTGGAATCAACGCATTGATCGATACAATGCGATGTGTGGCAGATCACATATACCAGACAGTGGATCTCACATCTGAATACGAGAACAAACTTATGCAAGTGCCTGCAAGGGCATGGATAGAAGAACATTTCAACGACCCACAATTAAAAAAACTACTTTGCGCCCAAGCAGTAACAACTGACCTAACGCCAGAACTGCCCCTGTACTCTTTTACACAGACACTCAACTCATTCGTCCAGCATACATACCGCGTAGAAGGTGGCGGAGAAACAATTATCAACCGCCTGCGACATAATATAGAAGAGCTCGGCGGAGAAGTGCGCACGGGTTGCGGAGTAGTGGAAATGCTTGATGACAGCAACGGCCACATAGTCGCCGTACGCTGTAGCGACGGCAACAAATACGCCGCACACAATTTCATCGCGGCTATACATCCCGCAATCAGCGTTGCTCTGATGCCAGAATGCAAACAGATACGCAGCATCTATCGTCGGAGGTTCAATCGAATGCCAAACTCGCGAGGAATATTCACCGTACAAATAGTCCTGAAACCAGAAAAAGTACGATACCGCAACCAAATAATAAGCATTCTTGGCTCATCCGACCCCTGGGTGACAGACTACTCCCAAGCCTCAAAGGTAGAGAATCTGTTAATACACTTCAATATACCACAACATCGAGGAGACTACGCCTCAGCTGATACAGAGCCATGTAGCCAGGGTAAATCTTTCATTAATGACTTTGCCGACAACATTGATATTATGACACCAATGGACTTCTCTGCCGTAGCACCATGGTGCAACAGCCACGTTGGCCACAGACCCGATGACTACAAAGCTTTCAAGGAGGCTAAAGCTCGCGAGTGCATAGATATAGCAACACAGTATCTTCCTGAACTGAAAGACAACATCTCTGCCATATACACCAGCACACCCCTCACCTACCGGGACTACACCGGCACCGTTGATGGTTCAGCATTCGGTATTCGCAAGGCCTCAACTGCAATAGCTGGCGGCATGCTTTCACCCATGACTCCTTTCCAAAACCTGTTTTTGGCAGGACAAAGTCTAATGCTGCACGGCATGCTTGGAGTTGGTATGACCAGTATTCTCGTCACAAACATAATTAAGCGAAACTTCTTTTGACATAATCATATTATTATTTGTACATTTGCTATCATAAACAAAATCCTTGAACAACTTATAAATACAATAAAAATCTAAAAATCACAATCATCATGAAAAAAGGAATCATCATCGCCATTGTGGCTGCCGTCGCTCTATGTGTAATTTGGGGCATATCGGTCTATAACAAACTTGTCAACCACGACGAAAATGTAAAAGAAGCCTGGGGCCAGGTCGAAAACGTTTACAAACGCCGCGCCGACCTCATCCCGCAGCTCGTCGCAACCGTACAGGGTGCTGCCAACTACGAGAAAGGCACCCTCACCGAAGTCATCGAAGCCCGTGCTAAAGCCACTTCCGTACAGGTCGATGCCAACAACCTCTCCGAAGAAAACGTAGCACAGTTCCAGAAAGCACAGGACAACCTCACCGGTGCACTCAGTCGCGGACTCAACGTTATCGTCGAACGCTATCCTGAACTCACCGCCACCAAAGGCTTCCAAGACCTTCAGGTTCAGCTCGAAGGTACCGAGAACCGCATCGCCACCGAACGTGCCCGCTTCAACGAGACTGTCGCCGGCTACAACAAAACCCTCCGCCGCTTCCCCAACAACATCATAGCCGGTATCGGCGGTTTCGAGAAGAAAGGTTACTTCACCGCCCCTGAAGGCAGCGACGAACCCGTGAAAGTCGAGTTCGACTTCTAATCCCCTGTCAAAGCACTGGTTTCAAAACATTACAAATCTCACATGAAGAGATTATTCCTGACTCTCCTTGTGCTGGCAGCGACCACATTGTCGCTACCGGCACAGGAGTTATGGTGCCCGACGCCGACCAATCGCCTTGTCAACGACTACTCCGACATGCTGTCCGCCGATGAGGTGGAATCGCTCGAGCAGCGCCTCGTAGCCTTCAACGACAGCACCTCCAACCAGATTCTCGTAATCATCACACCCTCGCTGCACGGATGCGAGATTATGGAACTCGGCACCCGCATAGGAACCTCCTGGGGGGTCGGCCAAAAAGAACTGAAAAACGGTGTCGTCATCCTGATTAAGTCCAAAACCGACGAGGAACCCGACGGCGATGTCGCACTTATTCCTGGTTATGGTCTCGAAGGTGCTCTTCCCGACGCTTTCTGCAAACACATCATCGACGACAACATGATTGGGCCGCTCTCTGACGGCAACTACTACAAGGCCATCTCCCAGGCTCTCGATATCATCGAGCCTGTATGCCGTGGCGAATACAGCTACAACGACTACAAACGCAAGGAAAACCGCGAAGCGCTATTTGGCCTTCTGGGCTTCATCGTAGTTACCGTCCTCGTCACCATCCTGTTGAGCAAGGTCGCCAAAAAGCACGGCGGTGGCAGTTCCAACGGTGGCACCCCGTTTCTCGGCGGCAGCTCGCGAGGTGGCTATTGGGGTGGTTACAGTGGCTCGTCGGGTAGCTTCGGACACTCATCCGGTGGGTTCGGTGGCTTCGGAGGCGGTAGCTTCGGAGGAGGTGGTGCCCATGGAAAGTTCTGAATTATGTTAATTAAGACGAGAGGATGTTAAAGCGTTTGTAGCGCCTAACAGTTAAAAACAGCCCCGTGCGGGCACGCACCTAGCCGTTAACAATCTCGTCCAGCTCCAGCCATCGCAACTCCTTCTCATCCAACAGGGATATCACCTCTCCTATCCTCTTCGAGGCATCAATCACAGCAGCTTGATCGGCTGAACCCGCAAGGGTCGTCTCAAGCTGCTGTTTTTCGTTGTTCAACGATTCAATCTCGTTGGTGAGACTCTCATATTCTTTCTGTTCCTTATATGTAGCCTTGCGTTTCGACGACTTCGGACGTTCATATTGTGGTTTTTCCTCACGACGTACAGCGTTTTCTTCTTTGCGGCGTCGTTCACGATCAAGCATATAGTCGGTGTAGTTGCTATGGTAGTCGCGTATCCCCCCGCCTTCCTCGAACACAAAAAGGTGATCGACGATATGGTCCATAAAACTGCGGTCGTGACTGACTATCACCAGACAGCCCTTGTATCCGCGTAGGAACTGCTCCAATATCTGCAAGGTATAGATATCCAAGTCATTGGTCGGCTCGTCGAGGATGAGGAAGTTGGGGTTGGCCATCAGCACCTTCAGCAGATAGAGCCGTCGCCTCTCACCGCCGCTGAGGTTGCCGAAGTAGTTATATTGTGCTGTGTCGTCAAAGCCGAAATAACTGAGAAACTGGTGGGCTGTCATCTTCTTTCCGCCCTCAAGGTCAATCACTTCCGCCACATCCTTCACTATGTCAAGCACCCTCTTGTCGTCTTTCTCCTTGAGCCCCGACTGGGTGTAGTAGCCAAACTGTATTGTCTGCCCAACCACTACTCGTCCCTTGTCCGGACATTCACTTTCGGTCATTATGTTGAGCAGTGTCGATTTACCTATGCCGTTAGGACCAACGATGCCAATCTTCTCGCCTCGTTTGAATACGTATGAGAAGTCGTCAAGCAGACAACGTCCGTCGAAATATTTGGTTATATTATAGAGTTCCAGTATCTTGCCACCTATCCGCTCTGTCTTTACCGACAGTTCTGGTTTCGCCTCGTCAAATCTGGTATGGGCTTTTGCTTGCAGGTCGTAGAAGGCGTCTATGCGGGCTTTCGACTTGGTTCCTCGAGCCTGTGGCATACGCCGCATCCACTCCAACTCGGTACGGTAGAGGCTGCGTGCTTTCTCTACTTCAGCCTTCTCTATCGCCTCTCGTTCGGCCTTCTTCTCAATGTAGTAGGCAAAATCGCCTCGGTAGCGGTACAGCTGGCTGTTGTCTAGTTCTATGATGTCGTCGCATACATGGTCGATAAAGTAGCGGTCGTGGCTCACCAGAAGTATGGCCAGTCGCTGCTTCGAAAGGAAATCCTCAAGCCACTCAATCATTGAGATGTCCAGATGGTTGGTCGGTTCATCCAGGATGAGGAAGTTCACATCGTCGAGAAGTATGCGGCTCAGTGCCACCTTCTTCTGCTCGCCGCCACTCATCTGGTTCAGCTGCTTGTCGAGGTTGGTTATCTTCAGCCGGCTAAGTACCTCCTCCACCCTTTGTTCAAACGCCCATTCGTCCTCATTCTCATGTGGATGAGCCGAATAGACATACTGCCTCACCGTCATCTGTCCGTCAGTCACAGGGTTCTGTGGCAAATAAGCCACCCTTGCGGCGTTGCTGAACGTCACCTTGCCGTCGTCAGGCAACACACTGCCGGTCAGTATATTGAGCAGCGAACTCTTTCCATATCCGTTACGTGCAATGAGAGCTGTCTTCTGACCAGCATTGATACCGAACGAGATGTTATCAAACAGTACCTTGTCGCCAAAAGACTTGGTGAGGTTTTCAACGGATAGTAGAGCGTCGGCCACAGTGGAAATTTAATGTTGATATGTGGATATGTTGATATGTTTGAATGTTTGGAACCTTTTGAACCCTTTTAACCTTTTAAACCTTAAAGTGCGGGCAAGCACCTAATACCCATACTTTCCGTTCCAACGGGAGTGCAGCAGTTTGCGAGTGTCGTTCTCCCTAGCGTTCTCACCCGGAGTGTAGAAACGAGAACCCTCAAGACCGGCAGGCAGATATTCCTGCAAAGCGAAGTTGCCCTCGTAGTCGTGGGCATATTTGTATCCATCGCTGTAGCCCATCTGTTTCATCAGCTTGGTGGGGGCGTTGCGTATGTGTAGAGGAACCGGCAAGTCGCCGAAACGGCGAACCGCCGACTGTGCCTCGTTGAGAGCCATATATGTCGAGTTGCTCTTCACCGAGCAGGCGAGATAGACGGCACACTGTGAGAGAGTTATACGACATTCAGGGTAGCCAATCTTGCTCACCGCCTCGAAACAGGCGTTGGCCAGAAGCAAAGCGTTGGGGTTGGCGTTGGATATATCTTCCGAAGCGAATATAAGCATACGCCGTGCGATGAACAAAGGGTCTTCCCCACCTTCAATCATACGGGCGAGCCAATAGACGGCGCCGTTGGGGTCGCTGCCTCGCATCGACTTGATGAAAGCCGAGATGATGTCGTAGTGCATCTCGCCCTGTTTGTCGTAGTAGGCGAGGTTCTGCTGTATGGTCTCGGTCACCTTGCGGTTGTCTATCTCCACCGTGGGCGACTGGTCTTTCGACACCACCAGTTCGAGAGCGTTGAGGAGCTTGCGTCCGTCACCGCCGCTGATGCGCATTAAAGCGTCGCGTTCTTTCAGTACGATGGTGCGTTGCAGTGTGGCGTAGTGTTTGACCGCTCGGTCAAGCAGGTCGTTCATATCCTCCTCGCCGAATTCCTTCAACACATACACCTGACAACGTGAGAGCAATGCCGATATGACCTCAAACGAGGGGTTCTCGGTGGTGGCTCCGATGAGGGTTATGACCCCTCGCTCGACAGCACCCAGCAGCGAGTCCTGCTGGCTTTTGTTGAAACGGTGTATCTCGTCAATGAACAGTATCGCCCCTTCCTCCGACTGGGCCTTTTCAATCACCTCTCGCACTTCCTTCACACCGCTGCTTATGGCGCTGAGGGTGTGGAAGGGGCGTTCCAGCTGGTTAGCGATGATGCCTGCAAGTGTCGTCTTGCCGGTTCCGGGAGGGCCCCAGAATATCATCGAGGGTATGCGGCCGCTCTCGATAAGGGTGCGCAGGACAGCCCCCTTGCCTACCAAGTGGTTCTGCCCGACATATTCGTCGAGCGTCTGCGGACGTAGTATTTCAGCAAGTGGAGCCATTATCTAATTGTCTTATTGTGCTAATGTTTAGGTGCTTGGTACTAATTTATTTTTCATTCCATCGCCAGAGTATATGATTCGTACATAGAACAAGGGCTTATCCTAAAGCGCAGGACGCACTGGCCGGACGGAAGGTCCGTTGGAACGACGGCAAAAGGTCCTCAAGCTCGTACTGTCGGCATTGAAAAGAAAGCGCTTTGCATAACGTGGGTCGCCAGTATTGAGAGACGACGACCAGTATAAACCATGCTCGCCTGCATAGTCGAGCCCCGCTGTTCCCTGTCGTCCAGCTGCAGGAATGAACAAGCTGTTGCCATTGGGGGCGGTAAACTTGCGTCCACAAACATCGTTCACCGATGTCCACTCAGCCGTGGTGTTATCTAACAGTTCTTGCCAATCGGCCTCGGTTGGTATTCTTGCACCATTGCCCAAAATGGCAGAGGCAGCGTCGTCCTCAGGTTCAAGCACGGTCTTGCCATCCACCGTGCCGAAGGATTCTTTGGTGTTGTATTTGGTCAAGGTCGATAGGTTGCCTTCCGTATTGACTGTGGCATAGCGGTATGTAGTCCAGTTATATAACTCCTTAGCACAGGTCTCTCCCCATGAATAGTAGCCGCCAAAACCTTCGGGGCACGTCGCACCGAGGTTGCACGTTGCCCACAGCAAGCCGCTCGGAAGTCCAAGGTCAACAAAACCGTCTGGAACGGTAGGTCTTGCGGTTGTGTCAGACGGAATGGTGGTCTGAGTATTCGACGTGTCCGGTGTATTCTGATTCGACGTGTTGTCTTCCTTCTGACACGATGCCATCGCTATGGCCAGCAACGCCGCAGCAGCAATGAAGAAAAGCCGTTTCATGGTTATGTTCTGTTTTTATCTTTTGTCGGTTTGCTTTAGGTCTTCCTTATCCTTACCCTCTATGGCATATACAAGTGATGACCATGCCTACACTACGCCATGTTGTGGAACACGTTCACTACGTCGTCGTCGTTCTCCAGACGCTCTATGAGGCCGTTCACATCTTCCTGTTCCTCGGGCGAGAGTTCTCTCATCGTCAACGGTATGCGCTCAAATTTGAACGATTTGATTTCATATCCGTTGTCTTCGAGGTATTTCGATATAGGACCGTAGTTCTTGAAATCGGCATATATCATTATCTCGTCCTCGTCGCGGAACACCTCGTCGATGTCGCAGTCGATGAGTTCCAGTTCCAGCTCGTCCATATCGATGCCATCTTTCCAAGCCACCACAAACGAACATTTCCTTTCAAACAAAAAGTCGTTCATGCCCATGGTGCCCAGTTCGCCTTTGCCACGCACAAAAGCGGCACGGATATTGGCAACAGTGCGCGTCGGGTTGTCGGTGGCTGTCTCAACCACGAAAGCTGTGCCGTGAGGTCCTTTGCCGTCATACACCACCTCTTTATAGTCCGAGGTGTCTTTCGATGTGGCACGTTTTATGGCACGTTCCACATTGTCTTTTGGCATACTCTCGTTCTTTGCGGTCTGGATGAGCAGACGCAGACGGAGGTTCGACGCAGGGTCGGGGCCGCCGGCCTTTACAGCCATCTCTATCTCCTTGCCAATCTTAGTGAACGTGCGGGCCATGTTGCCCCAACGTTTCAGTTTCCGTGCTTTACGGTATTCAAATGCTCTTCCCATTGTATGATGTTTTGATAATATCTGGTTATGTTTTCTTTACTTCCGTCATTTACAATAACAAGACCGACATAAAAGAATTGCAAAGATACTAAAAAAAGTGGATGCCACGAAGATGGGCAGAAAATACACCCTGCATTTTTGCATATTTTTTCATTAATGGCCAAGGTTTATCGGATGCAATCCAGATGCTTTGAAGATGCTTTGAAGATGCTTTGAGATTTTGGGTTAGGGTGAGGTGGGTGTTGGGTGGGTGTTGGGTGGGCGTTGG
>Ga0265299_10004435_pt1 | contig 13299 bp, 11 predicted proteins | sample AusTroGonzalo_MG_4_FD_193485 | JGI IMG/M metagenome (GOLD analysis project Ga0265299, IMG submission 193485) | Bovine rumen microbial communities from tropical cattle in Woodstock, Queensland, Australia - Gonzalo_02 | ecosystem: Host-associated > Mammals > Digestive system > Stomach > Rumen ...
GTCGGGTGAAGTACCTTGCATCGACTGGAGTCTGATTCGTCAGAAAGAAGGAGCCGCCACGCGTAATGCCAGCGGCGTAGTCCTCTCTTTCCTCGCTGAGAACGTAGGTAACATGATTGTCAGCTCTGCGGACCTGTCCAACTCCGACAAGACAGACGGCTTCCTCAAGATGACCCACGCCTTCAAGAAAGGCGATTTCAGCGGTCAGTTCTTGCAGGCCGGCGTATCCGAACTCACGATGGCTTGCGTCATGATCGGTATGGCGCTGCACGGCGGTATCATCCCTGCTTGCGGTACGTTCTTCGTCTTCAGCGATTATATGAAACCCGCTGTACGTATGGCGGCCCTCATGGAACTGCCGGTTAAGTTCATCTGGTCGCACGATGCCTTCCGCGTAGGCGAAGACGGTCCGACGCATGAGCCGGTGGAGCAAGAGGCACAGATTCGTCTCATGGAGAAACTGCACAACCACCACGGTGCTCCGTCCATGCTCGTTGTTCGTCCGGCAGACGCCGAAGAGACAACCCTTGCTTGGCGTGCGGCCATCGAGAACACCGCTACACCGACTGCTCTTATTTTAAGCCGTCAGGACATCGCACCCGTGCCCAATGTGAACCTCGCCGGTTTCCGCAAAGGGGCATATATCGTCTCCAAAGATGAGAACCCGCAAGTCGTTCTGCTCGCTTCCGGTAGCGAGGTAAGCACGTTGTTGGCCGGTGCTGAACTTCTCCGTGCAGAAGGTATCCGCCTGCAGATTGTCAGCGTGCCGTCCGAAGGACTCTTCCGCCAGCAAGACCAGGCTTATCAGGACGAAGTGCTGCCGAAGGGTATCAAACGTTTCGGTATGACAGCCGGTCTGCCTTGCACGCTCGAAAGCCTCGTCGGCGAAAACGGCGCTATCTGGGGTCTTGACAGCTTCGGCTTCTCTGCTCCGTACAAGGTACTCGACGAGAAACTCGGCTTCACGGCACAAAACGTTTACGAGCAAGTAAAAAAACTCTTATAATATCAATGGAATATAATTTTTCTGACATAGAGCGCAAATGGCAAGAGGCGTGGGCGAAAGAGGGCGTTTATACCGTCTCCAATGAGTCCGACAAGCCCCATTACTACGTGCTCGATATGTTTCCTTATCCTTCGGGCGCCGGCTTGCATGTCGGCCACCCGTTAGGATATATCGCGAGTGATATCTATTCGCGCTACAAACGTCTCAGAGGCTTTAATGTGCTCCACCCGATGGGCTTTGACTCTTACGGCCTGCCGGCTGAGCAATACGCTATCCAGACGGGGCAGCACCCGGAGAAAACAACCTTCGAGAACATCGACCGCTATATCTCGCAACTCAAAAAAATCGGTTTCTGCTATGACTGGAACCGTGAGGTGCGCACTTGCGACCCGAAATTCTACAAATGGACACAGTGGGCGTTCGTACAGATGTTCAACAGTTATTTCGACCCGAAGACGCAGAAAGCGCAGCCTATCAGCAAACTGATTGCCGAGTTCGAAGCCAATGACCCCAAATGGGCGACCCTCTCTGAGAAAGAGCAGCAGGAACGTCTCATGAACTATCGCATCGCGTACCTTGCTGACACGAAGGTCAATTGGTGTCCGCAATTAGGCACGGTGCTCGCGAACGATGAAGTGAGCGAAGGACTCTCCGTTCGCGGCGGTTATCCGGTTGAGCAACGCGTCATGCGCCAGTGGTGTCTGCGTGTAAGTGCCTATGCCGGACGATTGCTTGAGGGACTCGACCGCCTCGACTGGACCGACAGCCTCAAAGAGACGCAGCGTAACTGGATCGGTCGCTCCGAAGGCGCAGAGATGCAGTTCAGCATCAAAGGACAAGATGAACCGTTTACCATCTTCACCACCCGTGCAGACACTATCTTCGGAGTCACATTCATGGTCCTCGCCCCCGAATCGGAATACGTACAACGCGTTATCACGGACGAGCAACGCGAAGAGGTGGAGGCTTACCTCGCACGCTGCAAGAACCGCACGGAGCGGGAGCGCATCGCTGACCGCCGCGTAACAGGTGTCTTCACCGGTTCTTACGCTATCAATCCGCTCACACAAGGCGAGATTCCTATTTATATCTCCGACTATGTGCTCGCCGGGTACGGCACAGGCGCTATCATGGCTGTGCCGGCACACGACAGCCGCGACTATGCGTTCGCCAAACACTTCAACCTGCCGATTATTCCGCTGATTGAAGGCGCCGATGTTTCCGAAGAGTCGTTCGATGCCAAGGAAGGTAAGATGATTAACTCCGGTTTCCTCAACGGTATGGAAGTCAAAGATGCCATTCAGGCGATGAAGGAATATATCACCAACACGGGCATCGGTCGCGTCAAAGTGAACTATCGTCTGCGCGACGCTATCTTCAGCCGCCAGCGTTATTGGGGCGAACCCTTCCCGATTTACTACAAAGACGGCATGCCGTATACATTGCCCGAAGAGGCATTACCGCTGACCTTACCCGAGGTATCGGATTTCAAACCCACCTCTGACGGTCGTCCTCCATTGGGTAACGCCAAGGACTGGACCTATAACGGCAACCCGCTCGAATTATGTACCATGCCGGGCTTTGCCGGTTCCAGCGCGTACTACCTCCGTTACATGGATCCGCATAATGACACCGCACTCGTAGGCAAGCAAGCCAACGAATACTGGCGGCAAGTGGATCTCTACCTCGGCGGTTCTGAGCACGCAACCGGGCACCTCATTTACAGCCGTTTCTGGAACAAGTTCCTCTATGACCTCGGCTATGTTTGCGAGGATGAACCGTTCAGGAAACTGATCAACCAAGGTATGATTCAGGGCCGTTCGAACTTCGTTTATCGCTATATCGGCGAAGGAGCAACGGGCAACCTCTATATCTCGTACAACCTCATCGAGAACCCGGAGTACAAAGATAAAGTACAGCCTATTCACGTGAACGTCAACATCGTCAACAACGATGTACTTGATATCAATGCTTTCCGCGCATGGATGCCGGAGTTCAAGAACGCAGAGTTCGTCTTCGCCGACGGTACTTCGTCCGAACTGACGGGTTACACCGCGGGTCCGAAGCAGTACATATGCGGTTGGGCGGTAGAGAAAATGTCCAAGTCCATGTTCAACGTCGTGAACCCCGATGACGTCATCGCTAAGTTCGGCGCTGACACGCTCCGTCTGTACGAGATGTTCCTCGGTCCGTTGGAGATGTCCAAGCCTTGGGACACGAATGGCATCGACGGTGTACACCGTTTCCTCAAACGTCTGTGGAACATGTACGAGAATATTGAGGACTCCGAACCGACGAAGGAAGAACTGCGCAGCTTGCACAAACTGATTAAGAAGATTACATGGGACATCGAGAACTTCTCGTTCAACACCTCCATTCCGGCGTTCATGATTGCGCAGAACGAACTGAGTGCCCTCAAATGTAACAAACGTGCCATCCTTGAGCAGTTTGCTATCCTTCTCGCACCCTACGCGCCGCACATCGCCGAAGAGATGTACCATCGCTGCCTTGCAGCTAGTACCTCCCTCTCCCCTGAGGGGAGACCAGGAGAGGGGTGCTTCGTGGTGAACGAATCTTGGCCGGTATGCGACGAGTCGTACCTGGTGGAGGATACGCAGAAGTACCCTGTGCAGTTCAACGGCAAAGTGCGCTTCACGCTCGAGTGTCCGAAAGACACACCGAAGGAAGATGTAGAGAAACTGGTCATGGCGTCCGAAGAGACCGCTAAGTACCTCAACGGAGGTGCACCCAAGCGTGTCATCGTAGTACCCGGACGAATTGTAAATATCGTGGTATAACAAAGGGAGGCGAGTTGCCTCGTCTCCCTTGTGAACCAGCTGGGGCTCGAACCCAGGACCCCATCCTTAAAAGGGATGTGCTCTACCTGCTGAGCTACTGATTCAAACCAATGATCAAAACTTTTTACTCTGCTTTTTCACAAAAGCGGGTGCAAAGGTACTACAAATTTTTGAAATATGCAAATATTTTTGCAAAAAAAATGAATTATGCTTGCATAAAATGAGTTTTTTAGGTAAAAATAGTTGCTGTTTGCACAAAAGTGCGAACGTAGCTTCGGGGGAAGATTGTTGGAAAGCATCGTTCGTAAGATAAGAATTGCCAACAATCAGGCGGAGTCCGAAGGTACTACATTTAATATTTGAACTTATGCAAATAAAATTAGAATATAACCGTCGAAAGACCAGCCAAGTGCAAGTCGGAAACATCTTTTTGGGTTCCGACTACCCTATCCGCGTCCAGACGATGGCGAATACTTCGACCAACGATATCGATGCTTCCGTAGAACAAGCACGCCGGTGCATCGAGGCCGGTACAGAGTTGCTACGTTTCACGACGCAAGGCCTGCGCGAAGTAGAGTCTCTCAAAGAGATTCATGCCCAGGTTCTGACTGCCGTGCCGATAGTGGCCGATGTACATTTCAACTCTGAAGTAGCCGATGCTGCCGCACAGGTGGTCGAAGCCGTGCGCATCAATCCGGGTAACTACAGCAAGGATGCATCCAAACTCAGAGAGCGGTTTATCCATCTCTTGGACATTTGCCGCGAACACCGGACCGCTATCCGCATCGGGGTCAATCACGGCTCGCTCTCCGAAAGGATGATGGATAAGTACGGAGACACACCGCAAGGAATGGTTGAATCAGTCATGGAGTTCCTCCACATCGCCGTGGAGCAGAACTTCCAAGACATCGTCATTTCCATCAAAGCATCCAACACCCGCGTGATGGTGGACACCGTACACCTGCTCGTTAAGACGATGAAGCGCGAGAAGATGGCTTTCCCGTTGCACCTCGGAGTGACAGAAGCCGGCGAAGGGGAAGACGGACGCATCAAATCGGCTGTCGGCATCGGAGCCCTGCTGGCAGAAGGCATCGGAGACACCATCCGTGTCAGCCTCAGCGAAGCGCCGGAGAATGAGATTCCGGTTGCGCAAGACCTCGTCGATTATTTTACGGATGAAGACTCCATTCGGTATGACGGTAGTGTGACGGCTGAAGTATTGGACAATATCGGCGGCAATGCCGAGATACAATACACCAGTTACGAGAATGAATGGGACCTCTTCTGTCTGCAGGCAGCGGCCGAGTGCGGACGATTGCTCTGGGACTACAAAGCAACTGAACTGACACTCGTGAACCCCAATTTCTCAGAAACCAAACTCAATTTCCTAAGCAAAGACATCCTTCAAGCCGCGCGCGTGCGCATTTATAAAACGGAGTATATCTCTTGCCCGGGTTGCGGACGAACGATGTTCAATCTCCAGCAAACAGTAGCTGAAGTGAAAAAGGCGCTGAATAATGCCGCCCTCTCTCGAGGAGAGGGACGGGGAGAGGTTTCCGGTCTAAAGATAGCCATCATGGGCTGTATCGTGAATGGTCCCGGCGAGATGGCAGATGCTGACTACGGCTATGTCGGCGCCGGGCGTGACCGTATCTCGCTGTATCGCGGCAAAGAGTGCGTACTCAAAAACATCCCGCAAGAGGAGGCAGTTGAGCAACTGCTGAAGTTAATTGAAAACGACCGGTCGGTATAACGATATACCGGGATTCCGGGATTCCGAAATAAATAATAACTAAAAATAATTAACCATTATGCAAAAATCTCCATTACAAATCGCCCGCCAGGCTTATCAGCCGAAGATGCCGAAGGCATTACTGGGCGCAGTACGCCTTGTAGAAGGCGAGAAAACACAGTCGGTGGCTGACCAGGAAGAGATTAAGAAACTCTTCCCGAATACCTACGGTCTGCCCCTCATTACGTTTGAACCGGCTCCGGGCAAACCACACGCTGATGAACCGTTCAACGTAGGCGTTATCCTCTCCGGAGGCCAGGCTCCCGGCGGACACAATGTCATTTCCGGACTCTATGACGGCCTCAAGGCACTTAACCCGAATAACAAACTGTATGGTTTCCTGGGTGGACCTTCCGGTCTTATTGATGGTAAGTATCAGGAGTTAACCGGTAAGATTATCGACGAGTACCGCAACACCGGCGGTTTCGACATCATCGGCTCCGGACGTACCAAGCTGGAGGAGACTTGGCAGTTCGACAATGGTATCGAAGTATGCAAACAACTGGGTATCAAGGCAGTAGTCATCATCGGTGGTGACGACTCGAATACCAACGCTTGCGTGCTCGCCGAGTACTATCTGCAGAAACAATGCGGTATCCAGGTTATCGGTTGCCCGAAGACCATCGACGGTGACCTCAAGAACGAGATGATTGAGACTTCGTTCGGTTTCGACACCGCTTGCAAGACTTATGCCGAACTCATTGGTAATATCCAGCGCGATGCCAATTCCGCGAAAAAATACTGGCATTTTATCCGCCTCATGGGCCGTTCGGCCAGCCATATCGCACTCGAGTGCGCGCTCCAGAGCCAACCGAATATATGCCTCATCTCCGAGGAAGTGGAAGCGAAGAAAATGACCCTCAATGAGATTGTTGAGGATATCGTTAAAGTGATTGTCAATCGTGCCAACGCCGGTCTTAACTTCGGTACTATCCTTATTCCGGAAGGCCTCATCGAGTTCATCCCCGCTATGCGTGTGCTCATTCAGGAACTCAACGACATGTTGGCTGCCAACGAAGAGTTCACCTCTCTCGACGGCGATGATGCGAAACGCGAGTACGTAAAATCCAAACTGAGTCCGGCTTCTTGCGAACTGTTCCGTTCGCTGCCGAAGGGTATCGCTAAGCAGCTCACGCTCGACCGTGACCCGCACGGAAACGTGATGGTAAGCCAGATCGAGACCGAGAAACTGCTCATTGAGATGGTTCAGAAACGTCTTGCGGTCCTCAAAGCTAACGGAGAATACAAAGGTAAGTTCGCCGCCCTCAACCATTTCTTCGGATATGAAGGACGCTGCGCGATGCCGTCTAATTTCGATGCCGACTACTGCTATTCTATCGGTGTGAACGCTACCCACCTCATCGCGGCAGGCAAGACCGGTTATATGTCACTCGTACGCAACCTCACCAAGCCCGCGGCTGAGTGGCTCGCAGGTGGTGTTCCTATCACGATGATGATGAATATGGAGAAACGTAACGGTAAGATGAAACCCGTTATCCAGAAAGCTCTTGTTGAACTCGACGGTGCTCCGTTCAAGTACCTCCAGGCGCATCGTGAGGAATGGGCAAATCCCGAGACCAGTTATATCTATCCGGGCCCGATTCAGTACTATGGACCGACCGAGGTTTGCGACCAACCGACACGCACCTTGCTGCTCGAAAGAGGCAAATAAATGACCAATATCAAATGGCAAATAAAGCAATGGGGTAAAGCAATGGTCTTTACCCTATTGCTGATAAATAGCAATCTCCTATCCGCCCAAGTGACGGATAAGGATTTGTTCAATGCCTACCTCCGTGAAGACATGTCCGTCTGGAAAGCATACCTTGACACTGTACACCATACACCTTACACCATACACTACGAATACGGCTACTGCGGCTATATCGTGGCGGAAGCGAAAAAAGAAGGAAAAGAGGCCTTATTACCGGAAGCCAAGCGATACGTGCAGCATTTCAAGTCAGCAATCATAAATCACAAATCACAAATGCCGACAGGTCATTACGAGATGTACATGAGCGCTGTATACGTATATGAACTGCGCCTGCACGAATCGATGCATCCTGTTAAATCAATGAATCTGGCAAAAGAGGCGGTTAAGTTAGCTCCGAATGATCCGCTGGTACTCAGTTATTACGGAACCTGTCTTTTTTATGCCCCGAAACCATTCGGCAGTAAGAGCGAAGCACTCGAGTGGTTTGAGAAAGCCAAGACATGTTTCAAAGGAGACAAGTGGCAGTTCTGTTGGATCCGGGAAGCCAACGAAATGTACATTGAGCAATGCCGCGAAAAGCTTAAAAAGCAGTAATCTTGCATTTTTTTGCAAAAAAAGTGCCCAAAAATTTGCACATGTCATAAAAAAGCAGTACCTTTGCACCCGCTTTTGCTCAATGGTGTAATGGTAGCACTACAGATTCTGGTTCTGTCTGTCTGGGTTCGAGTCCTGGTTGAGCAACAAAAAAAGATGACTTCCCTTGTGGAGGTCATTTTTTTGTTCCTTAACCTATGGACGAGAACCCACCTCCTACAAGTTTGTCATATCATTTTATTTTAGTCATTCCCACGTACGCCAATAGTATAAGGTTCATCATCAAAGCATAGATGATGGCTGGGATGGCAATAATCTCGTTATCGAAGATCAACGGACTGCAAGCAATCGTAATGGCCTGCGCAGCATTCTGCATACCGATCTCGATGACTAAGGTGCGACGCTCTTGGGTGCTTAGTTTCATGAGCCAAGCAAGTAACGCACCGACGCCCGTTGTGGCCAGAATCAGTACTGTCATGGTCAAACCCAACGAAGCAAACTCCGCTACGATGGTCTGTTTATGCTGAAAGAAAAAGACCGTCACCAACAAGACCAAGGCCGGCATGGCGATTCGTTTGAGCACATTGTGAATCTTTGCCGCCGCTTGCTCGCGGAACATATTAACCACAAACCCGATAGAGATAGGGACTACCATCAGCACGATGTTCTGCATCAGCAGATTACCGATTGGCAGGTGAATATCTACCGTTTCCTGTAACCCATAACCCATAACCGGTAACCCGTAACCCATAACCTGTAACCCATCCCCCATAACCCACGCCATGATAAGCGGTAAGGTAAACAGCGTGATGATACTGCTGAATGCCGTCAGAGTCACCGAAAGCGCCACATCGCCCTTCGCCAACATCGAGAATACATTACTTGAACTTCCCCCCGGGCTGCATGCCACCAGCATAATGCCGATGATGAATAATGGCGAAAGGTCCATAGACCAATGACAAATGACAAATGACCAATGACCAATCCAAATAATCCCCCACGCTATCAGCGGCAGCAAGATAATCTGCCCTACCAGGCCCACTATTACCGGTTTCGGACGTTGCGCAATCAACTTAAAGTCCTGCGGCTTGAGTGTCAAACCCAAGTCGAACATCAACAACGTCAGGATTGGTAGTACAATAAATATCGCGTTCACGGGGACGTCCGGGCTACTCAATGAAATCTGTGCCGGAAACGTTCGGCGCTTCTACCTTGCGGAACACGAACATCTTTACCGTACTAATGTCATAGCCTGGAAAGCCCACAAACGGATATATACCGTACATCCCTTTTTCCTTGTCCACGAAAACATTGATGCCGCTGAAATCCCTGTTGAATTTTGCGAAGTCTGTTACATTACCGGTGACGTAGATGGAGCGATAAGTGCCGTACGTGATTGCCAACAACGGACGGGTGACGGAATAGATATGTACGCCGTTCTCGTCACGCAGGAATCTGAAATCCAAGGGGTCTCGGACGGATCTGCAGGTTCCGCTGGAGATAGTGCTGTTGATCATAGAGGACACATCCTGATTGGCAAAACCGCTTGCATATCCCGTTGACTGGTCAGGCCAGCCCGCACGTGATCCGTCCTGTTTGCTGAGAAAGAACGAACTCTTGTCATTGGAGAAATGGACGTAGATCTTCTGACCGTTGGTGATTTCGGTCACTTCGTCATAGATGCTGACTACTTTCGTTAAGCGGTAAGCTACGGTTTCTGCACTGGCGAAAGCGGAGCAGAAAATAAATGCAAGAATGAGAATGCAGTTAACTGATTGTCGTTTCATATGTGTGTAAATTTGAGGTTAGTCTTCGAGGTATCCTTTCCCGTGGCATAGCGAGCATCGAACGTGGTAATGCCCCTGCCGTACATAGGTCCCGCACTCGGAACACCATTTCTTTTTGCTTCCTGCTTCACCGCCTACATACTGGTATTTGATCTCACGACCGGTACCTTTGCATAGACTACATGGGCGGCGGTGATGAGGTGTGGGTGTCGTGCGGTCCGGATAGGTAGGAGTTGTCTCGATGGGAACGAAGTTGCCGGGGGATGATTCGTAGGAACGCAAGGCCTGCGCGGACGAAGGGCCGGAGCGCCGCTCATAGACGTATATAGTCTCGCTTCCTACGTAAATATTCAGCTTGGAGTAATCGCTGTTAAAGACGAAAGATATGTCGTTTCCCAGATAGGCATTTCCGGAATAATAAGGATGCCCGTTGTCGCTGTTTATATATTTGACGAACCCCCGCCCGTAGGAACTGCCGCTGGCGTTGCACTCATACAGCCCGTTCTGGTTAAAGGCAAGATAGTGACCGTCCCCTGCAGCGGCAGTCACCTGCCCTTTGACGGATTTCTTGGTGCGTTCATAATAATACACTTTATTGTTCTGCGCAAAACAGGGGATAAGCACTTCAGCGAGTATTACCAGCAGAACGATTTTGACTGCTTTTGACATTTTTTCTGTATTTTTCTGTTAATAATAAATGATTATCGCTAATTCTTTACCAATCGCTCAAATCGTTACTCAGTACTTTTAGAAGGAAGTCCGTTCCGGAGTCCAGGTGAGTCCCGGTAAGCGAACTCGTGTCAAGTACTGCGTTCTGCACCCCTTTGCTCACCAGCCAAAAATACATTATCTGCGAGTTCCCCGGTGATACGATATCATCCTTGAGCGAGTGATAGAGTTTCACATCGGTATCGGCATCAGGCGTCCAATCATCGGTGAACCGCATCTTGTCCACATAACTGAGTACACGCTGCATTTCCGTCGTTGTCGAATCGCAATAGACGGGCTGCATAAACTTGGCTATGCTGTCTGTTCCCAGCAGTTCCGTGAACTCACTCAGACTGAATTTCTTGGATATGATCCAGCTCTTCATATTCGATGCCAGCGGCTCGAGGAACGCCTCCGTGTCCTTGATTCCTAACTGATACATTTCGTTGAGTGTCACCATCGTCATCGGCAGCACAGCCGGCATGCCAATCTTCTTCCATTCGAGGAACTTGCGGAATGTGAGTCTCAGGTCGTACGGCCCGGCACCGGCTATAGTCTTCGTGAAATGCACACGTCCGCGATATTCGGTCTGCGAGAGCTTGAGTGCCGCCATCGCTGTTTGTCCGCCTTGCGAATAACCGTAGTTCAGAATCGAATCACCCACCGTATAGCCCTGCTTGGTCAACCACTCCCGTGCCGCCAGCAGCGCATCGAGAGAGGCACGTGCGTTCGCCTCAGCATTGCAGTATGCCTGAACGCGGTCACCTGTCGCTCCAAAACCCTCGTAGTCGGCACTCACTACGGCCATGCTTTTGAACAAACCTACTCCCTGCAAGTCGAACAACTCTCCCGCACTCGGCGCCTCATTCGAACGCAGAATGGTATAATGGCTGTACATCGCCATCTTGCCGATGCGCTTGCTCGCCTTCTTGGCGGATGGTAAAGACAATACGGCCGACATCACACATGGCTTACCGGCATGATCGACGGTAGGATACGTATACATATAGTTGATATACGAGGTGTTATCCACGCTGTCATACACCTGCAAACCCATATCCGGCTTGACAAACGTGATGCTGTCCGGATCTTCTATCAGCGCGTGACCGTTCTTCCATACGTAGGTCTGTGCTGAAAGTGAAAGGTGAAACGTGAAAAGCGAAAGGATGATTAATATGCGTTTCATAATTCTTAATTCTTAATTCTTAATTTTCTTTCACACGTCGTCCTAAGACATCGTACATCCGTCCTTCGAACATGATATAGAGTCGTCCGTCGCGAATAACTTTCTTCCCTCCATTCAGGGAGGGGTCGGGGGTAGGCTTTTCTATCTCCGTCGGAGTACTGCTATCGGCAAACAGAATGCTCTGGTAGTCATACTTGTACATAGGCGTAGCCTCTCCGTCAGTGGCAGAGATGAGCACGACGCTGTCCTGCGTAAAGACCACTTTCTGCAAACTCTTCAAAGCCACTTCACTCTCTGCTCCGGCTACCGGTACAAACCGCAATACCCGGATTGTCTCAGCATGAAGCCCAATCGCCATGAAGCAACTCACAATTCCTATAAATAATTTTCTATTCATTCTTTAATTCGTTCATTCGTTCATTCGTTAACTCGTTAATTCGTTAACTCTTTCTACCGAAATTTTGCGCAAATTTACTACAAAAAATGTGAAGTACCAAATTAATTGAAAAAAAAATGAATAATGCTTGTATTATTTCATGGTTTTGACGATTTATTTGGAGTTCGCTACATTTAGCGAACGCAAATTCATTAATTCGCTAACTCGCTAATTCGTTAATTCGTTCACTCGTTAATTCCTTCACTCCTTAATTCGTTCAAATACATATACTCGTAGAGTGCTGGGATTAGATGATAAAAGTTATCCGGGAGTTTACTCTCGAGGAACTTTTAGCAACTAAACACGCGGAGCGCATAGCGCTATGCATTTGAAAGGGTTTATTTGTTTTTATTTACATAAATATTTTTGATATTTTCGAATTATTTTTAATATATTTTTCTTTCCCCTTTTACTAAAATTCTCAAAATCCTTGCATATCTCATTTTTTTTCCGTACCTTTGCACGCTGAATGCGTGCAGAAGCAAAAAAATAACGACTTAAAAACAAATACGAAGAGAATGAATTGTTTACAGGTATTATTAGCGGTAATCTTTCCCCCATTAGCGGTGATAGACCGTGGTTGCGGATCGATGTTGATTGTGTTCCTCCTCACCCTCTGCGGCTGGATTCCCGGCGTCATCGGAGCACTCATCATACTGAATAAAAACGAACGATAAAAACGATTACTGATATATGGAGGAATTGAAACAACGAATATTAAAAGACGGTATAGCGAGAAAAGAAGGCGGAATCGTGTTGGTCAGCAGTTTTCTCAACCATCAACTGGATCCGCAACTGATGATGCGTTGCGCAGAAGAGTTCGCGCGCTTGTTCGCCAACCGGGGCATCAATAAGATCGTTACCATTGAGGCGTCCGGTATCGCACCGGCTATTATGCTGGGCTACATCATGCATCTGCCGGTTGTCTTCATCAAAAAGCACAACCCAAAGAATGTGGACGACGCCTTCAAATCGTGGGTGTACTCGTTCACCAAAGCCGACAATACCACTGTCTGCATCGCGAAAGAGTTCCTCACCAAAGATGATAAGATCCTCTTCATCGATGATTTCTTGGCCGACAGACATGCCTCCGGTAGTGTCATTGACTTATGCCGTCAATCAGGGGCTGAGATTATCGGCATGGGCTTCCTGGTAGAAAAAGCCTTCGCGAAGGGCGGTCAGTTCCTCCGAGATCATGGTATAACCTACCATGCCTTGGCCACCGTCAAACACATCAACGATGATGACACAATGGTCGTAGAATAACGACAAAACAAA
>Ga0265299_10004439_pt1 | contig 13293 bp, 11 predicted proteins | sample AusTroGonzalo_MG_4_FD_193485 | JGI IMG/M metagenome (GOLD analysis project Ga0265299, IMG submission 193485) | Bovine rumen microbial communities from tropical cattle in Woodstock, Queensland, Australia - Gonzalo_02 | ecosystem: Host-associated > Mammals > Digestive system > Stomach > Rumen ...
TGCCATATAACTTGTGTATTTATTGATTGTTATTATCTAGTTCGCCGCCAAGGCGCTGCAAATATATAAAAATTTCCTCTAACTGCCATTTCGGGGTGGACGTGGCGCCGCAGATTCCCACAAAATCACCGTCTTGCAGCCAGTTCGGGTTGATCTGGGATGCGTTTTCCACCCGGTAGGTACGGGTATTCACGCCACGGCACAACTCGAAAAGCACCTTCCCGTTCGAGCTTTCCCGACCGCTCACGAAGAGGATCACGGAATGGTTTTTGGCGAACTCCACGAGGGACTGGTGGCGATGGACCACCTGCCGGCAGATGGTGTCGTAGACCTCGGCGTCGGGGCGTTCCCCGCGGATGCGGGCGGCAATCTGCTGGAACTCGTCGGGGTCCTTCGTAGTCTGGGAAAAGAGGGCCACGGGACGGGTGAAATCGATGCCGGAGAGGTCCTCGGCGCTGCTGATGACGATGGCTTCCCCACCCGTCTGCCCCACAAGGCCGTTGACCTCCGCGTGACCTTTCTTGCCGAAGATCACCACCTGGCCGCCGTTGGCACGAATCCGCTGCCAGGTGTCGCGAACGCGCTCCTGGAGCTTCAGCACAACGGGGCAGGTGCAGTCAATCACCTGTAAGCGGTTGCGGCGCGCCAGCTCATAGGTCTCAGGCGGCTCGCCGTGGGCCCGCACCAGGATCACGTCATCGTGCAACTGCTCCACCTCCTCGATGGAAAGAATCTCCAAGCCCTTTTTCTTCAGGCGCTCAAGCTCCACCGAGTTGTGGACGATGGCCCCGAGCGAATAGAGCCGGGGGCTGTATTGAAGGTAGTTTTCTGCCTGCTCCACCGCCCGGACAACGCCGTGGCAGAAGCCGGAGCGAGGATCGATTTCTACCCGGATGTTCATAGGATGTGCATGTTGAAGCGTTCGCGCAGGATCTTGTCGAGCCACTCCATCTGCTCGTCTACGGTCATGTAGCTGTTATCGAGCACCAGCGCGTCTTCGGCCTGGCGGAGCGGATTCATGGCGCGGTGCGAATCGATATAATCGCGTTCCTGCACGTTCTTGAGGATGGTGTCGAAATCGGGATGCTGGCCCGCCGCCTCCATCTGGAGGACGCGGCGCTGCGCACGGATCCGTGCGTCGGCCGTCATGAAGATTTTCAGATCGGCGTTGGGAAAGACCGCCGTGCCGATGTCGCGACCGTCCATCACGCAGCCTTTCGCGCCCAGCCGGTGCAACTGTTCGTCCACAAAGTTACGCACGAAGGGCAGCGCAGCAATGGCACTCACATTGCGGGCCACCTCCAACTCGCGGATCTTGGCAGATACGTCGTCATCGCCCAGGAAGACACGCATCGAGCCGTCAGCCTTGGGCATGACGGAAATGTCGATCCGGCCCAGCAAGATATCCTCCTGCAACTGACGTTCGTCGATGCGTCCATTCCATTCGATCCGTCCGCTGCGCAGTCCGTAGAGGGTGACGGTGCGGTAGAGCGCGCCGCTGTCGAGGTAGAGGATGCCGAGACGGCGGGCGATCTCCACGGCAAAGGTACCCTTGCCGGTGGAGGAGTAGCCGTCGATGGCGATGATGAGCTGGGTCATAGGCTGAAGTACGTATCTATTCCTACAAATATATGAAATTAATCGCTATCTTTGCATTCTCCGGTAAAAAATAGCATCATCATGAAGGTCCTGATCATCGACGACGAACGCAGTATCCGCAATACCCTCAAGGAAATCCTGGAATTCGAAGGCCACGAGGTGACCACAGCGGAAGACGGGAAGCAGGGTGTCGACAAGGCCATGGCGGAAAGCTTCGACGCCATCTTCTGCGACATCAAGATGCCGGTGATGGACGGCAACGAAGTCCTCGACACGCTGGTGAACGCCGGCTGCGAGGCCTCGATCATCATGATTTCAGGTCACGGCGACATTGAAACGGCCGTCAAGTGCATCAAGAAAGGCGCCTACGACTTCATCCAGAAGCCGCTCGACCTCAACCGCATCCTGATCACCCTCAAGAATGCTACCGACAAGACCACGCTGGTCAAGGAGACCGCCAGCCTCAAGAAAAAGATCCAGAGCAAATACGAGATCGTGGGCGATTCCCCGGCCATCGTGCACATCAAGGAGATCGTGGACCGCGTGGCGGCTACCGACGCCCGCGTCCTGATCATGGGTTCCAACGGCACCGGCAAGGAGTTGGTGGCCCGCCGCTTGCACGACAAGAGTCCACGCGCCGCGGCTCCCTTCGTGGAAGTCAACTGCGCTGCCATTCCGAGCGAGTTGATCGAGAGCGAGCTCTTCGGTCACGAGAAAGGCGCTTTCACCTCGGCCATCAAGCAGCACAAGGGTAAGTTTGAGCAGGCCGAAGGAGGCACGCTCTTCCTCGACGAGATCGGCGACATGAGCCTGGCGGCACAGGCCAAGGTGTTGCGCGTGCTGCAGGAGAAGAAACTCTCGCGTGTGGGCAGCGACAAGGATATCACCGTCAACGTCCGCGTGGTGGCTGCTACGAACAAGAATCTCACCGAGGAAATTGCTAAGGGCACCTTCCGTGAGGACCTCTATCACCGCTTGAGCGTCATCGTCATCCAGGTACCAGCGCTGCGTGAGCGTCTGGAAGACATTCCGTTGCTGATGGATTACTTCATCGACCAGATTTCCCAGGAGACAGGGATGGCGAAAAAGAAGGTCAGTCCGGAAGCCGTCAAGGAACTGCAGAAGCTACCATGGACCGGCAATATCCGCGAGCTCCGCAATGTCGCCGAGCGCCTGATGATCCTCTGCGGTCCCGAAATTACGGCCGCCGACGTCGCCGCCTACGCTACTCCTTCTATTTAAGCTCCGCTGAGCTTGTGCTTGGTTGCTCTGGGAGTTGCTTCTCGGACCTTCGCTTCGCTCATCCCTCCCACCGCTACGCGGCGGGCCCCTCCCGCTATCAAGCGCGGGTGCTTAGGGTCCTCCAAGCAAGCTCCCACCCGCAACTGGCGCACAAGCGTAGCTGAGCGGGTGGTATTTTGCTCCAGAACCCATGCCACCCTCGGCACTGTAAGAGGGAGGGGCCCATGCGCAGCATGGGAGGGGTCGAGCGCAGCGAGACGGTTCTGGAGCAAATGCCAGAGCGAAGCGGAGCGCTAAACGGCCGGAAGAATGATGGTAAATTTGGCGCCGCCCAGTTCGGAGCGGCTGTAGGAGATGGTGCCCTGGCTCTGCTCGATGATGCTGCGGCAGATCGCCAGGCCCAGGCCCGTACCGGTCTTCTTCGTTGTGAAATTCGGGGTAAAGAGCTTTTCGAGGTCTTCGTCGCTGACGCCGGGACCATTGTCATCCACATCGATGCGCCAGGCCGAGGCATCGTCCAGCAAGGTGCGGGCCAGCGAAATGCGGATCTTGCCGTCGACCACGCCCGCGTTGTCGATCGCCTGGATCGCATTCGTGATCAGGTTGACCAGCACACGGGCCAGCTGGCTGCGGCGGGCGTCGACCTGCGCCCTGCCCTCGTCTTCCCGGCGCAGGAACTCGAAACAGATGTCCTCGCGGTTATCGAAGAGTTCGCGCTGCTCCAGGATCAACGCGTCGAGATCGACCCGCGTCACCTCCTCGCTGTAGAAACGCGCGAACGAGGAGAACTCCGTGGCCGTCTGCGACAAGGTATCGATCTGCTCCAGCAACGACTTGCTCACACTCTCGAGCTTCGACTCCCAGCCCGGCACATTCGCCTCCTTCAGCTTCATCAGATACTGGATGCTGAGTTTCATCGGCGTAAGCGGGTTCTTGATCTCGTGCGCAATCTGGCGCGCCATCTCCTTCCAGGCCTGCTCGCGCTCGTTGTGCGCCAGCTGCCGGGTACTCTCTTCCAAGTCCTCCACCATCTTGTTGTACGACTCGATCAACACGCCCAACTCGTCGCGCGTGTTGCGGTACTTGATGCGCCGGTTGCCCGAAAGAGCCAGCCGTTCAATGCGCTCCTTGATCTCGACCAGCGGGCGCGACAGGGAATTGGAAATCAAGGCCCCGATGACGACCGCTGCGATGAGCAGAATCAGGTAGATGTTGATGATAACCGACATCGTCGACGCGGTTGCGTCGGTCACGTCCTGGCTGCGGGCAAAATAAGGCACGCAGGCGATGGCCACCAACTCGCCATCGCCGTTGAACACCGGCTCATAGACAGCATAGAAACGCACACCGGCGATATTCTCCAGACCGGCAAAGCGCAGTTGCTTCTCCTTGACAATCTGGCGGAAGGCCTTGTTGTTCATGCGCTTGCCCACCAGATACTGGTCGAAAAGTTCCGGCTTGGTGGAACGGATCAGTTCGCCATGGATGTTGTAAAGATGCAAGTCGTTGTGCGTGACTTTGTTGAATTCTTCCATCGCATTGAAGAGCTGCGGTGTGTTGATGTCGTTGTAGCGCATGGCGTACTTGCAAGGTTCGGCCAGTAGCGCCTGGGCCGACTCCATCAAGCCGTCCATCGCCTCGCGGTTGTTCTCGCGGGTGAGGCGCATCACATAGACGACACTGCCCACACCCATCGTGCCCAGCGCAACCACCATGGTCAGGGTGATCAGAAGGGTGATCTTGCGCTTGAGCGAATGTTTAGGCAGATTGAAGAGCTTCTCGCGCCGCCAGCGCAGGGTGAAGAGCAGCAGGAACAGGCCGTAGAAGATTACCAGGTACGAGAAGGACACCACATGCGGGAAGAAAGGCCGCCGCGGGCGCGAAACCATGGTCACATCTTCGTTGGAGATCCGGTTGACGAAATGGACATAGCCATTCCTGTTGATCATCGTGTAACCGACCTCCATGTCTTCGGGAGGCGTCACAGGATAGTCGTAGTTGCCGCCATGCGAGACCAGCCGGTCGTCGGAGTAGCGGGCATATGAATAGTATCGCGGCAGGGTCGCCGCCGTGCCCGCCCGGGTTGTCAGCGCGTCGAAAGGATTGTTGACCACATCGTTGCGGAACTTCGACTCCAGCTCCATGAAGAGCCAGGACAACTGGTAGGTGGACGGATCGGGATAAGAGAAGACGCCCAGGTAAGAGGCCAGGCCGTTGTAGTCGTGCAGGTAGTAGAAGTTGGAGCTGGGGGCAAGCTGGACGCCGTATTCGTCAATCATGTCCTTGTAGAAGGAGAAGCAGTTCACGGGCTCCATCCCCTGCCCCAGTGCGATCAGGTCGTTGTTGGAACAGGTGGTCAGCGTGATATTGTACTTCCGAACCACGTCGTTGTAGAGGTAACGCTCGAGCATGCGGTTCTTGATCATGTCGGTGCCGCGCACCGAAGCCAGGACCGAGAAGAAAGGATCGCTCTGAATGGCAGGCTCGACACTCCGCAGGAACATCTCCAGCGACAGGTCGCGCTCCACCGCCAGTTTGCTCGTGTTGACACGGTTGCTCTCGTATTCCTTATCCAAGCCGTAGGAGTTGATGGACACCACGCTGTACAGGGAAATGAGCATCGTGTAGACCAGCAGGTTACGCCAGGAGAAGAGGTTCACGCGAGCATCCTTGCGGATCAGCATCACGATGAGGTAGACCTGGAACAGCAGGGCCAGGAAGAGCATGGCGAAAGTCAGGTAGCAGAGGATGGCCTTGACGCCTATATCCGCAATGCGGTGCGGCTCCATCACGATGCTGGAGTTGAGAATCAACGAGCGCATCACGAAATGGATGTACACCATCAACGCCAAGGCCGCCAGCACGTGCAGGCCGATAGCCAGCCAGCGACGGGCGGGCCCGAAGTTCTCCACCCGCTTGTGGATGCGGTAGCGCATGACGAACAGGGCGTAGAAAGCCAGGGCCACCATCATGTTGTTGAACAGGAGGCTGCCCAGGGAGTTGAAGAGCGCCGTGTCGGCATACAGCACCGGCGAAAAGAGCTCACCGGTCGCAAAGCCTTTGGATACGTAGTAGAAGGCCATCAGGCGCACCACGACCAGGATGAAGATGGCAAACCAGAAGGTCGGCCAGGTATGGTGCCGGTAATGATACGGAAAGACGGCCAAAAGCATCAGGGCGAAGGCGAGCCAGCGCATGGGCATGTTGCCGTGCTCCGGCGCAGGCGGTACGGTCGGAACAATCGAGAAGAGTGGTCCTTCCTCGATGCCGTAGACGATGGCCGCATCATCGTCGCTGATGGCGACTGTCGTATAGCCGTCGCGCAGATGCAGGTGCTTGTTGACCACGTTGGGGATCGAGCTGCCCGGATACTCCGTCTTGATGAGAATACCCGTCACCACCTTCGTCTTGCGTTCCCGATTGAACTGGGTGGTCACCACATACCAGGCTGAGCCCAGGTTGACGTATTTCTCTTCGATGCCAATATAGGCGAGCGGATTGGCGTAAAGGTTCCGGTTGCTCATGAACTGGAGACGGTACGAATAGGGATAAACGTCCACCTCGTCGTTGTTGATGGGGAACTGGTGGGTCCAGCTCTTCATCGTGTCGGACTGGTAACAGTAGAGCACGATGTCCTCGGGCAGGTCTTCAAAATCAACCCATTCGTCCGGACCAGCCTGCAGGGCCCTGTACGCATATTTTTCAGCCAGCCGTTCGCGCTTGTGCAACGAGCGCTCCACCCGGCTTACCTGGCGGCGGAGACGGGCGGGATAGTCGGGACGGATGCTGGAAAGGGCCAGCAGCACGATGGCCAATACGAACAGCACATGACTGCCGTACCGCACCAGAAAGCGGCGTACCGAAGACTTCGATGGCTGGCTTGCGCTCATTCGTGATGATAGGGCTCTCCCTTGATAATGGTCAATGCCCGGTACAGTTGCTCCAGGAATATCACCCGCACCAACTGGTGCGAGAAGGTCATCGGCGACAACGAGAGGAGCTCATTGCTCCGGGCGTGCACCGCGGGGGAAAAGCCGTAGGGACCGCCAATGACGAATACACAATCTTTCGGGAGATGCGCGGACTTTTGCTCCAAATTCCGTGCCCAATCGACCGAGCCGAAACGCGCCCCATGCTCGTCCAGCAGCACCAGGTGGTCACCGGGGCGCAACGCCTTGAGAATCATCTCGCCCTCCCGGGTTTTGATCTGTTCCTCGCTCAGCGAAGCGGTCTGCTTCAGGTCGGGCAACTCCACCAGCTCAAAAGACACATAGTGGCGGATGCGGGCAGCATACTGCTCGATCCCCTGGCGCACCCAGGCTTCCGTGGTTTTTCCCGTGAACAAGACCTTGACTTTCATGGCGTGATTTTTGAATACTTTGCTCTTCGGCTATTAAAAATGGAATGATGAAAAAACTTTTCTGGCTCGCTTCGATGTTGTTTGTTTTTCTGACCGCAGGTCCCTCAACGGCACAGGAGAATGCCCAGGATGTTTTTACGCCCATCGGCAAATATCTGCAGGCTGGCGACTATGACAAGCTCTCCGCCTGGTTTGCCGACAACCTGGAACTCGACATGCTCGGCGCCGTGAACAACTGCACCCGCAACCAGGCCAAGCTCATCATGAAGAACTTCTTCTCCAGCTACACCCCCAAGAAGTTCACCATCATCCACAAGAGCGGCAAAGCGCCGATGAAATATGCCGTCGGTTCACTCAGCGCCGGTGGAGAGCGCTTCCGGGTGATTCTCTACGTCAAGACAACCGACACCGGAAGCCACATCGAGCAGCTTAAGGTCGAACGCGAGTGATCTCCCAAGTCCCGACTACAATCCCCTGCCCGCCACACTGCGTGATGGGCACCACGCGTCCATCCAGGTCTTTCACTTCCCGCGCCTCTTTGAGGTAGGTGTGGCTGTGCCCGCCCACCACCAGGTCGAGGTTGCGTGAATTCTCCACCATCAGCACATCGGAAGGACGTTCGAGCGTGCCGCCGCTGTAGCCAAGGTGCGACAACAGAATCACCAGGTCGCAATGCTTTTTGTTCTTCAGGTAGTTGGCCCAACGGTTCACTTCTTCGATCGTATTGAGGCGCACCATGCCGTCGAGGTACGATTTGAGCACCACGCCTTCCAGATAACTGGTCACGCCGATGATGCCGATCTTCATGCCGCCGCGGCGGACGATCGTCCAGGGTTTCACCAGTTTCTTGAGCGGGGTATGCGAGAAGTCGTAGTTGCAGGTGACGGTCTCGTGGCGGCAGTTCCTGAGCCGGCGGGCCAGGTCTTCCTGCCCGTTGTCAAATTCGTGGTTGCCCAGGGTCATCACGTCATACCCCATCAGGTTGACCAGCTCAACCTCCAGATCGCCGTGCGCGACCGTAAAGTAGGGCGTACCTTGGTTGAAGTCACCTGCATCGAGCAGCAGTACATTCTTTTCTCCGTACTTCTCCCGAACCTGGTCGATATATTGCAGCCGGCGTTCCACACCGCCCAGGCCCTTATTGTAGCCCACACGAACCGGTTCGATCTGACTGTGCGTGTCGTTGGTGTGCAGGATCACCAGGTCCTGCGCCTGGAGGGAAGCCGAGCAGCACAGCGCAAGCGCCATCAGTAAAAAGATCCGTTTCATCGTCTTCTTTCCTCCCAATCCGTATAAACGACACGCCCGTCGGTCTTCAGCGAGATCTTTTCGCCGCGGGCCGTCTGGTCTTTCAGGTACTCAACAATAGCATCGCGAACCCAGATCCCCGTATCGATCCGGTTGAAGGCCACATCCGAGAGCACCACGCCGTCGCCTCCGTCCATCAGGAAATTGATGGTGGCGAACTTGTAGACGCGCTTATCGTCGATGGGCGCACCTGACACGAGGAGTTTGTCGGCTTTTTGGCCGGTAATAACCATCTGCACGCCGCTGAGCGCCTCGACACGCCGCCGCGCGATCATCTGGTCGAGAAAGCGGCGCAGGTCGGAACCTTTGATGTCGAAGACCACCAGGTAGTTGTCGAAGGGAAAGATCGAGAAAATGTCGTAGACCCGCACGGCGCCCTGGGGCAGGCTGGTGCGGATGCCACCCATGTTCATCAGGCTCACGTCCACGTGCTCGCCGGTCTTCTTTTCAGCAACAGCGCGGACCACATCGGCTGCAAAGTTGGAAAGCGGACCTTCCGGGCGGCCTTTGTCGTACTCCGCATCGGAGTAGCCAACGATCTCCTGAAGCGGAGCGACCTGCGCTTCATAGCGCGCAATGGTCTGGGTGGCCCGAAAGTCTTTCATCGTGTCCCAGGTAGAATCCATTGGGACAGGGGTCCAGCGGTATGTAAACTGCGCTGCCGCTCCCCCGGGGAGGGCGAGCAGCAGGACAGTCAGCAGTAATAATCTTTTCATACTATGCGGATCAATCTTTGAGTTTCATCCATTTCAGCAGGTCCTTGAAGCTCGATTTCTTTCCGTAGGTCAGGATACCGATCTTGTAGACCTTGGCCGAGAGCCAGGCCGTGGCCAGGAAGGTCAGTACCAGCAGGACAATCGAAAGGATCAGCTGCCAGGCCGGTACGATACCGAAAGGCACGCGGGCGAGCATCACCATGGGCGAGGTCCAGGGAATGATGGAGGCCCAGACCGAGAGGGGGCTGCTCGGATGCTCGAAGGTGTGGAGCATGATGAACAAGCCGATGATGAGCGGGATGGTCACCGGCAGCTGCAACTGGCTCGTATCGGCTTCATTATCGACGGCCGCGCCAATGGCGGCGAACATCGAGGCATAGAGCAGATAACCCAACAGGAAGTAGATCAGGAAACTGCCGATGATGGTCACCCAGTCGAGGCCACGGATCTGGTTGATGATCTCGAACATGCCGCCGGCATCGGAATCGGCGCCGGCCTGCTGGGCGATGGCGATCATATCGGCCGAGTCGATATGGCCGTCTTCGCCGGTCATGGCAACCATTTCGGTCACGCCGCCCATGTTCTGCATGACCTTGGGTCCGGCAACGGTCTGAACAGCCGTCACAATGATCAAGGTCAGGGCAATCCAGATGAAGAACTGCGTCAAGGCTACCAGCGCCACGCCGATGATCTTGCCCATCATGAGTTCCACGCTCTTGACAGACGAGACGATCACCTCAACCACGCGGCTGCTTTTCTCGTCAATGACGCTGCGCATGACCATCGTGCCGAACATGAAAACGAACATGTAGATCAGGAAGCTCATCAGGTATGAGAGCACCATGTAAACCTCCACGCTGTCTTTCTTGGCATCGCCGTCGTTGGTAAGCGTCATGGAGTTGAGCTTGATGTCGGTCTTGACATCGGCCAGGATAGCATCGAGGTCGACGATGTCGTAACGGGCCAGTTTCTGGGTCTCAATGGCCTTGTTGACCGTCCGGTTGACCGCGTTCTTGATATCCATGTTGAGCGGTTCCTTCGAATAGGAGATCACGGAGACTTCGCCTTTATCATCGAGCGGCGAAATGCCGACGATGGCATAGTAGTCCAACTCGTCGAAGCGGTCTTTGAGTGCGCTCACAGTCTCACCGGGCTCGCCCATGACATAGGTGGTATGTTCGCTGTTCTCGAAATACGGGGCGACGATGCCCGATTCGTCGATCACCTTGACTTTCTGGTCTTCCTGGCCGGAAAAGACCATGATGAGGGCCGGGACGCAGATGAGCAGGGCCATGAGGATAGGCGTGAGCAAGGTCGTCAGAATGAACGATTTCTTGCGGACGCGGGTCGAATATTCGTGGCTGATGACAATGCCTACTTTTTTCCAATTCATAGCGCTTCCCTCCTATTTACCGGTTACCAGTTTGATGAAAATATCGTTCATGCGAGGGATCAGCTCGCGGTACGAATACACATCCGCTACGCGGATCAGTTCGCCCAGCACGTCGCGGGAGCTACTGCTTGCAGCGACATTGAGGACGGCGCGGCGGCCATCTTTCTGCTCTTCGTCAGAGAAGATCTCGTAAGCCGTGCCCTGCGGGAGGGCTTCACCGCTGCGGTACAGCACTTCCACCTGGTTGGTGCCGTATTCGCGGCGGATGGCGTCGGTGCCGCCGGTGACCACGAGATGCGACTTGTTGATAAGGGCGATGTTGTCGCAGAGTTCTTCCACCGACTCCATGTTGTGGGTCGAGAGGATGATGGTGGTGCCTTCGTCGCGCAGGCGGAGGATCTCGTCGCGGATCATCTGGGCATTGACGGGGTCGAAGCCGGAGAAGGGTTCGTCGAGAATCAGCAGCTGGGGTTTATGCAGGACGGTCGTGATGAACTGGACTTTCTGGGCCATACCCTTGGAGAGTTCCTCTACTTTCTTGTCCCACCAGCTCTGGATGCCGAAGCGGATGAACCATTTCTTCAGTTCAGCGGTGGCAGCGGCGGTGCTCATGCCCTTGAGGCGGGCCAGGTAGAGAGACTGTTCGCCGACTTTCATTTTCTTGAAGAGGCCGCGTTCCTCCGGCAGGTAACCGATGGCGCGGACGTCTTCGTCGCTGACATGTTTCCCATTGAGGATCACTTCGCCCGCGGTGGGGATGGTGATCCGGTTGATGATGCGGATCAATGTGGTCTTGCCGGCGCCGTTGGGCCCCAGCAGGCCGAAGATTTTTCCTTCGGGGATGGTGACGGACACGTCGTCGAGGGCTTTGAATGTCCCGAAGGTTTTCGTTATGTTCTTACACTCCAACATATATAGTAAGTTAACTATTATCTTTTGCGCTCGCTTCGCGGCTCTGTTTTTCGTCCCGCTCGCTAAATAACTCGCGGCTCCGAAAAAACACCCGCCGCTTCGCTCGCTTTAGTCACGTCATTTCGGGCTTGAACCGAAATCTTATCATACAAAGGTAATGTTTCTCGGTTTTTTCTGCAAATATAAAAATAATTATTGTATTTCGATATATTTTTTCAATTTTTCAATATTTTCTTTCGGAAGGGCGTGTTCTTTTTCGAGGTCGGCGAGGGTCCAGCGGGTGGTGTCGTAGAGTTTCTTATAGCGGGTGATGCTGCGGGCGCCTTTTTCGCCCAGATAGGGATGGCGGGCCAGGATACTGTCGGTGGTATGCCAGAGATCGAGGCGGCTACAGCGGGTGGTGTCAATCTCCACGTCGTCGAAGAAGCCGGCGAGGCGTTCTTCGTCGAAGCCTTCGATTTCGAGCAGTTGGGCTTTATTGAGGAATCCGCCGAGTCTTTCGCGGTAGTCAAGGATTTTGCGGGCGTAGTACGGGCCGATGCCGCGGAGGGTGACGAGGGCGGCGCTATCGGCGGCGTTGAGTTCGACTTTAGGGATCTTAATGAAGGGCTCGAGCCGGGCGAAGAGGGTGTCGGTTACGACGTACATTTTCCGGAAGTCGTCTTTGGTGCGGAAGCGGCCGCCTTTGCTGCGATAGTGGTCGATGGTTTCGGCCTGGCGCAGGGTCAGTCCCAGGCGTTGCAGGTCAGCCAGGCTGACGGTATTCGGATCGAAAGGAAATGTTTCATAGCCTCGTTCGCTACGCCGCTCCGTTTTGACGTTGCGCTCGCTACGCTGCTCTGGGGTTCGTCTCGCTCCCGAAAAAAGGTCACTTCGCCGAACACCACCCGCAGCTTCGCTCGCTACCGTTGCATCAGTAGTATCCGTAGTATTATTAGTAGTGGCGGTCATGCCGGGCTCGGCTTGACGGCTCGGCCGTTCGACGACTTTGATCACGAAAACTGCCAGTTGAAATCCCAAGACCAGAAATACCAACGCCACTACGCCTGACGCCACTCCCTTCGATTGCTTCTCCCCCGCTTTCATAACGTCCTCGATTAACGAGGTCAAAGATAGTGCATCTTCGCGGAAATTCTTCCGCGAAAAAGCAAAATCTCAAAGTCAGCAAACTAATTAAATATTATTGAGGAAATACTCCACGATGGGGTCTCGGCTCTCCTTGGTAACCAGGTACTCATTGTGGTTTCCAGGGATATAGATCACCTCACAGTCAGGGTAGCGGAATTTCCAACGGCTCTCACTGGTATTGTGCTCGGCCAGTTCGCGCCGGATCACTTCAGGATCCTTCTCGGTTCCGGAAACCGGGCTGACGCCTGTATAGGATTCGGCAATGAGGGCCGTAACCGGTCCGTTGTAGGTTTCAACCGGCATGGTTTCCATCAAAAAGATATCCAGTTCAGCGCGGCGCTTATTGCGTTCTTCATTGAAGAAGGGGAAGAAATAAGAACTGATCGTCAGGCGCTGCAGGCTCATGTCACGGTCCAGTTCTCCGTCCAGCACCACGACGCGGGGCTTGTAGTCGGAATTGTTGTAAAGCTTCCGGGCCATCACAAGGCCCTGCTCGCCTCCCACGCAGAAGCCGACGATGGCCGCGATATGGCGGGTATTGACCACATCCTTGACATACTCCAGATAGATATCTACCAGCGAGTCCAGGTCGGTCAGCCTGTCTTCCAGGACAGCATGGTAAGACTCAATGGCGA
>Ga0265299_10004440_pt1 | contig 13293 bp, 20 predicted proteins | sample AusTroGonzalo_MG_4_FD_193485 | JGI IMG/M metagenome (GOLD analysis project Ga0265299, IMG submission 193485) | Bovine rumen microbial communities from tropical cattle in Woodstock, Queensland, Australia - Gonzalo_02 | ecosystem: Host-associated > Mammals > Digestive system > Stomach > Rumen ...
TGGCGGGCCTGCCTGCCTTCCTGGCGGCCTGGCGGCCTTCCTGCCTTCCTGGCGGGCCTGCCTGCCTGCCTGGCCTTCCTGGCGGCCTGCCTGCCTTCCTGACGGGCCTGCCTGCCTTCCTGGCGGGCCTGCCTGCCTTCCTGGCTGGCCTGCCTGCCTTCCTGGCGGGCCTGCCTGCCTGCCTGCCTTCCTGGCGGCCTGCCTGCCTTCCTGGCGGGCCTGCCTGCCTTCCTGGCGGGCCTGGCGGCCTTCCTGGCGGCCTGGCGGCCTTCCTGCCTTCCTGGCGGGCCTGGCGGCCTTCCTGGCGGCCTGGCGGCCTTCCTGCCTTCCTGACGGGCCTGCCTGCCTTCCTGGCAAGAATAAGGCCCGCCAGGATCCTGGCGGGCCTGGCAGGTATTTATATTTATTTTTTCAATTCATTTATAAATATTTCTGTATTTCTGTAATAACAGGCTTTTTTTGCTTTTATGCAGGTAATACATTTCAGGCCGCCACAATTAATATTTATATTGTGTTTTTTTGCATAGGCTTTTGTAAAAACTGTAAAAATATGGTCAATAAACGGATATTTATCTATAATGGTAATGTCATAAGGCTTATTTACAATTGGGCTTGATAAAACAAATGTGGTATTTTCCGGTTTCCCTTCAATATTGATTGCTTTATTCCATGTTTCTATATTTTTGGACCATATTGCGCAACGTTTGCGCGGAAAAGCCTTTATAATTCGCAAATAATTTCTTGCCTGCGTAACGTTTGCAATATCCCCAAACGATTCTATACGCAAATAGGGAAAAACAATTTGTAATACTTTAAAAGCCTTTACAGGTATTAATATATTTCTAAGTATAATCCCGTTTAAAATATTGTGTTCTTTTAACCCTGTTTGATATGCTTGCTGATTATATGCGTAACATTTTGCGCAAATACAATCTTTTATTTTGCGCCAGGCCGCACAAAAGCAATTATCATGTACAGAAGAAGAAATAGAAACAATTCCAGCGAGCTTTCTTTTATAGTGATTGACAAGCCACAAACATTTGACAAGCTGTATTGCCTTTTTGCCTTCCGCGCTTTCTTTGTTTTCCTTATGCAGGCCCGTTAAAATTGCAATTGCAACAGCCGCAACAGCCGCGACAGTTTTTGTGAAAAATACATAAAGGCCTTTTGTATAAAACAAATCGATCATAATTTCCAAAATAGGCTTTTTTGCGGCTTTTGTTGTTTCGTTTTTAATCTTTTCCATTTTCTTTTATTTCCTTTCTTTTTATTAAAAACACATATTGTGTTTTTATACTGTAATTAAAAAATATTATTTTTCATGTATTCAGAATAAGGAACAAAACAGCCAGTGTTTAGCAATTCGCGCATATATTCGTCAAAAGAATTATTATTATATCGTTTATAATATTCATAACTTTCTTTTAATTGTGCCAGTGTTACGGGCTTATTTTCCGATTGATTCCAATATATAGACGAATAAAGATTTGCCTTTTGTGTGATATTATATATAGCTGGCTTTGTATCGCTAAATTGATTCGCATATCCTTTTATCGTTTTATTTGCGCTTGTTCTTATTTCTATCCAGGTAATTTTATCGTGAAATGTTTCTATTTTCGTTACAATTCCAGGTATGCTTTTTTCATGCAAAGAAGGTACAAAATAAGCCTTTTTTCCAATTGCAAACATTGTTTTTTCCCTTCCTTTCATTATAATTAAAACAGTTTATTAATTAGTTTTGTTTGTTGTGTTTTCGCGCTTTTCATTGTGTTATATTCTTTTTCAAAAACAGCGCGCTTATTTTTAAAAACTGTCAATTGGTATTTGCCTTTTTCCGTTTCTTTTATTCTTGCTAAACAATCATTGTGTATTAATTCGTTACGATATTGAAAAAACATAATATAATCCTTTCCAGGCCTGCGGGATAAAGGATCCCGCAGGCCTTTTGTTTTTATTTTCTTTTTACATGTAAACTAACAATTGCTTTTATTCTTTTTACAGCCTGGTATATTTCTTTGTACTTTTCTTGTAATGTTTTTTCGTCTATGCCTGGCTTTTCATAAGCCGTAACGTATATATGAAAGTTTTTTGTTTCTTTTTTATCTGTTGCGCCCAAAATAGCATATACGACGGGCTGTAATTGCTTTTTTGCTTTTTCGCCTTCCGCTATTTTTTCGCATGCTGTTGTATAATCGTTTAAAATTTCTTCTTCTTCTTCTTCTGTCAATTGTTTGTTTTGTGCTTTTTTAATCAATTCGTCTATATATGACATATTTTTTCACTTTCCTTTCAATCATATAAGGTCCTTACGCAAGCAATACGAAACAGCGCTTTCACCTTCCCTATCATCATCATACTGGCGGAAAAAGTTTATTATTTCTTCACCGTTTTCACCTGGTACAATTACACAACCGCGGCCGTTTTCTAACAAATACAGCCAGGTATATTTTCCGTTTCGGAACGTTGTCAAGCGTCTAATCCAGTTTTTTGGCTCCTTCTTTGGTTGTTTCATTTCTTTTTGCCTTCCTTTCATTATTTGACATAAGAATAAAATCTTATGTTTGAAAACATTATAAGCGTATTTTCTTATAATGTCAACAGGTTTTTACGCTTTTGTTTTATTGTGTATAGGCTGTAAAGGAAGGCAAGCTTTGCCTTCCTTTACAGCCTGCCAGGCCTGGCATTATTGCCAGGCCTGGCGGGCCCACAAATAACCCTGGCGGGCATGCCCGCCAGGGTTATTTGTGGGCATACTGGCCAGGGTCGTCACCCCCTCAAGCACCCCAAAACACAAAAAAGAACAATTCTTATAAGAATAAAACTTGACAAACTAAAAATGATCTGCTACACTTGTCGCGCAACAGAAAGGGGAGAAGCAAAATGTTGGTGAAGCGAGCGCTGCTTGACATCAAAGAGAAGAAAGGGATTGGCACGAGCGCGATGGCGCATATGCTTGGGAAAAAGCAGCCACAGTATGTCCAGGATAGGCTTAACCCAAAGAAGTCAGAGAACATAAGCATAGACACGCTTGACGAGTTGTTGATGACACTCGGGTACAAGATCGTGTTAATGCCGGAATATGAGCTCATCAGTAATGAATGGTACGTTATCAGAGGCAGCCAGTTCGAGAGCAAAGATCGCAAGGTTATTGAATACAACGCAAAGCAAAAGGAAGAAGGTGAGACTGATGACTGAAAACCTTCCTGACGGAGAGCGCGAAAGACTGATAGAATGTATAGAGATGGTCTTAGAGCAGGAAGCGCTTACGATAGAAGACGCATCTGCCATTCTGGACATCTGTTTAAACGCGTGCAATCGAAAGCATGTGGAGTTATCAGAGGAAAGTCTGATGCGAGAAATCGGGAACGGAACCCCACCCCGGTCTGAAGGCGTGTGAGCGATCAGAAAAAGTCGATTTAAAAAATCCCCCAAAAATAAAAAAAGCACACACCGGAGAGGAGATGCACGAGGTGATTACGGGACTGATTGCGGCGGTGTTTGTTATAGGGATAATAGCTGCGGGAAGCAATGGCGAGTGGGGCAGTGTCATGATTGGGGTTGTCATTGTCGGCGTATTGTTGCTTGCCGGGTGTGCGTGGCGCGAGGAGGACCGGGCATACAGCAATGTTGTGCATTACTGGGCGCGAGGCGGACATGAGCGCGAAAGGAGGTCTGGATGTTACCGAAGCGAAGGAACACGCGGGAAACAGAATGTGACAAATGTGACCGTGAATGTGAATGTTACAGGGAAGGACGACTGATAGGATACTGGAACTTGGACGACAAAGAGGTTTACACTGAACTGGGTGGTAACGGGCATGCGGTGCTGAAGATTGGCGAGCAGTGCCCGAAGAAGTAAGAGACGCAGAATTGCGGGAATGAGGCCTTACGGGGCCTTGTTCCCGCTTTTTAATTTTGAGGAAGGGGGAGACAGATGACAGGCCAGGAGATTATTGACTGGATCGAGGAGCACAATGCAGAGGATGTGGAAGTGTACATTGAGGTGAGGCCGAAACTTTTCAAGGCGAGCAACAGCATAGAGATCCCGGGCAGCGAGGACTGTCCGTGCATGGACCTGATAGTAATCAGTTAAAGGAGGGGAAAAGTATGTTTGAGTGTTTTCATTGCGGATGCCGGGCTGTGATATGGGACAGTGATTTTTCGTTTGAGGATGTAGGCCGTGACGGGGACGGGATTGTGCATTTCCTGCACTGTTCCGAGTGTGGAGCGGAGATAGAGTACTACATAGCGATTAACAACCAGGACGATGATGAAGAAGGGGAAGGTAATGGATGAATCGCGGCTGATATTGCAGGGGATAGCGAAGCGTCCGGACGATCCGGGAATGTACAGGGACGCTGTTGCGGTACTGTACGACGGAATCCAGCACGGGCAGAGTGAGTTGCATGCGGTGAACAAGGAAGTCCGCAAGCGGTTAGGGAATGCGATACGGCGGGTAGGGACAGCAAAGGACGTGAGCGTGCTGAATGATGTGTATTACAAGAGCCTGTTCGCGGACGCACGGGTAGACTTTGATGCGTATTGCCAGTACATCGAGAAGAACAGGGACGTGCGGAAACGTTTTTACCTGCCGCGGAGGAAGCAGTTGTTACCGGTAGTGAACTCGCTTCAGCGGCTGATGGACGACAAGCTTGACCTGCTGGGGATCAGCCTGCCGCCAGGCGTTGGCAAGACGACGCTTGCGATCTTTTTACTGACGTGGGTAGCGGGGCGCTGGCCGGAGGAGCCGAACCTGACGGGCAGTCACAGCAATGCGTTTGTGCGCGGTGTGTACGATGAGTGCCTGCGGGTGTTTGACAAGAACGGGGAGTACCTGTGGCACGAAGTGTTTCCGGACGTGAGCGTCACGAACACGAACGCGAAGGACTACCGGATCGACATTGGCAACAGGAAGCGTTTTGAAACGTTGGAGTTCACGTCGATTGGGAGTGGGAACGCAGGTTTGTACCGTGCCGGGAGGCTGCTGTACTGTGACGACCTGATCAGCGGATTGGAGATTGCGCTGAGCAAGGAGCGGTTAGATAAACTCTGGGAGACATACACGACAGACCTGCGGCAGCGGAAGATTGGCGACCACTGCAAAGAATTACATATAGCAACGCGTTGGAGTGTGAATGATGTAATAGGTCGCCTGGAGCGGCAGTATGAAGGCACGGATAAGGCGGAGTTTATTGCGGTACCGGCGCTGAACGCGGACGATGAGAGCAATTTTGAGTACTTGTACGGTGTTGGATTCAGTACGGCGTTTTATCATGAACAGCGTGATGTCATGGCGGACACAGAGTGGCGGGCGCTGTACATGAATCAGCCGATAGAAAGGGAAGGATTGCTGTATCATCCGGATGAACTGAGGAGGTATTTTGATCTGCCTGAGCGCGAGCCTGATGCGATTCTATGCGTGTGTGATACGAAAGACCGCGGCGCTGACTATTGCAGCATGCCGATTGTGTACCAGTACGGCCAGGATTACTATATTGATGATGTGGTGTTTAACAATGCAAACCCGGAGGTTGTGGAAGCTGAGATCGTGACAAAACTGCTGGCGCATAAAGTGCACATGGGGCGTTTTGAGTCGAACAGTGCGGGTGGGCGCGTAGCGCAAAGTGTCCAGGAAGAGGTAAAAAAGCGCGGCGGCCGGACAAAACTGACGACGAAGTTCACGACGCAGAATAAGGAAACAAAGATTGTAATGGCATCGCCGTTTGTGAAGGAGCACTTCCTGTTCAAGGACGCCAGCGTCATAAAGGACAAAGAGTACCGGGCGTTTCTGAACAACGTATGCAGCTGGACCATGACCGGGAAAGCAAAGCACGACGACGGGCCTGACAGCCTGGCAATGCTGGCGGATTATGTGCAGAGTTTTGCACAGGGGCAGGCAGTCGTGTTTGCAAGGCCATTTTAATTTCGGGAAAATACTACAAGAAGTGGTTGACAAACAGCGAAAATACAATATAATGTTAGACGAGGAATACTGTTCCGCTTCTTTGACGACCACAAACGGCGCGATCAAACAACGGGAGGCGGAACCGGGAAGACGCTGAATGGCGAGGCAACTCGTTGTTTGGCGTCTTTTTTACGTATCTGAAAGGAGGAGTCCGGCGTGGGTCTTGAGATTGCGGACGTAACGGTTCTGGGCGGCGATAATACTCTGGACTTCTCGCAGACGCTGCATGGTCGTCGTCTTATTCTCAGCGGAGAGAAAGAAGTCACCAGGGATAACGTGATTGATATCCTGCAAAAAGCGCTGTCTGTGCATAACATCAACAGGCGAGAGATCCTGTTCTTGCAGGATTACAACAGGGGTATACAGCCGATCCTCAACCGGCGCAAAGAATACAACGCTGAGATCAATAACAAGATCGTGGTGAACATCGCGAACGAGATCATCACGTTCAAAAGCTCTGAGTTTGCCGGTGAGCCGATCCAGTACGTCAGCCGCAGGGGAAACAAGGGCGTTGATGATGACAACAGGGAGATTCCGGGAAAAGTTGCCAGGGTCAACGACATGATGCTTACCGAAAATAAGCAGACACTTGACCTGGAACTGGCGCAGAAAATGTTCGTTTGCGGAACGGCGTACCGGCTCGTATACCATGATGATTCAAAGACACTGGATAGTGAGTACATGGACGAAGCGCCGTTTGAGATTGCCATTCCGGACGTTGAGAACACATTCGTGGTATACAAGAACGACGCGAAAAAGCACCCGCTGATGGGCGTGACATATGTGTTTAAAGATCCGCCGGACAAGAACGTGGAATACACAGTGTACACGCCGAACGTGACCTACACGATTACCGGAATATCCGCGAACAGCCGGAAAAACGGCCTGAAGATCACGGACGAGGTCAAGCATAACTTCGGAATGATCAGCCTGATTGAATATCCGTGCAACCCGAACCGCATCGGCGCGTTTGAGATTGTCATGGATTTGCTTAACTCCGTTTCACTGACGCTATCAAACCAGGAAGACGGCATTGAGCAGTTTATCCAGGCGCTGATGGTGTTTGACGGCGTGGATATCAGCAGGGAGGACTTCCTGGAACTGAAAGACCTGGGTGCGATTAAACTCCCGGCGACGCCGAACGGTGTCAGCGGCGGCAAGAAACTGTATTACCTGAATGAACAGCTTGACCAGAGCCAGACGAACAGCCTGGTTGACAACATGAAGCAGATCATTCTGGAGATTGTGGGAATGCCGTCACAGGGGAACGCCTCTACCGGGGACAGCAGCAATAATGGCGCAGTGATCATGCGCAATGGCTGGTGGCACGCAGAAGGCCGCGCGCTTGAAACCCAGGCGATGTGGAAACGCGCCGAGACAGAATTCCTGAAGATTGTACTGAAGATCTGCAACCAGAGCAATTACCTGACAGGCCTGAAGCTCAGCGACCTGGAGCCCCGGTTCTGGCGCCAGAGTTATGAGGACCTGCTGGTCAAGACACAAAGCTTCTCCACGCTGCGGACGGCCGGCATGCCAGCCATCCAGGCGTTTAAGTTCAGCCACCTGAGTAAGGATCCGGAAGCGGATGCCATTGTTTACGACGATTACCAGCAGATGTTGGCGGATGAACTGGACCGGCTGAATGGCGTAACGGAAGATGTACCACTAAAGGAAGACGACACAACTGACCCGACCACAAAAGATGGCATCCAAGCACAGGCTGAAAGCACAGGCGGCGGAGGAGACGACGGAGGCGAAAAGAAAGGCGAGTGGGCGATTTGCCCTGTTTGCGGAAAGCGTTTCCAGAAGAAGGACCCGAACCAGAAGTATTCATCGATTGCATGCGCGAATAAAGCGCGGCGGAGCACGCCGAGATACGGCGGTGGCGTCGGATGAGTGCAAAGGAAGTAAACGTCTATGCCGCATGTGATAAGGCCATTAAAGCGCTGGACAGGATGAACGTTGAAGCGTTCGGTCGGCTGAAACTTGCGAAATGGGACCGGATCAATATTATCCAGACGGTTGTGAAAACCTACCGTGAGAGCGCAAACCAGGCCCGTAAGCGGTACTTTGAGGTGGCTTTTGAAGCATACTTGCTGGGATTGTCCATGTGCGGCATTGATCCGAAAAAGGCCCACAGGATGGCCGAAAAAACGATTACAGCGGCATGGGTAACAGCAGTATTAAAGCAGACGGATTTCATTACGTTGTACCGGTTTGATACTGAGGCTGAACGCAAGGCATACCGCCTGGCAGAAACGCTGGAGGTTTCAGACAACAGGAACCAGGAGATTGACCGCGCGCTTCGGCACTGGAGCAGGCAGATCGGGCAGTATGCAATTAACATGACGGACTACGCGATGGTCCAAGCGTTTGAAGATGCAGGAGTCACGACGGTGCAGTGGGTTGCGCAAATGGACGAGCGCGTGTGCAGTGAGTGCAGTGAGCTTGACGGACAAGTGTTTCAGATTGATGAGCTCCCCAGGAAGCCGCACATAAACTGCCGATGCAATCTGATCCCGGTCGCGGAGGATGAACGATGATTTTAGACAGCGAAAGCTGTTTGAAATAAACGTCAGAGAAGACGTAAATCGCGCGAAAGTCAGAGAAGACTATAATCGCAAACAAAAGTGTCAGAGAAGACGATAAAACGCAAAGGAGAAACTTAATATGTTCAGAACGAACGGATTATTTCCTGAGAGTTTCCAACTACTGGAAGAAGATAACGGCGGAGGCGCCGGTGGAGCTCCTGCCGATAACGACCAGGGCGCTGGCGGTACTGACGGTGACAGCGGACAGGGAAACAACGGGAACAACAGCGGCAACGATATGCAAGCGCTGCTGAACCAGATCGAGAAGATGAAAATCGATATGGCGAAACAGAAAGAAGCGCTGGACAAGGCAACAAGCGAGGCCGGTAAATACCGGAAAGAACTCCAGGCGAAGAAAACCCAGGAAGAGATTGACGCGGACGCGCAGAAGGAAGCGGCTGAAAAGGCTGCTGCCAGGCTGGCCGAACTTGAGCGGGAAGTCGCAATGACGAAATCCTCCAAGGCCGTGATGTCGAAGCTTGGTGTGGACGAAGCTACTGCCGGAAAAATTGCCGAGTGCCTGATTGGCTGTGAAAATGTTGACAATGCCCTGCTTTTAATCCAGCAGGCGTGGACAGCAAAAGAAAAAGCCCTGCGCATTGAGTTCGGAAAGATTCCGGGACCGGGAACCGGAGGCGGAAGCGAGGACAAAGAGATGCAGGCAGCGCTTGATCTGGCTGCAGAACTGGGCAAGAGAAAAGCCAAGACGGCGGAATCCGTTCGGAGTCAACTTGGTGGACTCGTTCGGTAAGAACAGTTCGACATATAAAACCTGTGAAAGGAGAAATGTTCCATGAAATTCACGACTACTGAAATTGCTGGCGGCGTTGAAATCCTGGCTTCTAAGGACTTCCAGGCGATTCCTGCGAAGCTCGCAACTCCCGGCACCGGCACGGTCGTAAAGGCTGGCACGCCCATCAATGCTGATGGTGAAAGCACAACTGGTTCCGGAGCCATTGGCGTCCTGCTGTATGATGTGGACACGGCGGCGAACCCCAATGGCGCGCTGGTTGTGCAGGGCATCATCGATGCGGCAAAGGCCCAGGACCACAGCGGCGTAACCTATGTGAGCGCCCTGTACAGTGCCCTGCCCGGCATCGTATTCCGGACCAATATCATGGCCCAGGATACTGGCGAGACCGGCGAAACCTGATCGGAGGTTAACCGATGAGAATACTCATTGCCGTACCGACGTTTGAAACCATTTATCCGGATACATATAAATCAATGTGGGATCTGGACAAGGACGAACACGAGGTGCTGTTCGAGAGCATTCGCGGGTACGACGTAGCAACGGCCAGGAACAAGATCGCACAGAAATCTCTGGACCTGAATGCTGACTACGTATTGATGGTGGATAACGACGTGGTTCTTCCAAAGGATGCGTTAAAAATGCTTCTGGAGGACCCGCGCAAAGTTTGTCTCGGGCATTATGCCCATCGTGGCACGGACAATCTTTACCATGGCAGGACGTGCATATGCAGGCTTAAGGATGCGGAAGGCAAAGAGTATTACCACTATCCGCTGGAAAGTGAATACACAGCGGGTGAAATGCGCGAAATGGCAGAGTCCGGAGTAACCAAGATTGAAGTCCATGGCGGTGGCATGGGGTGTGCGCTGATTAATACAGACGTGTTCCGCTCCATTGATTATCCATGGTATGACTGGGTGAATTACGGGGATGCCAATCGCGGTATGTTGAGTGAAGATCTTTATTTCTGTTCCCTGTGCAGGGCGAGCGGGATCAAGATCCACTCAGACGTGCGTGTCGGGTGCGGACACCTGCTGAGGCATGTGCAGTGGCCCGAATAACGTGATTTTTTATGGCTGTTGTTACTACAAACGGTAGTGAAAGCAGTACAAAACCTACGAAAGGAGAAAACCATTATGGATTTCAATGCTTTTCTGAAACTGGTCTCCCCTAAGGCGATCAGTATGAACTGGACTGAAGCTCAGACGGCCGCGGACCCCTACCTGGGTGAGGCACTGTTTCCCAGGAAACAGAAGGCTGGTCTGGATCTGAAGTGGATCCGGGGCAACAAAGGTCTTCCGGTTTCCCTGATGCCTTCCGCGTTTGACGTTCAGGCGACCTACCGCGACAGGATCGGCGTCAAGAGCGTCGAGACTGAAATGCCTTTCTTCCGGGAGGGCTTTAAGATTAAGGAAAAGGATCGCCAGAACATCCTGCGGGCGATTGACACGAACGATCCCTATGTTCGTGAGATTATCGCAACCGTGTTTGACGTTGCCGGTCAGCTGATTGAAGGCGCCCGTGTTGTTGCGGAGCGTGAACGTATGCAGCTGCTCTTCCCGAAAAACGGCAATGTCGGCATTACCATCAAGGCAAACGGCGTGGATTATACCTACAACTACGACGCGGACGGCTCCTGGAAGTCCACAAACTACATTGCCCTGATCGGCGATAAACAGTGGACCAACGTCTCCACTTCCGATCCTTTCGCCGACATCCAGAACGCGAAGGATAAGATCCGCGACAAGGGCGGCATTCCGAGAATGCTGGCCATGAACTCCGCCACTTTCCGGACCCTGCGCGGCAACTCCAAGATCCTGAACAAGTTCATTACCAACACCGGCGTCGCTGTGGCTGTTGCCAATGACGGCGACCTGATCAAGGTTCTGAAGGAGACCATGGAACTGGACGGCATCATCCTGTACGACAAGAAGTTCCAGGATGAGAGCAAGCAGACCCACAAGTTCGTTCCGGACGGATATGTCGCTGTGCTGCCGGATGGCACGCTTGGTGATACCTATCTTGGCACCACCCCCGAAGAAGCCGATCTCCAGGGCAAGAGCATTGCCGATGTGAGCATCGTTGATACCGGCGTGGCTGTGACCCAGGTGCTGAATCCGCATCCCGTGAATGTGAACACCTACGTGTCCGAAATCGTCCTGCCCAGTTATGAGCGGATGGATCAGGTGGCCCTGCTGAAGGTATTCTGATAATCGGAGGTGCCGAGATGAAAGTCAAGGCAAGATACAGCATTCACTGTGACAAAGGCCTCTTTGAAAAAGGGGATGTCTTTGAGATCAACGAAGCTGACCTCTGGATGTACGGCGACGCTGTGGAGGCGGTAGCGGGACTCCCTGCCGCCCCAGCGGAACCGGAGAAGAAGACGGCGGAAGAAATCAAAAAGGCAGAGCTGGAAAAGAAGCCTGCGAATGAAAATCCTGCAAAGGACGAGCCAAAGACTGAAAAGCCGAAGGCTGCTTCCAGAAGGAAAAAGATCAGCGAGTAAAGGAGATGATCAGGATGACCATGGAGATGAAAACAAACATGCTCCGCCAGATGATGGATGGAGAGGAAGTTGACCAGGGCGTCCTGGAAGTTTATCTCGAACTCGCGCGCCAGAAGATTCTCAATCGCATGTATCCGTTCAAAGAAAACTATGACGGTTTGGATGTGCCGGACAGATATGTCGCCGCTCAATTAAAAATAAGCCATTACATGATCTCAAAAATTGGCGCGGAAGGGCAAATCCAGCACATAGAAGGGGGCATTCACCGCAATTACGGTGCTGCGGACATCCCTGACGGTATGTTGGCTGAGATCGTGCCATACTGCCAGGCGATCCGTTAAGGTGGTGAACGCATGAAATGTCTTAGGCGGAACAAAAGGCCGTTTGAGTATCTTCCGTATAGCGGAACGGAAACCGACCTAAACAAAGACGGTGAGCACACGGGCGAGTTTCGCCGTGAATACGGAAGGCCTGTCGAGATGCGCGGGAACATTTCTATGCCAAGCGGAAGAGTTAACCAGACGTTTTACGGGGACGATATCAGGTACACACATACGCTTGTCATGGACGATCCAGGCACAATAATCAATGAATATGGGTTAATCCGTTTTAATGGTGAACTGTATACCGTTGAGGCTGTGCGACGGAGCATTAACTGCGTAAACATTGCATTGCGAAAGCAGACGTCGGAGTTTAGTGATCCGTATGTTCCTGACGAACCAGACGCGTTGGAAGAACCGGAAGAACCGGAAGAGTCTGGTGGCACGGAAGGTGAAGAAGAATGATTGTTCTAAAGAACATTGATTTTTCTCTCGACCCTGCATCAATCGAGCATGCCATTCAGGCAATCATCGACTTTCGGAATCAGCTCAGCGCTGCAATGACGGAATTGATCCGAACATTAGTCGATAAAGGCGTTGAAATTGCAAGGGCTGAACTAATTTTCTTCTGGAATCCGGCGTATGATACAGGGGCTCTTTCAGAAAGCATAGCAAGCGCAATGCTTGACGAAAGAACTGGCATTATCACAACGGGTGTTGTGTATGCATTGTTTGTGGAGTATGGCACAGGAATTGTTGGAGAAATCCAACACCACCCCGAGCCAAACGGGTATCAGTATGATGTAAACGGGCACAAACTGGACGGGTGGATTTATAAAGGCGACGACGGGGCGTTCCATTGGACGGCGGGCATGGCATCCAGGCCGTTTATGTACAATACGCTGAAAGATCTGGAGAGAGAAGCCGAAGCAATTGGCGGTCAAGTAATTGCAGAATACATACCGTAAGAAAGGGCAAATGAGCATGATTGATTATGAAGTCAAGGTATTCAATAAAGTTTATGCTTCAGCCGCTCCTTTGTGCGCAAACAAACGCTTTGTAAGCACAGCAATTACAGAACCGCAGACAGCATTCCCGGCTGCTTCTCTGATTGAGATTGACAACAGGACAGTTAGAAACAAACAGAGTTCTATGCCCGT
>Ga0265299_10004443_pt1 | contig 13285 bp, 10 predicted proteins | sample AusTroGonzalo_MG_4_FD_193485 | JGI IMG/M metagenome (GOLD analysis project Ga0265299, IMG submission 193485) | Bovine rumen microbial communities from tropical cattle in Woodstock, Queensland, Australia - Gonzalo_02 | ecosystem: Host-associated > Mammals > Digestive system > Stomach > Rumen ...
CGTCCCGACCATCTGACGCTGCGCGACACCGTGAACATGCGCTACAGCAAGAACGGGCGCATAATACGCAAACAGGAGTACGCCGAAACATTCAAGAACTCATTGCTAAATCTTGTGCGGTATGACCGGCAGTACCAGTATTCTTCTCCCTATTCCAACAAATTGGGCAGTGTGACGGATGCCCTGTCGGGCGCAAACCATCAGTTCGGGTGGGACGGATGCGGCAATATGGTGCGCCACGACAACCCGGAACAGGGCTGCGACCGCCGTCTAAGTTGGACGGAGGACAACCGCTTGCAATTCGTGAAGGACAACGGAAGCACAGGTGCCTACTACCAGTATGACGCGGGCGGCGACCGGACGTACAAGCTGCTGTACCACAAGACCACGGGCAGTCTCAACGGGGTGCAGACCGACTACTACACCTTGGACGATGCCACCCTGTACGTCTCGCCCTATTTGGTGGTTACTCCGCAAGGATATACCAAGCACTACTACGCCGAATCGGAGCGCATCACCACCCAGTTGGGCAAATACCGTTTTGCCGTAGTGGACTCCTGTGTGGCGGGGAGTTCTTTGGCTGCCGCAAAATTACAGGCTGCCGCCACCATGTTCTCCACAGACTCTTTCCCCACCCCTACGCCGATGCTCGGCTACCTCCACTCGCTGACCAACCACCCGAACACGGTCTCCACACTCTACTTCTACCACTCGGACCATCTCGGCTCTGCCTCCTGGATTACCAACATTGACGGCAGGACCATTCAGCATTTGTATTACCTCCCCTGGGGCGAGGATTTTGTAAACCAACGTACGGGTTCGTTCAGTTCTATGTACACCTTTTCGGCCAAAGAGAAGGATTCCGAGACAGGGTACTCGTACTTCGGCTCGCGGTACTACTCTTCTGATTTGGGGATTTGGTTGAGTGTGGACCCGATGGCGGACAAATATCCCTCGTTGAGCCCGTATGTTTATTGTGCGGATAACCCAGTGAGGCTGGTGGACCCGAATGGAGAGGAAATGGTTGACAATCCATATTTACTGTTTAATGGTACGACCGGAACATTAGAGATATGGGATGATAATAATTCACCTGATGATTATTCTGATGATACATTCATCGGTAGTTATGAGGCTCATAATAATGTAACAACATCTTCCCAAGGAAAATGGGAAGATGGAATATATGAAATGTTAGATCAACAAAAAAGCAAAGACCATGGTGATAATACTGATGACAATGGAGTTTTGTTAGATTCACCAAATGGTAGTTATGGAACTGCTGGTTGCTATAGAGCTAAAACATTTACAGAAAAAACGACTACTAATATTAGAAGAGGGATGGCTGTTCATGCGGGAAGAGAACACAAACCATTTCAAGATAGAAAAACAGAAGGATGTATACGAACAACACCCGAAGCTATGGAGGCTATTGCTAATGCTATATCAAAATATGGTTCTCTTAAGAGAATAATAATTCAAAATAATAGGACATCGCCTAATAGTAAGGATGTCAATAAAATATCCCCTCTTCCCCCACAACCGGAACCTATCTTTACCCCTTCAATGCCAATTTTTATGCCCGACAAGACTCGGGTGTCAATCAATTATCCATTATGATTGTGCAACTAATTAAATGAATCAATATGAGATTATATCGTATTTTATTAGGGTCTATCTTATTGCTGTTTTTTGTATTTTTAGGTTTAAGTTGCAAAAAGTTGGAGAAAAGATTTTCACGGGAGTTAAACAATCATAAGATAGATTCGTCATTTGAAAACAATGATGATGGAAATGCTGATTGTTACGTGGATTCGGTTTTATATTCATATTTTTTTCCTCATGACTCAATAGCTGAAAGGGATTATTCGTCTGTTGTGATAAAATATAAAAGAATTTTTAACACAAATGGATGTCTTGATTTTTCAGAAATCGAACAAATTGTTCCACGAACAAAACAAGAATACAGGGAGTATTACAATTTTTTAAAAAGTGAAAGTTCAAAAAAAGACACTACGCTTTTTTTTCAATATATAGATCATATTGTGTATAGAAACGCGTACAATGGGAACACAAATGCCATATGCATTGTCCTTAGTTTTGCAAGATTTCTTGACATTGTTGACAACGAAGAGTTTGCGCAGGTTCATTGGGATATGACACAGGACATTGTATACTCCAATAAATCGTTTTATCAACAAATATTGTGTCTTTTTAAGAATGATAACGAAACAAAAAGCATATATGAAGATTTTGTTTCCTTTTAGAATTGCTAATAAACACATTAAGAATCACTCTGTTCGGTGATTTCTAATATGCGGGGCGACCGGACACGCTATCCATTCTAACTTCGCGGCAAACCGCTCGTAACCATTCCTATCGTTGTCGCGGTATTAAGGAAGATGAAAACGCAGTCAATCAGCACGACAGCGTTTTCCCGTAACCGTCCCTAGCCGTGACGGATGTTTGAAGCATCTTTGCCACAAACTACAGGTTTATGGCAAAGAGCAGCCCCCGCAGGGTAACCATCTAAAGTGATAAAAAAGAAATCAAACGCTAAAGATAGCAAAAGGATGAAAGTGACTATAGCCAACCAAAACAAGGATACGTGCCGATACGCACGATACGCGGAGATTCCTTCGTGCGCCTCCGGCTGGCAAACGTTCAAATATGGCAAACTTGGCGAACTTACCGAAAATATTCGTACTTTTGCGCTCCCGTTTGAATCTCAAACCTACACTTTCAAGATGGAATACGAGTACGACCCGTTCAACCGCATACAAAGCATCCTCTATCCCGACAGTGAGCTTGTGGAATACAGCTACAATCTCGGCGGGATGCTCAGCAAGGTGACCGGAAGTGTCACCCGGAAAGTCACGGATCTGGTTGGTCCTATGCAGATGCATGGCGGAAGCCTCTTGCCGGGCGGGGATGAACTCATGGGTGGAGGTGCGGTGTCTGGTGACATTTCCGGCAACGATCCCTTCTTCATACCTACAGAAACTATTCGTTATTCCTATATTGACAGCATCGTCTATAACAAGTTCGAACTCAAGGATTCTGTGGTTTACGGCAACGGCACGCGGGTGCGCTACGTGTATGACTCGCTTCAGCGTCTGACCGCGCTACGCAGCTACACGGCGGACGACGAACTGATGCAGGACATCGCCTATCATTATGATTCTGTGGGGAACATCCTGGACATCGAAAACAGTGCTGCGGCATTGGGCAACGGCTTGGGCGGCACCTACCGTCAGGAATACACCTACGACAATCTTTACAGGCTGACCCATGCGACGGGCTGGTGGGAATGTCGTCCCGACCATCTGACGCTGCGCGACACCGTGAACATGCGCTACAGCAAGAACGGGCGCATAATACGCAAACAGGAATACGCCGAAACATTCAAGAACTCATTGCTAAATCTTGTGCGGTACGACCGGCAGTACCAGTATTCTTCTCCCTATTCCAACAAATTGGGCAGTGTGACGGATGCCATGTCGGGCGCAAGCCAACAGTTCGGCTGGGACGGATGCGGCAATATGGTGCGCCACGGCAACCCGGAGCAGGGCTGCGACCGCCGTCTAAGCTGGACGGAGGACAACCGCTTGCAATTCGTGAAGGACAACGGAAGTACAGGTGCCTACTACCAGTATGACGCAGGCGGAGACCGCACATACAAGCTGCTGTACCACAAGACCACGGGCAGTCTCAACGGGGTGCAGACCGACTACTACACCTTGGATGACGCTACCCTGTATGTGTCGCCCTATTTGGTGGTTACCCCGCAAGGCTACACCAAGCACTACTACGCCGAGAGTGAACGCATCACCACCCAGTTGGGCAAATCCCGTTTTGCCGTAGTGGACTCCTGTGTGGCGGGGAGTTCTTTGGCTGCCGCAAAATTACAGGCTGCCGCCACCATGTTCTCCACGGATTCTTTCCCCACTCCTACGGCGCAGCTCGGTTATCTCCATTCGCTGACCAACCATCCGAACACGGCCTCTACGCTCTACTTCTACCATCCCGACCATTTGGGCTCCGCCTCGTGGATCACCAACATCTACGGCAGAACCATCCAGCACTTATATTACCTGCCTTGGGGCGAGGACTTTGTGAACCAGCGGATTAGTGGCTATGACGGGGCGCGGTACACGTTTAGTGCCAAGGAAAAGGACACGGAAACGGGGTACTCGTACTTTGGCTCACGGTACTATAACTCCGATTTGAGCGCTTGGTTGAGTGTGGACCCAATGAGTGACAAATATCCTTCGCTCAGCCCGTATGTGTATTGCGCGGACAATCCTATGAAGTTGGTGGATCCGGATGGGGAAGAATGTGATGATCCTCCTGCAATAAAAAAAGTAAATAACAGCAACAAAAATCATTTAAGTAAAACATCATACGGAGAAACGAGTGGTATTTACCCTATTAAGGATGTAAATAACCCCTCACAGTCAGACTGCTATCATCCAGACAAGTGGGATCCTGATAAAACACAAGAATTATTGAAAGCGCGAGCTGCTATTCATTTAATCGGTACCACTCGAAATAAAACTGTCAGAAATGCAGTTTGTCCAACAAATACAAATTTACAGAAAATTTTGGCAGCATATCATTTAACAGATAATTTTCCTGAAGTCGATGATGTGATCGCAAATGATGAAGAGGTTAAATATTTTTACTTGTCTCCGCAAAAGAATGTTAAAACTCCGTCGATAAATTCCGACTTTTATGATCAGAAATGTGTGAAAACGTATGGCCCGTTTTATAACGTTGGAGGCGGAGACGTTCTTAAAGGAGTCGTGTACATCCATTTTTACAAAGCTATTTCTAAGAAAAAACAATCCACCGCTCCAAACAAAAGCAAATAACGATAAATTTTTCAGATGAAAAGAATATTGACAGTTTTGTTTGTGGTTTTATCGTTGAGGTCTTTGTCAGCTCAAGCCCTCACACAAATGGCCATTTGCAGGGAAGACAATGATTTTTGTACTTATTTGGACACGGTTAGTGCCAGAAAAACAATTCCTTTAAATGTCGTTGTGTATTTTAAAAACTATTATTCAATGGACACATCAAATATAGACCAGATATTTGAAATAAAATTTAATCCATATTCGTTGTTTGTTGTCCATCTTGCGAAATTAGTTGGTTGGGACGAAGAATATCATTTTTGGGTATATGACTCTTGTTCGAATTCATTTTCATCGCATCCTTATGTTATTAAAGGACAATGGATGTCAAATCAAGAAGAGGGATTTGATGTGAAATTGTTATCTTATCCTTTAGTACATGAAAAACATGGTGAGGTATGGATAAAAGAGCGGGTTCATAATGGCAATACATATAATGCTGTGATAAAACACAAAGTATTATGTGACAAAAAATTAAATCTCAAACTAACTGCGTGTATTGAAGAAGTGTCTCAATGCCATTTTCCCTGGATGGCTCCAGACGGATATGCATTGGTTTACCGTGAGCAACAAGGGAATGATGTGATATGCACTATAAATATTTCAGGAAAGCGCGAGGTCATTGGCTCTTATTGCTTGTCAAAAAAAGGGAAAATATCTAAAATCAAAGTATTAGACAATCGCTATTCCCATTTGATTGTTACATCTTCTGGACTTAGGCCAAATGCATTTATGAGATTTTATTTCAAACAAAACAAAAGATAACGTCACCTCGAATCGCTACAGCAAGCCAAACCAATGACACCTGTCACTCCTACATTCCGCAGAAATATCAATGCCGTGGGCAAAGTCATTTTCCAGGAGGATGCCTCCGATTGGCAGACTTTTTTCTTACGGCAAACTTGGCGAACTTACCGAAAATATTCGTACTTTTGCGCTTCCGTTTGAGAAATAACGAACCATTACCGACTATACCACCTGCAAATCCTCGCAGACCTTATACGTGAAGATACGTGTGATACGCGGAGATCCATGCCTGCGCACGCAACCACCCGGGGCAACCGAGCTTTGGCCCCTGTCGGGGCCGGCGGTCGCGGGGTGCCGTTCTCCTACCGAGCTATGGCCCCTGCCGGGGCCGACAATAGCGGTTCCCGCCCAACTGCTAACTACTAACTGCTAACTAACTAAACAATATGTCAAAGAACGTCTGAAACAGTTCGCGAACTGATTTCGACGGCAAAGATACAACACTGGGAAAGGTGCAGGGTTTGCTGATGAGTATCACGAACCCATCATGCAGCCCACACCCTGTGAATCAGTCACTTATGACGAAAAAAAGATGGGCTTCATGAATGAATTAATATTATTACTGATGCGATTTCCCGGGTATGTAGAGACGCACGGCCGTGCGTCTCTACGGTGTCCCGAGCACCAATCACAAATAAAATGTAATTTTGCGGCGTCATATCTTCAGGTTCTGTTTAACGGACCTCGCAGGGTCTGGGGGTGTGGCGCGAAAATGGTAAAAATAGAGGTCCCCTTATCTTTGCCCCACAGTCAAAAAAAACATCCAGATATGAAAAAAAGTAATGTATTTATTCTTTTGGCGGCCGCCATTCTGATGGTGGCTTGCGCGGGGTGTAACAGAATCAAAGATTGCGGATATTCTGGAAGGGTGACGGTATCCGCTGGTCAGCCCAACTTTCCTGTCAGTATTTCGGTTTCAAGAATGCTGTAAACGTAGGCTGTGCTTTGCGAAAAGAGGCTGGTGCGTAAATCAAGAATCTTGGTGTAGGTTTCGGAATTATAGATGGTATCCAAGGCCTGCTTCATTGACAGTCCACGCTCTTCCATCAGTCTCAGAGCCAGTTCCTTCACCAGTTCCTCAATCATAAATGTTGTCTGTGCGTCACTCATAGCTTCTTCAGGTATTTAAGCGACTTTTCGGTACCGAAAAAGTACTGATACGTCTCGCCGCCTTTGAATTCTAATTCTTTCACAAACTGATTCCAATCAATCATACCCGCATCAATTCTACGCATCTGTAGTCCTATGTTATCGTTGGCGATAGGACCATATATGATGTCGTATGAATGGAACTGAATGCGCGTCTTGTTGTCGCGGTTCATTTTTACGAACTTGCCCCATTCAATACAGTACCTCTCATAACACAGATAGGCAATGTCAGCATCGGCTAGAGCAGCTTGCTCATCATAATCAAAAAGCGTAACGGTAGGATTACCACCCAAAAGCAAGGCTTTCTTTTCGGCCATCTCTTGAGCTTGTCGGATTTCGGGCGACAAATAGAAGCCTATGCCGAAATCTTTTCCGGGTTTTGATTCGTTGAAGTCAACGAGTTCTATCTCCAAATTTGAACCGTGATAGAGTATCATACCAGAGCCCCTCCGTTTTTGTGACAACAGATTGCCAAGTCTTGAACGACGTCATTGAACGACAGGGTGTGTTCAACGTTATAGAATTTGTCAACAAAATCAATGCCCTTGAAACGGTCCAGATAGCGGTAAGCCTGCTGCGGGTTGAGCGAGAATGCAGCAGCAAACTCACTGACCACGGCGATGATAAAGGCTATTTTATCTTCAATTCTTACGTCCATAAGCGTCCTTTTGTTTGACTTTTTCCAAACGCAAAAATACATTTTTTCTTATATACTCCGCCTAGAAATAAATAATCCCAAAGCATGTGGATCAAACACGGGAAGCATGAGTAATAATTGGGCCACCGGGCTTTGGCCCCTGCCGGGGCCGGCGGTCGCGGGGTGCCGCTGACCTACCGAGCTTTGGCCCCTGCGGGGCCGGCGATAGCGGTTCCCGCCAAACTGCTAACTAACTAAACAATATGTCAAAGAACGTCTGAAACAGTTCGCGAACTGATTTCGACGGCAAAGATACAACACTGGGAAAGCTGTAGGGTTTGTTGATGAGTATCACAAACCTATCACACAATCCACACCTTGAGTATCAATCATTTATGACGAAAAAAAGATGGGCTCCATCAAAAACCAAACACAATACCGGAACACCGCCGTGCGTCTCTACGGCCGCACATTTGCCTGCAACGTCTTGTTGATGAGCGTTTTCAGCTCCAAGACGTTGGATTCCACCACCTTGCGCTTTTCGGGAACGAACAGCGTGGCGTATTTCGCCTTGCCTACCTTGAATTTCAGCCGGTCGTCCAACCCGATGATGTCCAACCCGATGCGGATGGGCTTCACTAACGAGATGTTGTAGTCGTAGGTCAGGTCGAGGTTGTGCCGGCCGGAGATAATCGCGCTGTATTTGTCGATGCTGAGCAGGAACGGATAGACATCCACCTCGTTCCGGAAAATGGTGATTTCCGTGGAGAGACTGTCGATCTTGTTTTGCGTTTTCTTGCTGAACATCAGCTTTTTGGCAATGGTTTTGTAGGTTTCGTTGTCAAGGACCACCAAATCGTGGCCGTTGATGGCGGCGGCCCCTCTGAGGGTGGAGAACTTGATGTCGTAGTTGGACTTGAGGTAGGTTTCGGCGGCGAAGTGGAACTCGGCATTGCCGCTGAAGGCCTTCAGCATGGGCAGGATGGTGTCCACCTCCGGAATCATGGCGATGAGCTTATCTATCTTGATGTCAAGCAGATGGAAGTCGAAACCGAGGAAAAGGTGGTTCATGCGCGGGGTGCGGTACATGGCCGTGAGCTGCATCCGCGCGGCCTCGTTGGTGAGACCCACCTCCTCCAACACCAGCACGCCGTCCTTCACATACACGCGGCCGGCAATGTTGTTGAACTCCGTCTCCTCATACAACGCCTTCTGGATGGTGGTGTTCATGTTGACATCCACCCCGAACGGCACGATGAAGGGCGAGTCGCCACTTTCCTTGGCCACCTCCTCCGCCTGCGCCGTCAGGGAATCCGGCGCGTTGATGCCGTTTACCATAGCCATCAGTTCGTTGAGGTTCAGGTAGTTGGCAACCAACTCCAAGTCGCCCTTGAGCAGCCCCTTGTCTTGCAAGTAATCGGCGATGCCGGTAATGGTGCCCGTCACCGAAGCTTTGGACTCCCCATAACCGATATTTGCTTTTTTTAACACACATTTCTGCGGGTTGAAGTCGAGGTTCAACGTAGATAATTCCAAAAGTCCTAAATCTCGAATTCCTATCTCTGCATTTTTAGTCTGTAGTTGGACCTTTGGCGACCACTGTAATAACGGATGTTCCTCCTTTTCTTTATAATTCGTTTCAACATGCAATTGGATGGCTTCCGTGTAGAGATCATAAAGGTTGTAATAATGCGAGCTTTTGAGGTCTTCTGCGTTACAAACAGATAATCTGATGGCATCGCCAGCGTAGTCCAGCCGCATTTGATCCTTGTTTTTCAAAACAAAAACACCTTCTGGATCAAATAGTTGCGCATTAACAGTGTCCCATTCCACAAGAAGTTGGCTAAGCTGGTAGGTGGTGGCGAACTTGAGTTCTGTAGAGCTGTCAAGGAAGTTGTTCGTATATGCGTCCAGTTGAACAGTGGAAGCTACGATGTCCTCTTTTGTCTGCGAACGCTCGTTTTTAATCCGTATCAAATTGGTTTTTAGTTTTGCATGGAGCCACTCGTCGATTTTATACGATTTGTCGTTCACCGGGAATGTCAAATCCACCTGCAGGTCAGGCGAGTACAAAGACATGGTGTCGTGATAGAGCAATTCCAGATCCTCAAATTGTCCCTTGATATCGGCTTTTTCAATATTGTCGACAGAAAATTGGGTTTCGGGGTCGTAGCTCAGCTGCGTTTTCACTTGAAGGTCTGCTTGGCCTTTGTATTGGGTGAAATCTTCGGGCAGGAGGTCTTTGAAGTCGTCGATATGCAATTTCCCCGTGGCGAGAATGTTGCATAACATCTTGCCCAACAGGTTTTTGACAGTTCCCGTAGCCGTGATTTTGTTGCGCTTCCGAGTGGTGGCCGACAGGGATTTCACAGTCAGGTCCGATTGATTGTTGAGGTCCAGGCGGAGGTCGAAAAGACCGTCCGCTTTCTCGAAATCGAGCGGCAGATCCTTCATGGCGAAACGACCGTGATGCCAGGCCACATCGCTGGTAATCAGCGGTTTTTGGGTATCGCTGAAGGTTCCTTTCACGTCGCCTTCCAACGCGATATCGCCGCTTATCTGGATGTCATCCAACTTGTTGCCAATGAGCGCATCGGGAATTAGCGGTAGTACCTCGTCGATTTGCCAGTCGCCTGTTTGATAGTGCAGGTCGGTGTGGATGTCGCGGGTAGCCGTGTCGATGCCCACATAACCGTTGAGCGCAAGGTCCTGTTTGTCAAGGCGTAGCTTCGTATCCTGAAGGTTGAACTGCAACGCGTTGAGGTCGGCTTTCACCTCGGATGCCACGTTGAGATCCATTCCGTTGAGGTAGTGGGTGGTGTCGAGGCAAAGAACGGCATTTTCAATGTCGGCTTCCACTTTGCCGTCAAGCAAGTTAAAATCTGTGAAAGAGCCGTCGTAGGAGGCTTTGACGTCATCGCCGGTGAAATGCAGCCGTGTGCTGTCCGCCATGGCAAAGACGAAGGATTTCGCCTCCACCTCTGCCTGCCCTTCTATCTCGTTGTCTTTGAATGTCCCTTTGACGGTTAGATCCGCATCCTGTAATTCAGCTTTCTGCCTCGATTGGAGATTCAGATAGCGAACATCCACCTCTTTTGCTTTAACTTTTTGTAAATCAATACTGTAGTTAAAAGAAGAGGTGTCGTTGGGGTCGGTGCGGAAGACCTTGTAGTTGCCGTTGCCGTTTTCGTCGATATACAAATTTACCAATCCGTGGTTGAGTGCAAAGTCGTACAGCTCAAGGCGGTTGTTCTGGATGAGCTTGCGGATATTGAGCGCCGCTACGCACTCCTTGGCATACAGCAGCGTGTCGGAAACTTGGGGATTCTTTGGATTTTTTAACACCACATTCTCCAATTCCAAGCCCACCTTCGGGAAGGTTTTGAAGAACGTGAGCCCCGCTTTGTCAATATGGAAATCGCAGGTGATGAACCGGTCGGCCTGGCTGTTGACCATCTTGGCCAGCTTGGAAGGTGAAAAAATGTGAAAAAGCAGGATGGCTGCGGCGAGGATGACCACAGCAAGCAGCGATCCTAACGAGATCAGCCCTATTTTCAGCGCCTTCTTCATTCTTCTTCTCGCATGAAGGTGTAGTATTTGCCGTAGTCGTCGTGGTACTCCAATGTGGTGGCGGTCAGCTTCGTAACCGTATAGGTTTTCGGTACATTACCGCCCATTTCCATCTGATGGATTTGGGTCAGGGTGGCGTTTTCGAGCGTCCAGGTGAAAGGTTGCGCCTCCTCCTCGGTGACATCGTCGAGGATGTCCCAGGTGTAGCCGGTGCCGGCGGGGTTATAGTATTCGTACAGCGTCCCCGACACCCATTTGCCGGAAAGCAGCGTCTTGTCGAACTTTTCGCTGTGGCTGAAGAGGTCGCAGCCGGCCATCAACAGCACGAGACAGCAGAAAAACAATCCGAAAAGCAGATTGTTTCTTGTCTTTGGGGTAATATGGGGCGATTCTTTCATTATTTTTTCGATTTACCGTTTTGTAAATACGGGGCATATTCCCATTTTTGTAGAGACGCGGCGCGCCGCGTCTCTACATGACAGGGTATTCCTCCCTTCGTTTAAATCCGGTTAATTTCCATTTCCAATGTCACATCAAACATCATTTTAACATCTTTTATGATTGTTTCCGCCACATCCAACACCTCCTGCGGGGTAGCGCCGCCGTAGTTTACCAGCACCAACGCCTGGTTTTTCCATGTGCCGGCGTTGCCGACCTGTTTGCCTTTCCAACCCGCCTTTTCAATCAACTGGCCGGCGGAGAGTTTCTTTTGCCCGTCAGGTGCGTCGTAGGCCACTAAATCGGTGTGTTTTTCCGTCAGTTCGTTGTATTTTTCAGCCGGAACAACCGGGTTTTGGAAGAAACTGCCGCCGTTGCCGACGATTTTCGGGTCGGGTAGCTTGGCATCGCGGATTTTGCGCACGCAGTCGGAGACGTTGCGCAGGGTCAAAGGCAGCTCACGCTCTTGCAACGCTTTCGTCAATCCCTGATAGGACAATGTAAAGTGTGGCTTTTCAGATAGTTGGAACCAAACGTAAGTGATTAGGCAATCGTTTTTCAGCGTCTGTTTGAAGATGGAGTTGCGGTAGCCGAAGCGGCATTCGGCATTGCTCAGCGCGAAAGGCTGGCCGGTGGAGATAACGAATCCTTCCACCTTCCAGACGGTGTCTTTCACCTCCACGCCGTAGGCGCCGATGTTTTGCACGGGGGCGCTGCCAACCAGTCCGGGAATAGCTGTAAGATTCTCGATGCCATAGAGTTGGCGCCTAATACAATATTGTATCAGATTTTCCCAAGGTTCGCCGGCGGCCACGCGCAGCAGCACTTTCCCCTCCTTTTTTTCCATCCTCTCGATGCCGCCGAATGCGGGGTGTACAATCGTGCCGTCGAAATCCTTGGTAAACAGCGTGTTGCTGCCGCCGCCGAGGATATAATACGGGTTCTCATGAAGGAAACGGGCAATCACGTCAGGCGTTTCGTCGGCAGCGTCCATGGCGAGAAATTGCCGCGCATACACCTCCATCCCAAAGGTGTTGTATTCTTTAAGATTTTGATTGTCAATCAGTTTCATATCTTAGAACATATAACCCATCTTGACGTAGATGTTGGCCATGCCGTCGTTGTCGCGCTTGTCAAAGGGCACTGCCCAATCGACGGAAAGCACAAAGTTGTCGTTCATCATCAGTTTGAGACCGAGACCGCCGGAGAAGTGCGGACGGTAGACGTTTTTGGTGTCGTCAAAGACAATGTAGTCATCGAGGTCGTCGAGGTCAAATTCGGGGTCGTTTTTTACGATATTGTCTACAATCACCTGTTGGTCAAGACGGTAGGGCTGCAGAATCAGGCCCATATCCACGAACGGGTTAAGACCGATGAAGAAGTGTTCCTTTCCGATGTCGAACTTGCAGATTTGGAAGCGGAATTCGACGTTTGCGAAGGCATAGCTCTTGGCGGAAATGCGGTGGCGAAGAATGCCACGGCAGGTGTTACCGCCGCCGAGACCTTCGTATAACACGCGCTGTATGAACAAGTTGTTGTAGTAATTGTTCAGGTAGAACGGGGCATCGCCGGCCACATCCAATTGGGCGGCCAACCGGTAGGCAAACGTGATGACATCTTTATAGACAGGCACGAAATGGCGGAAGCTGGCGTTGAAAATCAAGCTGTTGGCCCCTTTGTCTTCCCCGAATCCGGCGTAATAGGTCAGGAACATGTCCGCATTCATGCCCTTTTTCGTGTTTTGCAGACGGTCGCGGTTGTCGAAGGA
>Ga0265299_10004444_pt1 | contig 13278 bp, 8 predicted proteins | sample AusTroGonzalo_MG_4_FD_193485 | JGI IMG/M metagenome (GOLD analysis project Ga0265299, IMG submission 193485) | Bovine rumen microbial communities from tropical cattle in Woodstock, Queensland, Australia - Gonzalo_02 | ecosystem: Host-associated > Mammals > Digestive system > Stomach > Rumen ...
TATTAAGAAACTGAACTGGATAGATTAATCCCAGCGTCAGTACATATTACCAATGACTGGAGTCCTCCCCCTAAAGGACTCCAGTCTTTTAGTTAGAGGACTGCAGTCCTTCAGTAGGAGGACTGGGCAATACAACCGAAAAAGGCTCGCTTCACAGCGAACCTTTTTCCCAAAATTACTTAAAAACTAAATTAATCAACCATAAACCTTAACCATTAAAATCTTTTTCTGCTGCAAATATACACCTTCAATTATAAAAGAATGTTCAAATATCGTCATTTTATGTTCAAATTGCGTCATTTATCGCAAATTACACATCATTTCACTCATTTTAAACATTCTATGAATTATTTTCTTATTGTTACGTCTGTGAAATGAAAATAAAAGGGTTTTTATTTTGCAATTTGCCCGATTTACACTATCTTTGCAGCGAGAAGAATGAAAATAATAATACACTATACTGATAATGAAACTAGATTATAGACATATGATGCTGCTTGTGGCGGTGGTTGTTGGGTTGTTGACTTCTGGCGGAGTCAGGGCTGAGGAGCCAGCGATTAAGCAGCCTATTACCATAGGACTTGATGCTAACTATGCGCCACTGCAGTCGGTGGGCAGAGATGGTATACCTCGAGGATACGACGTGGACTTTACCCGTGCGCTGATGTCGCGACTGGGCATACAGTTCTACTACTCGCCAAACCTATGGGCAAAGGTAGCAACCGATGTTCTTAACGGAACTACCGACTTGGCCATGATGGTGTATTCGCCCTATCGCAAAGACACGATATTCTACTCGCGACCTATCTTCCGTCTATATTATCAGGTGGTTTATCGTAAGGCTGACTATAGCAGTTTCGACTTCCGCGACATCAAGGGGAAAACAATAGCATTTCTGAACTCGCGCCACATAGGCGATCAGGTAAAGAAAGACGGCGGTATAGGAGTTCACGTATATGATCTGACTGAGGCGTTTAACGATCTGGCTGCGGGCAAGTACGATGCTGTGGTCTGCTACCGCTATCAGGCCAAGTACTACATAGAGCATTATCACCTGAGCCAGCTGCAGGCCGAAGAGATAAGCATACAGCCACGCGAATACTGCTACGTGAGTCACAACAAGGCACTGATAGACGCCATCAGCAGCGAAATAGAGAAGATGGAGGCCGAAGGACTGATAGACGAGATATACGGCGACAACGTGAAACAGGCTGTAGAAACCAAGACACCTGAGTGGGTTTGGTACTTGTTTGCTGGCGTGGGAGTGGTGTTTATCGCCTTATACATATTTATATTATATAGGTCGCGTCGCAAACTGGAGCTTGCAAATGCTATGCTAGAGACCAACTATAATATACTGGAGATGAGCCACATGGAACTGGAGGAGACCAACCGCCAGTTGATAGAAGCAACGGCCAAAGCCGAAGAATCGTCGAAGATGAAGACCAACTTCATCCAACAGATATCGCACGAGATACGCACTCCACTTAACATCCTGAGTGGTTTTACACAAATCATCACCACTCCTGGTATAGAACTGAAAGCCGAGGAAAAGGCTAACATTACGCAAGGCATAGTAGAAAACACTGAGCGCATAACCGGTTTGGTAAACAAGATGTTGGAGCTTAGTGACACAGGAAGCCGCAATGTGATAGAGCGCAGCGACACCACTACAGCCGCACATATAGCGAACGATGCAGTAAAAACGTGTCGCATAGAAAAAGTAAAAGATATAAATGTAGAACTCGACATAGAGCCTGCTGCAGAGACAACAAGCATCCAGACCAATCTCAACTCAGCCGTCCGTGCGCTGTCGCTGTTGATAGACAACGCTCAGAAGTTTACAGCAAACACAGCAGACTGGCACATAAAGATAAGCGCCAAGGTTAAGGCCGACACCGTAGAAATTGCAGTTGCCGACAACGGTATAGGAATACCCAAGGAAGAGGCCGAACATATATTCGAGGAATTTGTTCAGCTAGACGAGTTCTACGAGGGTACTGGTATCGGACTGACCATAGCCCGAAGTCTGGCTCAGCGCTTGGGCGGCAACATCACACTAGACACAAGTTATACTGATGGCGCAAGATTTGTACTTACTCTGCCCAGGTAAAAGATAGCAAGTCGTGCAATCGTTTGCATCGCGAAACAATAAAATACAAGCCCGTTTGGAAACACCGAACGGGTTATTTTCGTACTTTTGCCAAAAATAACTAAAGACAATTGGTATGAAGATCAATTTCAACATCGAGTACCAGACAACCTTCGGAGAGGAACTGGCACTAAACATCCTAACGGATGGCAAGACAGAGCAGCACAAGATGGGGACCCTGGACGGACTCCATTGGACATGCGAATTGAGTAAGGTGGTGAAGACCAGCACCTATATCGATTATTATTACACCGTGATGCGTGGCGACCATGAGGCTCGACACGAGTGGCTGGTTATTCCGCACCGACTGGAGTTTGCTGCCGTAAAAGGCGCAAAGTACACTGTTTACGATCACTGGATTGATATTCCAGAAGACTCGTACATGTACTCGACAGCCTTCACAGAGTGTGTAGCTGCCCGCAAACAGCAGATGAGCGAAGAAACAACTTACGACAAGACCGTAAGACTGAAAGTGCGTGCACCACAGTTGCGCAACAACGAGCGTCTGGCCTTGATAGGCGAAGGCGACACACTAGGCGACTGGGAGGCACAGCGCGCCATCAGTATGGTTGAGCACGAGAACAACGAGTGGGTAATCAGTCTGGATGCAGCCAAACTGCCTAGCACACTGGAGTTTAAATTTGTGGCACTCGACGAGGAGGCAGCCCATACTCCACTGTGGGAGAACGGCATGAACCGTACCGTAGAGCTGCCAAAGATGGACGATGGCGAGGTAGTGGTATATGAACTGGCGCAAGCTTACTTCCCAGTATATCCTTGGAAGGGAGCAGGAACCGTCATCCCCATATTCTCGCTTCGCAGCGAGGGTAGCTTTGGTGTGGGCGACTTCGGTGATCTGAAGTTGATGATAGACTGGTGCGACAAGACCAAGCAGCGTGTGCTGCAGGTTTTGCCCATCAACGATACCAACATCACCCACACATGGCAAGATTCGTATCCATATAACTCAATAAGCATATACGCCCTGCACCCACAGTATACCGACTTCCGCCAGTTGCCACAACTTAAGGACGAGAAGCTGCGCAAGGAGTTTGAGGCTCTGCGCGAAGTACTTAACGCTCTGCCACAGATAGACTACGAGCGTGTGAACAACGCCAAGATGGACTATCTGCGCGCCATCTACGCCCAGGAAGGTAGTAAGGTGATGAAAACTGCAGAGTATAAGCAGTTCTTTGAGCAAAACAAGGAGTGGCTGGTGCCTTACGCTGCATTCTGCCACTATCGCGACCTTTATGGCACAGCCACATTCCAAGACTGGCCCGACCATCACACTCTGCCCGAAAGCGAGCGTGAGGCGATGACCAAGACCACCACCAAGCTATATAAAGAGGTGGCATTTTGGTACTTCGTACAGTTCAACCTCGACAAGCAGATGCATGCTGCCCACGAGTATGCCCGCCAGAAGCGTGTAGTACTTAAGGGCGATATCCCCATCGGCATAAGTCGCGACGGAGTTGAGGCATGGGTTGAACCTAAGTACTTCAACCTGAACGGACAGGCTGGTGCCCCACCCGATGCTTTCTCGGCCAACGGACAGAACTGGGGATTCCCAACATACAACTGGGATGCTATGCTGGAAGACGGCTGCTCATGGTGGGTTCGCCGATTCCGCAAGATGTCGCAGTTCTTCGATGCATACCGTATCGACCACGTGCTTGGTTTCTTCCGCATTTGGGAGATTCCTATCGATGCCGTACACGGACTACTAGGTCAGTTCTCGCCATCGCTGGGTATGACCCGCGAAGAGATTGAGGCCTACGGACTGCAGTTCCAGGAGGAGCTGTTCACAAAGCCGTTTATCGCAGACTGGACACTGGACCGCATATTTGGCGAGAAGGCGCAATACGTTAAGGAATACTTCTTAGATCACGCCCACGACGACATCTGGCAGATGAAGCCAGAGTTCGACACCCAGCGCAAGGTGGAAGCATGGTATAAGGTAGAGGCCGGCAAAATAATTGATGCCACCAATCTTGCCAACCTGCGCGACGGACTTTACGCACTTATCAGCGACGTGCTGTTTGTGCGCGATCGCAAGGACAACAACAAGTTCCACCCAAGAATCGGCGTGCAGAACGACTTTATATACGAAGCACTCTGGGACAACGACAAGGCTGTGTTCAACCGCCTGTACAACGACTACTTCTATCGTCGTAACAACCAGTTCTGGTATACTGAGGCTATGAAGAAGCTGCCTCGCCTTACTCAGGCCACCCGCATGCTGGTATGTGCAGAAGACCTTGGTATGGTGCCCGACTGTGTGCCCTGGGTGATGAACGAATTGCGCATACTGAGTCTGGAAATCCAGTCGATGCCAAAGGACCCAACGACACGCTTCGGCAAGTTGTCGCATAATCCATATCGCTCTGTCGACACCATATCTACTCATGATATGTCGACCCTGCGCCAGTGGTGGGACGAAGACGAGGAGCAGACACAGACATACTACAACACTTCGCTGCGACGTGGCGGAGCTGCACCTCACCCGCTGCCAGGATGGTTGGCTAAGGACATCGTGAGTCGTCATCTCACATCGCCATCTATGCTCTGTCTGCTGTCGCTACAGGACTGGCTGAGCATCGACGAGAAGTTGCGACTGCCCGACCAGAACGCCGAGCGTATCAATATCCCAGCAAACCCACGACACTATTGGCGCTATCGCATGCACATGAACATCGAGCAATTGCTGCAGGCCGATAGTTTCAACGACGAAATCAGCACATTAATTATTCAAAGCGGAAGAAAATAATAAAATGAAAAAGTTATTCTTATCGCTGGCCCTGCTGCCACTTATGGCCATCGCCGGCAACGTAAAATCGCCTAACGGCAATATCGAACTGAAATTCTCGGTAGACCAAGCTGGCCGCCCCATCTACGAGATGAACTACAAAGGACGCGCGGTGGTAAAGCCGTCATTCCTTGGACTAGAGCTTGCTAAGGATAAGCACGCTTCAGCCGGAATGGACGAGAAGGACCTGATGGACGATTTCAGTATCGTAAACGAGAAAGTAAGCGAATTTGACGAGACCTGGCAGCCAGTATGGGGCGAGACCAAGAACATCCGCAACCATTACAACGAGCTTGCAGTAACCCTGCAACAGATGTGGTTGGAACGAGTAAAGTCAAACAGACCAGGACAGCAGTTGGCTCCCAGACAGCATCGTCGCCAGATGATTATCCGTTTCCGTGTGTACGATGATGGTATCGGACTGCGCTACGAGTTTCCACAGCAGAAGGATCTGAACTACTTCCTTATTAAAGAGGAGCACACAGAGTTTGCTATGGCAGGCGACCACACTGCATGGTGGCTGCCAGGCGACTACGACACTCAGGAGCAGGAGACACAGCAGAGCAAGCTGTCGGAGATTCGCGACCGTATGAAGCAAGCCGTAAACTGGGGAAACTCATCAGTAGCAGTATTCTCTGAGACTGGCGTTCAGACATCGCTCCAGATGAAGAGCGATGACGGTCTCTACATCAACATCCACGAGGCAGCATGTCTGGATTATGCCACAATGCATCTGGAGTTGGTTGATGCCAAGACCAAGCATCTGACCACCAAGCTTGGCGGCGGCAGCAATGCCTATACCCCCAACCCGACTGCATCAGAATATCCATTGCCACAGCCATTCACATTTGTAAGTCATCTTACTCCTGATGCTACAGGACTGAAGGGCTGCATGCAGACTCCTTGCAATACACCTTGGCGCACAGTGATGGTATCAGACGATGCACGAGACATGTTGTCGAGCAACCTGATACTGAACCTGAACGAGCCTTGTAAGATTGAGGATACATCGTGGATTCACCCCACAAAGTACTGCGGTGTTTGGTGGGAGATGATCGTAGGTCGTGGCAACTGGCACTACACCAACGACTTCCCAAGCATCCAGCTCGACAATATCGATTGGACAAAGGTTAAGCCAAACGGCACTCACAAGGCAAACAATGAAAACGTAAAGCGTTACATCGACTTTGCAGCCAAGAATGGTCTTGATGAAGTATTGGTTGAGGGTTGGAACGTAGGTTGGGAAGACTGGGCCAATATGTGGAAACGCGATGTATTCGACTTTGTTACTCCATATCCCGATTTCGACATCAAGATGCTAAACGACTATGCTCACTCTAAGGGTGTGAAGATCCTGATGCACCACGAGACTTCTAGTTCTACCCAGAACTACGAGCGCCACATAAAGGAGGCTTACGACCTGATGAACAAATACGGATACGACGCTGTGAAGACTGGTTACGTAGGTGATATCATCCCACGTGGCGATCACCACTACTCGCAGTCGATGAACAATCACTATCTGTACGTAATCAAGGAGGCTGCCAAGCACCATATTATGGTAAACTCGCATGAGGCTACACGTCCTACAGGACTTTGCCGTACCTATCCTAACCTGGTAGGCGGCGAATCGGCTCGAGGCACTGAGTATGAGGCATTCGGCGGCAATCGTCCTGACCATACCTGCATTCTGCCGTTCACACGATTGCAAGGCGGTCCTATGGACTACACACCAGGTATCTTCGAGACTCAGCTATCTACATGGAGTAAGAACACTTCTTGGGTTCGCACCACACTCTGTGGTCAGTTGGCCCTTTACCTCACAATGTATTCGCCACTGCAGATGGCAGCCGACCTGCCTGAGAACTACGAGCGCCCCGATCTGGCTCCTGCATTCCAGTTCATACGCGACGTAGCTTGCGACTGGGACGACTCGAAGTATCTTGAGGCCGAGCCTGCCGATTACATCACTGTAGCTCGTAAAGCCAAGGGAACCGACAACTGGTTCGTAGGCGGAAAATGTGACGAGAATGGACACAAGACACAGATAAAGCTCGACTTCCTGGACAAGGGAAAGAAGTACGATTGCACCATCTATGCTGATGCAAAAGATGCTCACTACGAGAAGAATCCTAAGGCCTTCACTATCACCAAACGTGTGGTAAAACAGGGCGACGTGCTGAAGATTAACGAAGCCCCTGGAGGCGGATTTGCTGTATCGATTTTAGCTAAATAACCATACGAATGAAGAAATTGATATTCGCAGGATTGTTGTCTATGCTACTGCCTAAACAGGCGGTAGCACAGACTTTTAAGGAGGTAGACTATGCTCCAAAAGAGACCAAGTTCCAACTATTTGCTCCCAACGACGCGAAAAAGATAACCGTACGCATATATAAAGAAGGTATAGGCGGCAAGGCTATCAAGAGCGTAAAGATGCAAAAGGCTGGCAACGAGTGCTGGACAGCTACCGTCAAGGGCGACCTGATGGGTAAGTTCTATACCTTCGACATGGGCAAAGGCGAGTGTGCCGGCATATTCGCCAAGGCCGTAGGAGTAAACGGCAAGCGTGGAGCAATCATCAACCTTGCCAATACTAATCCTGAGGGATGGTCGCAGGATAAGCACCCTGTTTGCAAATCGCCTGCCGACCTCATTATCTACGAGATGCATCATCGTGACTTCTCTATCGCACGCAAAGATGCCAAGTATCCAGGCAAGTTTATGGCTCTCACAGAGCCTTGGGCCATCAATCATCTCAAGTCGCTAGGTGTGAACGCCATACACATTCTGCCTAGTTACGACTATGGTTCGGTAGACGAGACACGACTGGGCGACAACAAGTACAACTGGGGTTATGACCCTGTGAACTATAATGTGCCCGAAGGTGGATATTCTACCAATCCTTATCAGCCCGAGGTGCGTATCAATGAGTTCAAACAGATGGTTCAGGCTTTGCACAAGGCTGGAATCCGAGTGATTCTGGATGTGGTTTATAATCACACCTACGACATTGAGCACTCTAACTTCCAGCGTACATATCCCGACTATTTCTATCGCAAGACTGCCGACGGAGCTTACAGCAACGGAAGTGGTTGTGGCAACGAGACTGCATCAGAAAGACCAATGATGCGCAAGTTTATGATAGAGAGCGTGAAGTACTGGATTAATGAGTACCACATCGACGGATTCCGTTTTGACCTAATGGGTATACACGATATCCAGACTATGAACGAGATACGTAAGGCTGTAGATGCCATCGACCCAAGTCTGTTTATCTACGGCGAAGGTTGGAGTGCAGGTTCATGCGCCATCCCCAACGAGCAGCTGGGAATGAAAGCCAACATCCCACAGATGCCAGCAATTGCAGCATTTAGCGATGAGATTCGCGATGCACTTCGCGGTCCGTTTAGCGATGATACCAAACCTGCATTTCTGGCCGGTTTGGCCGACAACAAGGAGAGTCTGAAGTTTGGTATAGTTGGCGCCATCAGTCATCCTCAGGTGGATATGACTAAGGTAAACTATAGCAAGGAGCCATGGGCTATCGAGCCAACTCAGATGATAAGCTACGTAAGTTGTCATGACGACATGTGCCTAGTAGATCGTTTGAAATCAAGCATCCCTGGCATCACCACCGAAGAGCTGATAAAACTTGATATGCTAGCTCAGACAGCAGTATTCACATCACAGGGTGTGCCCTTCATGCTTAGCGGCGAGGAATTGCTGCGCGATAAGAAAGGTGTGCACAACAGCTTTGAATCGCCCGACAGCATCAACCTGCTAAATTGGGACAATCTTAAGCAGTATCCACAGGTGTTCAACTTCTATAAAAATCTCATCCAGCTACGTAAGAATCATCCAGCATTCCGACTGGGCAATGCCGACCTGGTGCGCAAGCATCTGGAGTTTATCGACACACCCGAAAGCACAGTAGCTTTCCGCCTGAAGAACTATGCAGGTCGCGACGACTGGCGCAACATCATCGTGGTACTGAATGCCAATAAGGAATCTGTTGAGATAACCATCCCTGATGGCAGATATACCGTAGTTTGCTGCGATGGTATCATAAATGAAAACGGTCTCGGCACCATTACAGGCACCAAGACCGTAGTCGACGCACGGTCGGCATTAATCATTCACGATTAAGCAAAACCGATATTACTTGATAAGAGCCTTCAGGAAATTTACCATTTTCTGAAGGTTTTCTTCTACATACATAGCAGGACCGCCATGACTACCTTCGGGCACGAATGTAGCCTCTGTCTTTACGCCAGCTGCCTTCAGGGTCTCGAAGAATGCCTTACCCTGACAGCAAGGAACCACATTATCCTTCTCACCATGGAAGATGATGATAGGAGGATCGTTCTTGTCGACATAAGTATTAGCACTCAGGCTGAGATACTTGTCTGGCTCCTTAGACAACTTTGAGTTGAGCAATACATCCTCAGGACTATTCTCGCCCATCTTCATCGACTCGCCACAATCCATCGCAGTAAGGTCGATAGGACCTGACCAATCGCAGGCTGCATTTACAGCACTACTCTCGTTGAGATAGTTTCCTACATTTCCTTCCAGGTCGATATCAACAGTGCCAACCTTGGTCTTCTTGGTACCACTAGTAGTTGCAGCAGTAGAAGCAAGATGACCTCCTGAAGAGAAACCGCTTGTAGCAACGAATGAAGGATCGAACTTGTACTTCTTAGCCTCACCACGTACAAAACGTATCACGGCACGGATATCGTGAATCTGTGCAGGCCACTTGGCATCCATGCTAGAACGGTGGTTAGGACAAACTACAGCGAAACCAGCATCGAGCAGACTCTTTACGATAGTACCAAGATCGGCCATACCCTTACTGCTGTTGCTGAACCAAGCACTTCCATAGATGTGGATTACTACAGGATAAGACTTTTTCTGCTGCTTGGGCAGATAGATATCACAGGTGTGATAAGCCTTATCATCGCCTGCGTAGTTTACATCTTTCCACTCCTGAGAAGTCTCAAGTTTTACCTGAGGCACCTGGAATCCACCAAAACCACCAGCCGGCTGAGCCATAGCTACAGCCGAGAGGCACAACATACATACTGATAATAATGTCTTTTTCATTTTATTAATGTTTTAGAATATACACGGATATCGTTGGTGTTTGTATCTTTACCCAACAGGAACTTGTCGATAAAAGCCAAGACTTCGGGCCACTGGCACTCAGGCAACTGACAATGCCCATGACCGCCTACGATACTCCACCCCATACGGTCAGCAATACCAAAGCGCTCCCAAACCTTCTTTGCAGCCTCAGCAGAAACAAGCATTGCATCGTCGGCCAACCATTTATAATCAGGATTACCTAACAGCAACAATGCACGTGGGCAAACCAGTGCACAAAGCTCGTGCTGATCATAAGGCAACTGGTAAACGCTGTCACCATGAAAGTTCTCACGCTGGCTCTCCATAAACCAGTGGTAATCGGTCTTATCCAAATTCTCTACCTCGTCCATCAGATGAGACACACGCCATGCGGCAGCACCACCGCCTCCTGGTTCCTGAGCAATAGTCAAAGCTACTCGCTCATCAAAGGCACCACAATAAAGTGCCATCTTGCCTGCATACGAACAACCTGTAACACCGATACGCTTGGTATCAATCTTTGTAACCTCAGGGCCAAGCAGTTCAAGTCCGTCAATCAAGCGACTGAAGCCCCAAGCCCATTCGCTGTAGGCACCATTATCCTTAAGATTAGGGTACAGACGGTCGAAGTTGTGCTCACCACGCTCGTGATGCTTACCCCACTGACCGTAGTCGTTCACCTGTTTCTCGTGGAAGTTCATAGTGGCGATAGGACGGTCCTCGAATAACTGACGTGGTAAGGCAATCATACTAGAACCGATCATCAGCGCGAAAGGAGCGTTGCCAGTCTTAGGATACTTGATTTCAGAACTCAAAGTGAGAGTTTCGCCATTTACAGTTACATCTACTATCAGAGTGTCGCCGTTCATTCGCGCCTTGATATTCTCTTTTTTCACGGCAGGTTTCTCACCTATACCGTAATGCTGAATAAGATGAGCAATTTCGCTACGTTTACGAGCCCACCCCTTAAAGTTCTTTACCCCCTTAAGTGGATCAGGCAGATCTTTGATAACCGGCAATTTACTTGCCTCTGGCATATCAGGCTTTGCAAATGCAGCACCTGTATTTTCTACTTGGTAGAACAAAGGTAGTTGGCTACCCTTCTGTGCATTAGCACAGAGGGCAGCACAACACAAAAACATAGTTGATATAAGTTTCATAAGTCTTTATCTTTGTATTTTACATCTGAGGAGCACCGCCGAAGCCGCCACCAAAACCTCCACCCATAGCAGGGAACTCTGGATCGGGCTGCTTCTTGATATCAAGCAGAAGCTTTACTAGTGCTCTGCGACGCTGGCTCCATGTAGGATAGTCGTTAGCATCAAGCTTATTCATCTTAAAACCAGGCATCTGCATACCACCCTGCTGCTGACTGAAGTCGGTAGCACTGACAGTAATCATGCATGGCTTTGTTTTTCCGTCGGCAATCATGCGGTCGGCAATAGCATCGGCACCACCAACCTTAAACCAACTCTCAACACTCTCTCCTTCAGCAGGAATCAGTTGAATAAATGCAGGCATCACTCCCATACGCATATTACCAGATGTATAGAATGCGGTATTACGTGTAAAGTCGTAGCTTACACGACCATGATTGATTTCACCCTGCGAAGCAAAATTGAATGGCGACTTTGGATTGTCGGCAATGCTGTACTTGAAGCCGGCATCAGGCGAAATGTACATATTGCTAGGATCGGTAACCTGCATGCTGTCAACAACAAAGCAGTATTTGAAGGTTTCAAACAGATAATCGTTCATCTTCACGCTCCATACGCCATCACTGTCACGTTCCATTGCCACATTCTCTGGCAACATCTCGCACTCCAACTCAACCTTCTTGGAATCAGGAGCCTTGAAACGGAAAATAATACCATCCTCTGTATATTCGGGCGAAATGATAGGACGAGGGAAGAGTCGTGCCATCACACCAGGAGTAAACTGCTGTTCTTTGCCAGTCTTGGCAGGAGCAGGTACACCATTCTTCATAGCCTCTTCCGCAGCTTTCTTATTGAATAGCAGAGGTAAAGTCTTGGTCAGGAAATACTTGGCGTTCATCCATGTATGACCGAACTTATCGTTTGTAAACTCCTTTACGCTATGAATTCCCTTGGTATCAAGGAACTCCATATAGTCGCGAGCATTTCCATACAGGAAGTCGTCGGTACCCACGCCCAACCAGAACAGACGAATCTTCTTGTTGGTATCGTCGGCATTATCGTAAACATTTGGAATGTCGGTAGATGTAAACGAACTATAGCTGCACAGATAAGAGAACTTGTCGAGATTGCTCAGTCCGTTAAACAAGGCTTGATTGCCGCCACGCGAGAAACCTCCAATAGCACGATGATCCTTGTTGTTTACGGTGCGGTAGTTTTTCTCGATGTATGGCATCAGATCGTTAATCAGATCCTTACTGAACACATCGCCACCGAATCTTGTCTGAGGGGCACCATTGGCATCAGGAGCAGCAAGCAACTTAGTAGGATTACCATAAGGCAACACAATAATCATCTCCTTGGCAGCCTTCTGGGCCAACAGGTTGTCGAGAATGTAGTTTACGCGGCCCACCTTGTAATAAACCTCCTCAGTATCCGTAGTTCCACTGATAAGATAGAACACGGGATACTTCTTGTCGAAGTTCATCATGTAGTTTGGTGGAAGATACACGATGGCATTGTTTGTACCGCCAAGACTCTTTGAGTAATAGTGCACATACTCAATAGTACCGTGGGGTACATCCTTAATGTCATGAGCCAGCCCGTCTTTCGATTTTATCTCAAGCAGACTGTTCTTGAAACCCTCGTTGGGGAAGTACTGAGGATTGTCCGGGTCCATGATGCTAACCCCGTCAACCACAAAACAATAGGGATACATGTCGGGGGCAGCCGGACCAAGAGTAACCGTCCAAAGTCCCGTCTTTGCATCTTTTTGCATGGGTTTGCGCCCAGCAAACTGCACATCCACCAGAACCTCTTTGGCCTGATCGTTCTTGTACTGGAATGTCACGGTTCCATCATCGTTCGTGATGGTTCCAGCCTTTGCCTGTATACAACAGGCCATGAGTAACAAAATAATTGATTTGGTCTTCATACGTTTAAAGTTTATGTTGTTAGTTCGTGAATTGTTTGCCTCGTATAAATACAGGAATATAGGCTTTAGTCACAGACGTTGTAACATATTGTCCTCC
>Ga0265299_10004445_pt1 | contig 13277 bp, 12 predicted proteins | sample AusTroGonzalo_MG_4_FD_193485 | JGI IMG/M metagenome (GOLD analysis project Ga0265299, IMG submission 193485) | Bovine rumen microbial communities from tropical cattle in Woodstock, Queensland, Australia - Gonzalo_02 | ecosystem: Host-associated > Mammals > Digestive system > Stomach > Rumen ...
AACTTGAACGATTGGAAAAGAAATCAAAAACACTTGGTAATGTGCGAACTGGAACAATGGCTGGAACTGCGGTGACGGATACGGCGGGGGCGATAATCGCGGCAACCAATCGTGTAAATACCGATTTGATGGATGATATAAACGCATGTATAGAATCTGTCCGTAATCTTTCGCGTGTGGCGATTCAGGTGGAAATGGACGGCAGTGCCGACAAACAAGAAATCGCCAAAGCGCGCAATATTGTTGAAAATTGTGGTGCGTGGGAAGGTGTTGATTTATCAAAAATAAATAAACGTGCAACGGGTGCAGCGATATCCGCTGGTGTTGGTGGTGCCACCGCAATGGCGGGAACGGTGACATCCGCGCTTGCGAATTCCAATTCTGTTCGTGAAAACGATACGGATGAAGGAAAACAAAAGGAAAAGAATTTAAATTTGGCATCAAATATATTGGCTGGTGGGGCGACCGCTGCTTCGGTGACGGCCACCGTGTTTAATGCGACACAAATTGCCGCAATAAAAAAGGCGGCATCTGTTGCCGATAATTGCGAGGGGGCATTGCAATAATGAAAAAGATTTGTGGTTTGTTTTGTATATTCTCACTTTTTGCAACATGCGCCTTGGCGGATGGCGATGGTGGTAATACTGGGGTAGCATATATTCAAGATAGTCCGATGATGCAAGAGATAAAAGGAAGATTTGTTGGTGGAGAGGGGGCTCTTTTTACAAAGTATCGGTGGTCGTGGGGGGCGGTTGGCGAAATTTACAAGGCTATGCTAGACCAGTGTCATTCTGTTGAGAGTGCGGAATTAAAGTATATGGGTAACTGGTTTCGCCAAAATGGCAATGTCTTTAGTTTGTATGATTTGATTTCTGTGTGTAAAAAGGCGGGGTTCCAAAGCATAGATCGTAATTATGTTAGTAATAACGGAAAAAAATATGAATGCAAATTGCCGACAACAAAATGTGAGCTTTACAAAGGATGTGGCGAAATAAATTTTACGGGACACCCTGATGTGAATGCTTCGGCTTGTAATGTTTTTATTACAGCGCTTTTTATCAAGAATAATGAAGCAAAGGTGAGAGCCGCTTCTATGAGTGGTAGGGTAGGAACATTTGTAGAGAAGGTGAAGGATGGGGTGTATCGAATTGTTGATGTTGTTTTGCCGAACGATTATTGGAAAAATGGCGACTTAAATTATGATGCTAATACGGATCAAAAAAATACCAAAATTTATGAGATATACACCGATAAAGATGGCAAACATAATGTAAAAGATACTGGGTGGCATACCTGGACAGCGGATATGTTTTTTGATGTATCAAATAACAAATGGAATGGGAAGTTTGATACTTTGCAACAAGTTAGGAATGGATCTGTAGTTGGGGGAGCAATAAATAGTTTTATTTTTCCAAATGAAGATGTGACAGCATGGGTGTATTCTGCTTATAATTCGAAACGCGGTGCTCCTTGGCATGCACTGGCTAGTGCTGTGCGTTCGTTGCCTGGTGGAAAATATGATACAAAAAAATATGGGACGTTACTTTCTAATAAGTACCAAGGTGTACTAGAGCAAACCGAAACAGAAGCACATATAAATGGTGTTATGCTTAATGGGAAAATAGCAAATTTGGATTGGATAGGGCATTATTTATTTGGTTTAAATACTGAAGAAGGCAGCCTTCCCAATGGTGTTGCCGAATATACAGCACAAAATGTGTCAATGTGGCAAGGTACACTTGAATCAAGCAAAATGCAGGTGGCGTGGAGAATGGGCTATGAAACAGTTAGAATCAACAAAACAAAACGCGATAGTTTTTTCAAAAAGGTTGAGATAGAAGATATGGCAGAAGACAGGGGGACAGCCTATAAGCTGATACGTGATCGTGCGCGTGAACAATATAAATTACAAGGGGAAATCAAATGTATTGGAACATGCATAGATCATACAAATTCTACCCCAGGTATTGCTGACATTGTTTTCTGTGTAGATGAAATTGGAAATATGCAAGAATTTGAGGTTATGGGATTTTGTAATTTACTTTGAACGGCTAATATAACGACCGTCGTTCATTAATATCCAATCGCATAAACCATATTTCAAACATTGTTTTGCATCAAGGTAACCCATTTCATCCGATTGCAATTTATCAAGTTGTTTGGATGTTAATTGGGTGTTTTTTAAATATGCTTCACGGTCTTGTTGTTTTATCGTCTTCATATGTTTGGCGATTTTTGCTATTTCGGATGTTTTATGCGCCGACATATATGCCGACCCAAAATGTATAAAATGAAACGCATTTTCACCCATAATACGGTAACCGCATGTTCCGTATGTGGCAAGTATGCTTGCCGAACTGTAAACAACACCATAAACATGTGTGCGAACAATGGCGCCTTTGTTTTTTGCAAGTGCAAGTATGCTTGTTATTTGGCGCAAAACATGTGTATCGCCACCCTTGGAATCAAGATAAATATCCAATACCGAACAATTTTTTTTATCAATATCATAAGGTGATGTTAATTGTGCAATTTGTTTTTTATGTATCACGGGTGCCATGTGATTCACAAGCGAGAACATATCAGTAATAAGGTCGTTACACGTTTCCGGTTCAATATCGGTTAAAACAAAAATATCGCGATTTACAATAAAGTTTTGTTGAAAAGATTCATTATCTTTATCTTCAATTTCTGGCATAACAACCCCTTTTTTATATAATAACACAAATCTGGTGCTTGTCAAACATTGCTTGCTTTAATCCTTGCCTTGTTTTTATTTTAGGCGTAAGATTACGCGACATAAATAATAAAGGAAGTGTATTATGGCAAATTTAATTGTTGATGGTAATTGGGCGGCGGCGGATGTTGCTTATCGTTGTGTTGATTTCGCGGCTATTTATCCCATTACACCAAGCAGTACAATGGGCGAATTGGCGGACGAATGGTCGTTCCAACATAAAAAAAATATTTGGGGTGCAACACCCGAAATTATTGAAATGCAATCCGAAGGTGGTGCAGCTGGTGCGATGCATGGTGCATTACAAATGGGGGCGTTGGCGACCACTTTTACTGCATCCCAAGGTTTGCTGTTGATGATTCCAAATATGTATAAAATTGCGGGGGAACAAACACCGTTTGTTATGCATGTTGCCGCACGTGCGCTGGCAACACATGCGTTGTCTATTTTTGGCGATCACAGTGATGTTATGTCGGTGCGTTCAACTGGATTCGCTTTGTTATCAAGTCACAATGTGCAACAGGCACACGATATGGCGGCAATTGCTCATTCCGCGACCTTGCGTTCACGTGTTCCTTTTTTACATTTCTTTGACGGTTTCCGCACAAGCCACGAAGAATCGCGTTTGAATCGTATTACCGATGATGTGTTGCGTAAACTTATTCCCGAAGATTTGGTCGTTGCTTATCACAATCGTGGTATGAATCCGGATAAGCCGACGATTCGCGGAACGGCGCAAAATCCTGATGTATATTTCCAAGGACGTGAAGCGTCAAACCCTCTTTATGAAAAAACACCTGAAATCGTTCAACAATGTATGGATGAATTTGCTGAATTGACTGGTCGTAAATATAAACTTGTTGAATATTATGGTGATAAAAATGCAACAAATGTAATTGTTGCTATGGGATCGGCTTGTGAAACTATCGAAGAAACCTTGGCACATTTACCCGCGGGATTTGGACTTGTAAAGGTGCATTTGTATCGTCCTTTCCCAACACGTGCTTTCTTGGAAGTGTTGCCAAAGACCGTTAAACAAATTGCGGTCCTTGACCGAACCAAGGAACCTGGTTCAATTGGTGAACCGTTGTATCAAGATGTTAAAACTGTTATCGGTGACCGTGCGGTTGTATTTGGTGGACGCTATGGTTTGGGTTCCAAGGAATTTAAACCACGTGATGTCAAAGCGATTGTGGAATATATGGCATGTGGAAAATTGTGCCACAACTTTACCGTTGGCATAGATGATGATTTAAATGGAATTTCATTAAAAACCGATCCTGCATTTTCAATCGAAGACCCGAATTTCAAAACCGCCATTTTATACGGCATCGGCAGTGACGGTACCGTAGGCGCGGTAAAAAATATTGTAAAAATCGTTGGTGAAAATTCTGATTTATATCCGCAATCTTATGCGGTTTACGATTCCAAAAAATCTGGCGGCCTTACCGCATCACATATTCGTTTTTCGGATGCACCAATTAAAAGTCAATATTTGGTTGAAGTTGCCGATTTTATAAGTGTTTCAAACTTTATGATTGCACAACGATTTGATGTGTTCCGTGGTCTGCGCGCGGGCGGAACGGTGATGATAAATACTTCACTTTCCCCCGAAGTAGCATTTGCAAATTTGCCACGTGAAACCCAGGAACACCTTATGCGGCTTCGTGCAAATGTGTATTTCTTGGATGCAAATACGGCGGCTGCAGAATTGGGATTGGGCAATCGAATCAACACATTTATTATGTTGAATTTCTTTAATTTGACACGTGTTATTGATCCGTCTGTTGCGGCGGAAAGTGCAAAAACCGTAATTGAAAAAACTTACAAGAAAAAGGGTATGGATGTGGTGCGCGCCAATTGGGCGGCGGTTGACAAAGCAGCGGAATTTTTACACAAATTCAATTTGCCATCATCGGTGTCACAATTTGCACCAGACTTTGTCCCAAGCATGACCGCAGATGCACCAAATATTATTGCTGCGACTCTTGGTGAAATGGCCGCGGGGCGGGGCGATGCGTTGCCTGTGTCACGCTTCCGTGTTGATGGCGATTTTGGTGCTGGACAATATCCTGTTGGAACATCTAAATACGAAAAACGCGCAATAGCATCACGTGTTGCAACATGTGATTTATCAAAATGTATTCAATGTGGCAAGTGTTCTATGCTTTGTCCGCATGCGGCAATTCGTATCAAGGTATTGACGGACGCTCAGGTTGAAGAAGCGCGCGCGAATGGTATAATTGTTGTCCCAATGAAAACACCAGAATTGGGTGTAAATATGTATTTCACAATAAGCATTTCGCCGGCGGATTGTACGGGATGTGGTTTGTGTGTAAAGAATTGTCCGGTTGGTGCATTGTCTATGACGGATGCAAAAGATGTTGCGGACGACCAAGATGTGTTTACCAAGGTTGTCGCGTTACCCGATATAGACCGCAAAAAGTTGAATTTGAATTTGCCGAAGCATGTCGAATTGTTGCCGCATTATTTTGAATTCCCTGGTGCTTGTGCGGGGTGTGGTGAGACACCGTATATCAAAATGATGTCGCATTTGTTCGGGGATCGTATGGTCGTCGCAAATGCAACGGGTTGTTCGTCTATTTATGGTGCAAATTTACCGACAACACCATGGACTTGCGATTCCAATGGACGTGGTCCGGCGTGGTCTAATTCTTTGTTTGAAGATAACGCTGAATATGGTTTGGGTATGCGTATTGCATTGAACCAAAGACGTGCATCATTAAGGGGGCTGTTGTTTGAATTAGGATTTGAAAATGTTGAAGATTTGTTCCAAGAAAACGACATTGACAAGCAACGCGAAAATCAACAAAAAATTGCCGATAAATTGAAAACCATGAAATCGGAAACTGCACGGTTGGCGGAAAGTATGCTTGGCGATTTGGTCCAAAAATCTGTGTGGATTGTTGGTGGTGATGGTTGGGCGTACGATATTGGCTATGGTGGTTTGGACCATGTTTTACACAGTGGCGAAAATGTAAATATTTTGGTTTTGGATACCGAAGGTTATTCTAATACTGGTGGGCAACAATCCAAGGCAACGCCATTTGGTGCAAGTATGAAATTTGCGATTGGTGGTAAAAATCATGCTAAAAAGGATTTGGGTATGATTGCAATGATGTCAGGGGCGTATGTGGCGCAAATCGCATTGGGTGCGAATCCGGTCCAAGCATTGCGTGCCTTTCGTGAAGCCGAATCATTTAATGGTCCATCAATAATCTTGGCTTATGCGCCCTGTATTGCACATGGTTTCGCGCTTCAAAACGGTCCGGAACATCAAACACAAATGGTGAATACTGGGGCGTGGCCATTATATCGGTTTGACCCACGTCTTGTCTTAGAGGGGCATAATCCACTTGTTATGGATTCTAATGTTGATGCACTTAGCCCATTGGAAGACTTCCTTAAAACGGAAAGTCGTTTTGGTGCGGCGCGTGCGGCAAATCCCGATTTTGATAAATTGGTGGAATTTGCCAAGGAAAATAATAAATACAAAACCCAGTTGAAAAAATACATTGCGCATTTTGCAATGATGCAAGCGAACAGCCCAAAGGAAAACGGCGAAGGATAATCTTTGCCGTTAGGTGTGGTAAAAAGAAGTGTTGAAAAAATGGCAGCTAAGCGCAAAAATGTATCAACAACTTGATAAAACAATGGACGATATAAAACGATGAAAAAAATACTTTTGATTTTATGTTGTGTGGCACTTGGTGCTTGTACTTTTCAAACAAAGCATCGTGGGTATGTTTTCCCCGAAGATTTGGAATCCAAGGTTGAAACAATAAAAACCACATCCCAACTGGAAGATGAACTTGGTTCACCCCAAGTTAAAACGATAAATGGTGACGAAGTTTGGATTTATTATGGTGCGGATGAAAATTATCATGGTCCGTTCCCATTAACTTATGACAATAAAACGGTTCTTTTGGCTTGGGTAAATGGTGGTACCATCACAAAAACACGGATTTTACACGACGATGAACTTGCGGATGTTTCATTGGATAGTGACGAAACCGAAATACCAGCGGCCATAGAATTGAATGCTTTACAAGAATTGTTTAACAATATTGGGCGATTTAGTCCGGCGGGGCTTGGCCAATAATATTGCCCCCGAAAAGGGGGCTTTTCTTTTTTTTTGAATAAAATTTGGCTTTTTTGTATTTTTGTGTTATAATTCGGCGTAAGGCAAGAGAGAATGGTAAAAAATAAAGAGTGATATATGCCAAGCAAGAAACTAGAATTTAAAAATGGACAATATGTTGTTTATCCAACCCAGGGTGTTGGTAAATTGTTGCGCACCGAGGAACAGGTTATCGGCGGTCAAAAAATAAAAATGCTTGTTATTGACTTTGAAAAAAGCCGTATGACCTTGCGTGTTCCTATTGAACGTGCCGAAATTTCCGGATTGCGCCCGTTGGTTTCTAATAAAAAAATGGATGAAGCAATTGCATCCGCCAAGGGCAAGGCGACCGGAAAGCGTTTGATTTGGGCGCGTCGTGCCGCACAATACGAAGAAAACATAAATTCGGGTGATCCAATGAAATTGGCGGAAGTTGTTCGTGATTTACAGCGCAGAAATGCGACCGATCCTATGCCGTTTTCGGCTCGTCGTCTTTATTTACGTGCGCTGGAACGTATGGCTCAGGAATTTGCCGTATTACATAAGATGGATGTTGAAGCGGCGTCCGAAAAAATCGAAGATATTTTGGGTATACCAAAGGAAATAGATTTAAGTGCCATCGAAGACGATGACGACGAAAAACCCGAAAATGAAGATGAATAAAAACCGCCCATTTGGGCGGTTTTCTATTTTTACATTGTGAAATCTTCGCCAAGGTAAACTTTCTTTACCATTTCATCGCGGATAATTTCATCACTCGTTCCGTGTTTTAATATTTTACCATCGTGCAAAACATAACTGCGATCCGTAATACCAAGTGTTTCACGTACATTGTGGTCGGTAATAATCACACCCAAACCACGATTCTTTAATTGTGACACCAAGCCACGAATTTCGTTAACGGCAATCGGGTCGATTCCCGCAAATGGTTCGTCAAGCAATATGAATTTTGGGTCATTCGCCAAGGCACGTGCAATTTCCACACGACGTCTTTCACCACCCGAAAGAGATGTTGCAGGACTGCGTCGTAAATGCGAAATAGAAAACTCTTCAAGCAATGAATTCAATTTTTGTTGGCGTTTTTTACGGTCAGATTCAACAATTTCAAGTATTGCCATAATATTTTGTTCAACGGTCAATCCGCGGAATACGCTGTTTTCCTGGGGTAGATAGCCAATGTGTAAACGTGCGCGTTGATAAAATGGTAAATGTGTTATATCTTGGGAATTAAGGAATATTTGACCACCCGTTGCTTCCAACAATCCCGTGATGCAATAAAACGCCGTCGTTTTTCCCGCACCATTTGGACCAAGTAATCCGACCGATTCGCCCTGATGTGCGATCATGGAAATATCACGCAATACAACGCGCTTCCCATATGTTTTAGACAAGTGTTCTATTTTTAATACCGATTGTTTCATAACTTCACCGTAACTTCGTTTGTGGTCGCATCACTGCCATCACTTGATTTTATATGAACATTTCCTAAAAGGCGAATAGTTTTTTTTGCGCGGTTAAATTCGCCATGATTTGCCGTTATATCATATTTGTTTTTTTTGCCGTTTTTTTGACGAACGGTATAACCTGACACAACATCAAGATAAATAACATCTGGGTTATCATAGCGCTGGCGTCCCGTTTGGGCGTTTATTTTAAATGGTTCGCCGTTTTCGTCAAAACCCGAAAAAGATGCACCGGACATTTTAAATTGATTGGTTGCCATATCACGAAGGTTTATCACCGAAATAGGCGACCATAATAATTGCTTTGTAAACAGGAATCCTGCGACGAGTAGGGCGACCATAATTAATCCCCATCCCGTAAAGAAAAACTGACGCAAACGTTGACCGCGTTTGTGTTTGCGAACGATGATAAAATTACGTTTGTCCTGCACCATTTATTGCTATATTAGCGTTATGAAAAATAAAAAGCAATTTTTTATATTTGTTCATTTGCTTTTTTTGTGATATAATTAACCGCGAGAGAGATGAAATAATGAAAAAATTGGCTGGTCTTTTGGCTGTCGTTATAAGTTGCTTTGCGCTGTCTGGCGCTTTTGCGGCGGTAAAAACCGTATCTTCTAAAAAAAATTCTGGCGCGGGTGGAACAACGTCTGGGGCTGGTGGATTTGTTCCAAAAAAAGCCAGTGCTGTCGCAATGAAGGAAAGCGAATTTTCTACTTCTAAATTGGGGGCGAGTTTATTACCAAATGTGGTAAGTTTGGCAACGAGTGCTGTTCAAATTGTTAAACAGCAAAAGGAACTTAGTGCCGAATGTGAACCAACAAGCCGTGAAATAAATTTTGTAAATAATATGGTCAAAGAATGGGCGTATGCTGGTGCAGCGAATCCACTTGGTGATGATCCGGAAAACGATGAGCGTAATTGCAGTCAAAAAAGTAACACAAGTGGATATACCTATCGCAATTATATCGAAGATAATTATGATTCAATGGAAAGTGTTGCTGATTGTTTTGATGTTTTTGATAAGAGCGAAGCTGATGGTGCGGTTTGGGCAAATTTTCCAAAAGCGTCTGTTGCTACATATTGTCCCGATGGTTCTTGTACAAAAAACAGCAAGAAAGCGTCAAATATGTGGGAATTATTTGATCTTGTGGAATTTACCGAAGACGACTATACCGTTGATGAATGGAAGGAAGCCACGGCTTTGATGGAAAAAGCGAAAAATTGTTCGGCTGGTGTGTTGGCTGCGAAAAAGAAAGAAGCTCTCACAGGCTTGGTCACTGGTGCAATCAGCAATGTTGGTCAATCGTCTGGGACTGGCGATACTAGCTCCATTATGGAAATGGTGACTGGTATGGCGGGCCAAAAGGGACTTGGGGGACTTGGTGGAATTACCAGTATGGCGGGGCAATTCTTGAATCGGTAATAAAATAAATTACCAAGTTTTTTTCGCATGTTATTTTTTGCTTTACTAAAATTCGCAAAAAACGTATAATAGGGCATAAAGGTAAGAGAAAGGATTTTACATGACAAAGCAATCATACATATCTTGCGGTGTTTCGCATTTGTTGGGTGTTATGGCGGTATTGGCTTTGGCGGCTTGCGCACAAACGCCGACCGAAAAAAATAACGAACCTTTTGTTGTGGAAACACCAACGGTTGATTATATTGAAGGAATTGATGTTCGTTCCGCAAAACACAAGGATTCATTCTTGAATCAGTTGGCGATGAATTATCGTTCCTATGCTATATATAATGCTCGTACAAGTGGTTATCCTGATATGGGTGAATTGTTCGCACAAAAAGCGGTCGCCGCTTTTTCGGGCGAAGTTCCTTTCCCTGAAACAATGAATAATTGGCCGGTTGATGATGACAAGGTTGCGTATGAATTGTCAAACGCATATAACGATATGATTGAATTATTCAAAAATGATGCAAGCGAAGAGTTTCCTGAATTGGCCGCTGAATTACAGGCAAAATATGATTGCTGGTTGTCTGCATATTCTTCGGGTCAAATGAAAACCGCTGATGAATGTCGTGTGCGCTTTAATAAAACATTGGAAGCGTTGCGTGATTGTCGTGGTGGCAAGGATGTTCATACCGAATTCAAAAATACCGATGCTCGCGTTTCTTCAAGAAACGAAGTAACCACAACCGAAACGGAAACCGTTCGTAGCGGTGTCGTGGTGAATAAAAACGTTTCTTTGGCAACGGGTGACAATGGTGTCGTGAATTCAAGACGTGTTGGTGGTCGTCGTGCCGCTGTTGCGGATAATGGTTATTATCCTGAAACCGAAAGTTTTGCTTCGGTTCGTCGTTCACCGGTTTCACGCGAAGGTGTTGTCGTTGTAAATAACGTAAATATTCCTGAACACCTTATCAATCCGGTTCCTGTTCAACCGATGGTGTTTAACCAAAATATTTATGGTGGTGATAAAACCGTCACAAACAGCAATAACGTGACAAATACTGATGAAAGCATCGTCCACAGTGGTGGTGCTGCATGTCAAAAGAATTGTCCGGCAGGCGAAGATTGCGGTTGCGACAAATCCGATGACGAAGAAGAAGTCGAAGAAATCGTAATTGATGCTGATTTCGTATCACGCCAGGAATTTGTTGATATGATGTTGGCTATGCGTCAAGAATTGGCGACAATTAATGCCAGATTGGCAAAATTGAATGGCGCACCAGCCGAAGATGAAACCACAATTATCAAGGTTCAACAGATTCCATTACAACCGAAACAGCATGTTATGGAAGAAGTTTTTGAAATCCGCTTTGATTTCAATAAATCTATTATCAAACCGGAATACCAAGATGTTATCAAAAAATTGGTAGAAGCAACCCAAAACAACAAGAATATCAAGGTTTCTGTGGTTGGTCATACCGATACATCTGGCAGTAAAAGCTATAATTACGCACTTGGTGGTCGCCGTGCCGAAGCGGTTCAAAAGATGTTGATTAAATACGGCATCCCATCAAGCCAAATCGTGGCGGTTTCCGCGGGCGAAGAAGATCTTAAAGTTCCGACCCCGGATGGCGTTCCAAATGCCGAAAATCGCCGTGTTCGCGTTGTCAAAGAAGTTTCTTATACCGAACCCGCAGATGGTCAAACCGTCCCAGTTGCGAACGTTTCCGTAGAAGAAATAGAGGTTCCTTGTGACGAAAATTAATAAAGTTGTGGGGAATTAAAAAATACTTGACAAAAGTTTTTATTAGTGTAAATTGTCTGTAAAACCAGAGAAAATGCTTTGAAAGAGGTATTGAAAATGGCAAAAGTAGATGAAGTAATTAATGCAACAAAAACGTTGAGAGTAAAAGAAGCGACATTGGACCTTAAGCGTATATTTGCGAATTATGGGGTTGATTTGGGCGCAGTGCGAACGGAAAACAATCCTTTGAAACGCTAAATAAGGTTTTGCTTTATACAAGTTTTTGACGGCCACAGGGGATTCTGCGGCCGTTTTTTTTGTTAGATTTTTTTCCTGTGTTCAAAAACGACCGTTTATGAAAACGGGCTTGACACGAATAATAACCGCGGGAACCCGTGGTAAAAAAACATTTCATAAACGGTCGTTTTTGTGATACAATATATGCAGAAAACAAAGAAGGGAGGAAATTTATGAATAAATATCCATCTGTTGATGAAATTGTAAAGATTATGTTAGACGCGAGGACTAACCTGGACGGAAAGTTTTTGAAATTGTTAGACTACGATGATTTTGATACTTTTGTTCGCTATGTCTATAGGGATTCACGAGCAGATTGGTATAAGGAAAAATATCCAAAATTTATGGAATTACACAGATTGTATAGAGATGCGAAAAATGGCAAGGTTAGAAGTGATGATGCGGGAAAGTTTGCAACGATAGTCTCTTGGTTGCGTTCTGCGCTTTATGATTATGCCGACCCGACACAAGTACTGGTTGCTTTGATTGACAAAGGTGCGATAAAAGATCCGGAACTAGAACATAAACTTTTGCAATACTTGTCCCACACACGACAGGTTGTCGCAAGATTGGTTAACAGCCCATATGCAAAACCAATAGATTTCGAATCTGCGTCAAGGTTTGCAGAAACTCCGGAAGAAAGATTGAATCTTGCACGTGGCGCGGAAAAGGTTGTAAAAAAATTAATCAAGGAAGCAGAAGCCCAAGAAATGCCGGATATTTATAAAATAAAACTTTTATATGAACAAGCGTATGCTGCGTTTGAGGAGATTTTGTGTCGCGTTCCTTCAGAAAAAAAAGATCCAAGATTGCAGGAATTATGGGACGTTATGAAGGATGTTTTTAATTGGGAAAAAGCGAAAAACGAAATGACGGATAAAAGTATCATTGAATACGAACAAACCCAAGCCGAGAGGATTTTACAGTTAGAGAAAGAACGTAATATGTATAAACAAATTAGTGAATTACAGTCCAAACTTTTGGAAAATTTGAACAATCGTGCCAGTGGTAGATTGTATAATATTCGCCCTGATATACGAAGAATGATCGAGGAATACGAAAGGGTAGGTGAAAAATAGGACACAATAAAAAAAACGCCCGTTTGGGCGTTTTTTATTTCTTTATCGCCCAAAATAGGGCAAGGAACCAACCGATAATTGTCCAACCAAAAGCCCAAGTTGCCAATCTTATACGCATTGTGTCAACTTTACCTTTGTCGGTCTTTGCTGCAAGGTATGCCGGCGCCATCATAATCAACGCCAGCACACCAAACATGGCAATATATTTCACAACTAAAATCGTTTGTGGACTTACCATTTGTGATTATATTCCATATTTTGCCTTGGTTCCCAATTCTTCTTCGATACGCAACAATTGGTTGTATTTAGCCATACGGTCGGTGCGGGACATTGAACCCGTTTTGATTTGGCCAGCGTTCGTGGCAACAGCCAAGTCCGCAATCGTTGTATCTTCGGTTTCACCACTGC
>Ga0265299_10004448_pt1 | contig 13274 bp, 11 predicted proteins | sample AusTroGonzalo_MG_4_FD_193485 | JGI IMG/M metagenome (GOLD analysis project Ga0265299, IMG submission 193485) | Bovine rumen microbial communities from tropical cattle in Woodstock, Queensland, Australia - Gonzalo_02 | ecosystem: Host-associated > Mammals > Digestive system > Stomach > Rumen ...
CACTACTTGTTCTAATTTTAATTTTGATGATGACACTTGCAGTAAACTTGATGATGAATGCGAAGTATTGACTTCAGATACTGGTCGAGCAAATAAACGACAATGCCCCAACCTTGAGAATTTCACTTCTTTTTTTGAAACTTACAATATTCCACAACGGACATTCTATGTAAACAGCATGACTGATTTAGATGAGCGAGGAGAATCAGAAACAGTTCTGCGAACTATTTTTAAATTAAATATGCAATATTACAAGTTTTATCCAATTGGTGGAAGATTATTTGATTCTATTACTTTTAATGAGGGTTTATTATGACAAAGAAAAAATCTGAAGAAACAAATGAAAAAACTTCTGCTAAAAACACAGCTGAAAAATTAATACTCTTTGAAGCTGTGCAAAAGCATCCAACTGAAAATTATATCCTTGTAGGTGCTTTGTCTAAAGCAGGATTATTAAACCAATACCGTCAAGAAGAACTGGCTTATGGTATTGATGATATTGATCCATCCATTACAATGGATGAACTTGATAAACATGTTAAAAACTTTTTAGGAGAATAAACTATGGCAATTGATTTAACTGAAACTCCAAAAATCAAATATCAGGAAATTGATTCAAATCCAACCCCTTCTGGAGATGGTGCGGAAATTCCTGTTATTATAGGGATTACTAATAATGGTACTCCGGCAACTGGTGTTTTGAGATTTAGGAATTATACTGCAGCTGCTAGAAGTGTTGCTAATGGAGGTATTGGTGTTGAAGCAGATATTGCTACAAATCCATTACTTAAATTCTTGAAAGATTTCTTTAAAGAAAACGTTAAGAAAGAAGCAGATGACCTTGTTGTACCATATGTTTATGTTATTGACCTTGGTACCGGTAAAACATCCGACCAAACTCCAGTATTAAATGCTAGTGCTTGGACTAGTGCTTTTGCATCTGCTAAAATTAAAAGAGATGCAACTGCTGAAGTATTAGTTGGTTTCAAGAAAACCGATACTGCTGCTGCAATTATACCTATCCTTGATAGTGCATTAGATAAAATTAAAACTGATGCAGTTAAAGGAAGTCCACGTGTATTATACTATTCTGTTGATGGAATGTCTATGACTGAATTAGCAGCATTAACTGACACTAATTCAACTACAACCAATAATGGAAATACTGTTAACTTATACATCCAAGACAGCAGACTTGCATTAATCGGTTTATATAATGAATTCGGTATCACCTGTGCAAGAATCTTCACCACACATTATAGTGAAGAACCAGGTTACGGAGAATACAGATCAGTTTCAGCCAACACTTTCGTTGAAAGAACTGATACTGAAGAAGACACCATTCAGAACAATGGTATCATCTTCAACCATGATGAGAAACCTGGTAAAAGTATCCATCCAAAAATCAACTTGGCAGTCAGTACAAGCTTTGCTAAAAATAGTGATAACAGGCCTAATGACTGTTTGTTACATGCAAGACGTAACGTTGACCAATTAATCAGGGATGTTTTCGAAACATTATATCCTCAATTAAAACGTAACGAAACCGAAGTCAACTTATCCTATTGCCAAGCAGACGTTGACACTCTCATAAACGACAAGAAAGAGAAAGGTTACATGATGGATGGAACCTATGTTGATGTTAAAGAATCCACTTCTAACCCGTTCGATTTAGAAGCTGAAGGTGTGGCCGTCCCAGTAAATGCAACTGAATTAATCAGATTCAGCATGTACATTGAGGCACCAAACACAACCATTTAAGGAGGACTAAAAAATGGCAATTACTGTTGATCCAACTGACAACCAATATGACTTAGCTGAAGTAAGACTTGACCAAGAAACCATTATTTCAAATGAATGTAACTTAGACCTTGGTGAAGATGGGGGAGACCCTAAATATCCTACTAATAGTGAAGACCCTTACAGAAGAAGCAGTAAAAAGAATACTGTTGAATGGGGATTATCTGATGTTGCACCAGAATATTATGACTTATTATTAGATTATAAACTATCTGGAAAAACATTCCCAATTCAATTCTACAACTTCGGAAGAGGGGGAAAATACAACCATAGAATCACAGCAGTCCATGCTAGAGTAAAAGAACTCAACATGACTCATGGTGACGATGGTCCAAGTATTGAATGTTCCGGTGACGCTTTAGGTGTTGAAAGACCAAGATAAAATCTAAAATCTTCTTGTTCTTTTTTTACACCTTTAATTTTTTTTAAATTTTTTTTTAAACTTTAAAAATTCAATCCTTTTTTTTATTAAACGCTTAATTAAGGAGGCTTAATTTTGATAGACCCAAAAGATAAACATAACCTGAAAACAAGATTCCCAGAAGAATGTAAAAGATTACCACTCGGATATCTTGAACCAGAAGAAAAAATGCTCGCAGAGAAATGTATCAATCATGAAGAATTCACACAAGAAGAAGTGGAAAAGCTAAGAGAATTATTAGCTAAATATCGTGAATACTTCAAGAAATATGATACTGTTGATTTGGAAGAAAATCTTGATGCCAATATCAAAATCATTGAAACATCAAGTGAATTATTAAGCTTATTAGATGATCCAAACCGTTACAGGTTTGACATGCATTGTAAAATCCAAGGACAAATTGTCAGATTAAAATTCCGTTTAAAACCATTATCCGATAATGAATACTTGGATTTACTTGACGCTCAAACAAGAGTATTCCGTGACTTAAACAATTCAGAAAAACTCATTTTCAATAAAGCAACCAATGGTGTAGTCTTGTCTCCTGAAGAAGAAAAAATGAGACAATCCATTCAAGATAAGATTGTTGAAAAAATAGGGGACATTGATAACAATAACGACATTATCACTTCTTTTCTCATTGACCATGTTGAACTCGTTGGAGATGCTGATTTAAATAAAACACAACGTAAAAAATTCTGGAATACTGTAGATGTTGGAGCTCGTGTTTTAATTTATAATAAATGTAAAGAGATTGTCCGTCTTGATGCGGACTTGGAAGTGGACTTATTTCCAGATGTTGGATAGTTTCGTGGGAGAAGTTTACTTCAGAGTATCTAAGCATTTATCAATTCCAATCTCTGAGGTTATAAGAGGATTCTATAACTGGGATTGGGATATTATAATGCTAATGCGGAAATATGGTGAAGAGATTAAAGCCGAACAAAGAAGAATTCGTGAAATGGAAAAAGAGGCTCGTAAAGCTAAACAAAAAAGTCGTATGAGGAGATAAAGATGGCTAATACTAGTGAAGAAATATTGTTAACTTTGGGGATGACCGATAATGCTTCAGGTGTTGCACAATCTGCTGCAGGTAATATTAAATCATCATTATCAAGTTTGAATAGTGCCATGATGAATTTTGGTCAAGTTACTGATAATGTGATGAATAGTTTAACTGGGAAATCCGCAATGGATAATATTTTCGCTACAGCCAGTAAAGCCGAAACTAACAAGGTTCTCCTTAATAATATGACTGAAACTAAAAAGGGTGCTGAAGATTTATATAAGACTGTTGATAAGGTTACTGATTCCAGTTTAACATCAATGCAAGAATTAATCCCTGCTATGAAAGCTTTCAAATCTGCTACTGGTGCATCAGATAAAGAAATGATGAATATTACTGATGACATGGCCAACTTTGGTGCAGCAGTATTAGCGCAAACGGGTAGTACAGATTTGGCTCAAGGAGCAATGATGGATTTAAGTAAAGGTATTAAAGGTGCCTTTGCAGCATTAGACCAATACGGTATTACTGAAAGTTCACTTAAAGCTACAGGATACTGGAAAGGTGAAGAAGATGATGTTGAAGGTTTCATGAAAGCAGTTACAAAAGTAACTGGTTCAACTAAAGAATTAATGGAAACCAATCAAGGTCTTGATGCATTAATTGGTAAAGCATTCAGTCGTGCGGGTAAAAAAATCGGTAATGAATTCTTACCTCAAATCAAAGACTTAAAACGTGCATTCTTGGATATGGATGATAGTATGGGTGGTGGTTTATCTGCCAGTATACTTTCCGTTTCTGCAGCAGTTGAAGTTGCTAATCGAGGATTCACCAATGTTACTGCTATTGTCAGAGGTTTTGAAGATTTAAAAACTGCATTCCGTGGAATCAAAGGTGTTTTCAAAGGTGCGGAAGTTGTTGAAGAAGCAGTTGAAGGAGCATCTGCAATAGGTGGTATGGCCGGTGAAGCCGGTGCAGCTGCAGCAGGTGCCGAAGCAACAGCAGCTGCAACAACAACATTATCAGGTGCATTCACAAGTATGATTGTACCATTACTTGCATTAAGTGCCGTAATTGCAATCATGATTCCAATTGCAGCAGCATTAGCAGCTGAAGCAATGTTCTTCCTGAAACTCCTTGCAGATTTCATGAAAGCAATGAACTTCGATAGTGTTAATTTAGATGGTGCTGCTAAAGGATTGCAATCATTAACAGTTGCATTATTATGGGTTGGTGCTGCAATGTTAGCATTAACCGCAGTTAATATCACAACTCAATTAGCAGCAGTTACAAGTATGTTTCTTGGTTTAACTGGACCATTAGAACAAGCTACTGATGCCTTAAAGAAAGCTGCAGAACTACTTAAAGGATTCAGCAGTATCAGTATTGACCCAAGTGTAGCTACAAATCTTGAAACAATCGGCACTAGTTTAATGGCAATATCATCTGCTATGACTGCTCTAACATGGTCCAATATTGTAACTGGTTTTAGCAACTGGATTGCAGGAGCATTAGGATTCGGTAGTGTAACTGAAGGATTAACTCAAGCTAAAGATGATATAATAAAAGCATCATCCATCATTAATGAATTCTCAGGTATAACTCCATTAGATACAAGTGTTGCAACTAATATCCAAAATGTATGTGACAGTCTCGCATCTGTAGGGAATGCTATGTCTGCATTACGTGGCATTCGTGATGGTCAAAACTGGGATGATATATTCGGAGGATTAATGGCCGGAATATTTGGTGAAGGCGTTGATATTCAAACTGCATTAACTAATGTTAAACAAGACATTATCGATGCAAGTGTAGCATTAGCTGAATTTACCGGTATATCTGATATCCCTGAAGGAATTGGTGAGAAGATTCAAAAAGTTTCCACAACTCTTACAAGTGTTAATGATGCATTCCAAACTTTACGTGGACTACGTGATGACAGTAACTGGGATGCATGGATGGGGGGAATATTCGGTGGAATAGATATAGCATCAGCATTAGAACAAATCAAAACAGATTTAATGACTGCTTCCCAAAAGCTCGCAGAATTATCCGGTTTATCAGATGTTAATGAAGACATCACAACTAAAATACAACAGGTTAGTGATGCTTTAACAAAAGTAAGTGAAGTATCCAGTACTCTTGTTAATCTTGGTAATAGTGGTATTGGTGAATTTGATTCCAGTTTAATTACAACTGCTATTACTAATGTTCAAACTGTAGCTACTGAATTAGCTAAATTAAACAATATTGTTTTTGATGGTGCAGCCGCCGACACTATTCTTGGCAGTCTTCAAACTACATTGGAGAATGTGAAAAACACTTTAGCAGCAGCATCCGGTTTTAGTGAACCTGCAACAAGCATTGGTTCACAAATCGTATCTGGTGTTCAATCCGGTTTATCTCCATTACCAAGTACAGTTCAAGGTCAAGTTTCATCTGCAATCAGTAGTGCAGGACCTCAAGCTACAAGTGGTGGAAATACTCTTGGTAAGAATGCTACTGATGGTATGAAATCAACTTTACAATTGAAATCTACAATGGAAACAGAAGTAGGTTATGCTTTATCTGCAATGACCAGTAGAACACAAGAATTCTATGATGCTGGTGCTGCATTAGGTAGAGCTGCAAAAGAAGGTTTCGAATCTGTCGGTGCGATTAACCCTGGTTCACCAGGTAACCTTGCTCATGTAATGATGGATGAGGTAGGCTATATTCTCGAAGCTATGAAAACCAAATATACTGCTGCTTATAATATGGCTGCCGGTTTAGGAAGTGCAATTTATCAAGGTTTCGGAAATCCAAGTTTAGACATGAACATGTTCACTAATGGTGGATCATTATCTGCCGAACATATTGGAGCATTAAAAACAACAATCAGTAATGCACCAGATAAAACCGATAACCGCCCAGTAACTATTATTGTTCAAGAAGGAGCTATTGGAATTGATGCACGTAACTACACTACAAAAGAAGCTCAAAGATTAATGATTACTGCATTCGAAGGAATGGATAAGATTACAGATATTATTGTTGATGGAGACTAGAAAATGGGTATGTATGATGATGTTGTAAATGGGGTTTCTGAAAATATTGAAATTGGAGGACATCCTTTTTATGCTGAAAATATTACTGGACAAGAACCATTCAATCGTAGGGAATATACTTATAAACCCATATTAAATGGTACATTATCCGCTAAACGTGGTAAATATATTCAAAGGAAATTTAGTTTCAATACTACTGTCTATCATGGTGACGGCCGTCCAGACGCTTTCGATAAAATTTTAGCGGAATTATGCAGTAAACCTGTTGAAGTTATCAGTTCTTCAATGGGTGGGTCTTTCAAGGCCATGGTGACTTTTAAACGGTCCATTGATGATGGTTCAAGATATCATACCGATTATGATGTGGATATTGTTGAAGTACCAGATAAGAAGTCAAATATTCCTGGAGAAAATGCTATCACAGTACCTAAAATTAAGAAAGTCACAATTTCAAAATCATCTACAAAGACTACAAAGGTTGACAGTAAAAATAACAAGAAATTGAATACTGCTTTAAGTAAATGTAATGTTCCATTCCGTAAAGGTCAGAAGAACAAATGTGTTAAAGTTTTACAAGAGAAACTGATTAGTCTCGGATATTTGGATAAGAAATATAAGACTGGAGTTTATGATGCTAAGACTATTGAGGCTGTCAAAGCATATCAAAGGTCTACTAAAGGCAAATTAACTGTTGATGGTGTATTCGGTAAATACACTAAAAAATATTTAATTAAAACATAAATGCAAGGGGGTTTTGATTTTGGTTGAAGTTATTGAATTACCCCCTTTGGCAGTTTCAGGTTTCGAAGTTTATGAAACTGAAACTTCCAAAGACGAGTCTAAAGACAAGAAAACTGATGTTGCTTCTCTTGCTAAAAAAGCCGCTGAAGCTGCAGCAGATGGTTCAGAGAATACTGAATCTAGTGAAACATCTACAAATGAAAGTCCCGAATCTAAAGAGTTGAATTCTTTTGTAGCACATAACGGAGCCATTAAAGAAATAGCTTATTATGATGGAATGTTGGATAATAATTTCGATGAAGACTATGAAGGAATAAGCAATACTGGTGCAGTTTCATTTAAAGAAATTGACACATCAAGATTCTTTAAAGGTAAAAAGGTTTGTTTAAAGAAAGCTAATGATACTGGTAAAGCATTGAAATGGGATGACCTTGAAACATGTCTTTTAGGTTTCATCTCTGAGATAACATTCACTACCGATGGAGCTGACCTTAAACTTGTAGGTATGACAAAACTTTTAGATCAAGAAAAAGAATTCACATTCACACAAACTAAAAGGTCAGAGATTCTGAAAAAAATTATTGAAGCAGCCGGTTTAAAATGCAAAATTAAATTAGACGGATTAAAAGATGATGTAATCGATTATACCAATGTATCCTCTTCAAGTGATAGTGGAGGTTATGACGGGGAAGTTTCCGCAGATATTGCCGAGGCTGCTAAACAAATATGTCAAGGAAAAACCAGTTGTCTTGATAAGGCCAAAGCCATTTGGAAATGGTGTCATGACAACATGAAATATGAGAGTTACAGTAACTCGAAAAAAGGTGCTAAAGGTTGTTTCCGTGACCGTGCAGGTAATTGTTGTGACCATGCTAATGTTGTAGTTCAAATGCTAAAAGCAGTTAATGTTAAATGTGCATATGAACATTCCAGTAGTTGTTATGGAGGTAAAGGTCATGTTTGGGCTGTTGCATATTGTGATGGTACATGGTACAGGATTGATGCAAGTGTCAAATCAAGAGGATTCAATCAAGTAGGAGAAGGATGTACCGGAACACGTAAAGAAAGTTTAGGATTCTAAAAAAAATGAAATGAGGAGTTTTTCATGGCAGATGTTGTATTAGGTTGTGACAGAAACAATGGTAATGATTCAGCCTTTCAGAATGCTGTTGCAAAAGTATTGGAAAATGCAGGGCATAAAGTGGAAAAACTGCAAATCCATCCTAACACTTTCGCATCTTACAGTTATAGTGGAAAAGCGAAAGGTAAAATCGGAGTGTTCTTGATTGCAGCAGGATTAACAGCTATTGTTGATTTATATTCTGGTAACACTAATTTTAAATATGCTTATTTCGGCATTCGTGGAGATGTAACTTCAAGAATGTCATCAATTAATGATTTCAATACACATGGTATTGGTAAAGATTGGCATGGAGATTGTGCTCCTGCAGCAATGTGTAATAAACTTGCAGGAAAACCATATCCAGAGATTAATAAGATTGTTAAATCTAAATGTCAAGCAGTCTTTGGAAAAACTGGGGAAGAAATGGGTAAAAACATTCTCAGTGCAATGGGTGGAGGTGATGGCAGTTCCAGTTCAAGTGGAAGCGGTTCCATATCCACAATTAAAAAATGTATACAGGAATTATTATATCCTTGGAATGGTGATGTTTACTGTTGCCTGAGAGGAGATGATACAATCCATATCGGTCGTATACCCGGACCCACATCAACGAAATTATCACTTGTTGAAGGAAATAATGTTTATCTTGATGGAATTTCGGTAACTGATATTGATCCGGAAACTCCTAACAAATTAATTGTTAAATGGAACAAGACAGAATTTGTTTTAAAAGATGATGCACGGATTAAACGTTTTGGTGTGAAAGAGAAAACCATTGAAGCTACCCTTAAATCTGAAAAAGATGTTGTTGATTTTGCTTACCGTGAATGGAATAAACTATTAAAAGATAGTGGCCGTGTACTCGAATGTCGTGTTACTGGTTCTCCAATTTGGCATATCGGCAATTGGGTTAGAGTTTACATTCCAACATTTAATTTAAATGGTTATATGTATTTGACTAAAGTTTCTCATGATGATGCAGGTGAATGGAATAGTAATTTAACATTACTTGATTATCCTCCTGATTTAGGAACTGAACCTTCACAAACAGCCGATGATTCGGATACCGATACTGATACTGATATTGATTCTGATAGTGAGGAGGAATAATAATTATGGCTAATAATTCAAATGATATTACCGTTACTGATGCAAGATTTAAAAAAGCATTGGAACAAGGAGTATCACATGTTATTAATCAAACTGTTCCTCAAATGATTAGTGAGGCAGTTAAGGATAATTCAATCCGTACGGGTATGGTTACTAAATTTTACCCATACTTAGATAAAGCTGAAGTTCAATTGGATAATGTTAATCAGAAAGTATTATGTCAATTAGGGCATCGATATGTTGGAGTTCTAATTGATTTTTACACCCCTGGTGGAAATGAAAGTTATTGTGAAAAACTTCATGAACCTTGCATAATCCCTTTCGAACCATTGTATTGTATGGTTGTTAAACTCCATGAAGATGATAGTGACGACTATTTATTAGTGGATTATTATTATCCGCAAGATATTGTGGGTTTTGCTCCTCCACCTCAAGGTAATATGAGGTTTAGTTGTTTTCGTGTAAGTAATGAAGATTATGTCCAGTTTGGTGTTAATGGTTTGAAAATTCAAACTAAAGAACCAATGAAACATTATTACGGTGAATATGAAGATGATGTTAAGGAACATGAAGTTTACACTAAAGAGGAAACCTATTCTAAAGATGAAGTGGATGAAAAGATTAAAGATTCTCATGGTCATGATGGAGATTTTGATGAGAAGATTTACACAGAGTTGTTAAATGCTAGTGAAGATTATAAGCAAATGTCTTATGAGAATAAGTATTTCCTTTTCCGTGGTGATTGTTGGACTATTAATAATAACTTTGAATCTTCCGCTGCAATCACAAGTGAAACCACAACTGATTTCACAGTTACCGGTACATTCAGGACAAAACAAGACCTCGTAGGTATATACTGGAATTCCGAAGACTTAATAACTCATCCTTATATCAGTTATGGTAAAAGAACCGATTACAGAAATGTAGTATTGGAATTCGATTACACAATGACTGGATGTAAAGACTTCAGTTATAACAACTTGGAAAACCATCCAGTAAGTGTCACAATTGCAGGGGGTAATGGTGAAACCTATTACTTTAACATGTTCAATTTCATCAATAACGGCCATGCTACAATACCATTCAATAACCTTGTCATTACTGCCGGTGGACAATATCGTAATGCTGCTGGAGAACTAATAACTGTCCCAGATGGTCAGACAAAGAAAGTTGATGCATCTGACATCAAGTTTGTCATGCTTGTTTTGATACCTGAAAATTATGATCCAAACACCGCGCATCCAACAACATATCATATAATGGAAAATGTTGACTTCACCTGTGAGATCACTAACATTGAAGTTACTAATGGTGCTATATGTGAAGAACATATTCAATTGGAACCTCATAAATATCGTATCTGCGAAGGCTACGATGATTTCTACAACCTAAACCCTCATCGTGTCTGTAAAGAGATGAGGAAACTGGGTTATGTGGAATGGTGTGACCTTTACATTGGAGCTTCTCATTTCTATGAGAAATCCGGTACTGTAAATGACACCATTGATGCAAGTGACTTCAACCATACACGAACTGAAAAAATGGTATTGGACAAGAATGTTCCATTAAACAAAGCATTCATTGCTTGGCTTGATTGCTACAGTCGAGAACTATTAGCTAATGATTGTCCGAACCTTGTTGTATCTGTATCTATGGAGAATCTGCAATGTCCACAGAGTTGGAGGCAGAAAGATTGTAACGGGAATTATGCATTGACTGGATGGGTTCCATCAACATTCTTTTACAGTCCCTGCAATAGTGAGGTTGCTCCGTATATGCAAAGTGTATCCGAGGCTTGTCTTGATATTGTTGTTGCTAATGGTATGCAACCGATTCTTCAGATGGGTGAAGCTTGGTGGTGGTGGAATGAAAACGACAGACCAAATCAACCTCCTTGTTTCTATGACCTAGCAACACGAAATAAATATCATAATGAATTCGGCAAGAACATTCCTGAATACACTTCATCATGGGATGCTAATTATGATGCTGATATGATGTTCTGGTTGAATAAACAGTTATGTGAATATAGTGACTCTTTAAGAGCGGTTGTTAAATCAGATAGGTATAGTAAAGGTTTGTATATGGCCTTGTTTTTCCCACCGTCTGTTACTGATGTTGACCGTGTACCTGCAATGATGCAAGATGCCAATTACTTGAAAGACGCATATCATCCTGATAAACTTGATGTCTTGCAGATTGAAGATTATGACTGGGTAATATGGGAAAGCCCACATCACAAAGAAGCTTACACCATTGGACAAGATTTAGGATTCCCTGAAGACCGCTTGCATTACTTTGGAGGTTTTGTACAATATCCTGAAGATGCAAGGATATACTGGAGACTAATCAAACAATCCATGGATGATGCAATAGCTAAAAAGTTCAAGGAAGTTTATGTCTGGGCAGGCTCACAAGTCCGAAGGGATCATAAGATGATTGGTTATGATAAATATGAATTAGTTCAGAATCTACTAAAATAAAAAGGAGTATATTGCTATGACTTTACCATTAAACGCAGAAAGTGACGGTTATCGTTTTTTTAAGACTTTAAATGAAGATGTTCAGGTACGGCCTGTTAGTCCAACCAGTCAACATTGGGATATCCAAATGGATAATGGGGATTATGTTAATGTTAATGGATTGGAGTCATTACGTAATGCTATATGTATTGCAATAATGACAAGATTCGATGAACTTGATTTTATGCCATTATACGATGGATTTGGTTGCAGAGCCCATGAATTAGTTAAAGCAAATAAATCGGAAATGGTCAGATACAAGATTGAATTATTCATCGTCCAAGTATTGGAAAATATGAGAAGAATTGAAACAGTTAATTCCGTTACTGTTACAGATGATGACTCATCTTCCTATCTAATTGAATTTAATGTTACTAGCATATCTGATGAAATTGTAACTGGGAGTGTTACTATATGAATTATGAAGAAAAAACTTATGAAGAAATATTTGAAGCTGCACTTGAAGACAGTATTGCTAATGGTTTAGTATCACATGCTAGTGATTTTGAATCATTCATTGCCAATCGTGAAGATATCAGCAATTATTATGTAATGGACAAATCAGTTATCTCATATATGTTCCGTCAAGCATATGAAGCTATGACTCTTGTTTATAATAGTGTTGATTTAGATTTGGCTACTGGAATTGACTTAGATAAGATTGGTGAGAAATTAGGCATTCCAAGACCATTGGATACTAAAGCTAGTGTACAGGTTATTTTCATTCTTCAAGACACCGAATTAGTGAATGATATTAATTTAGATGAAGGAATCATTGTTTCTACAGATAGTGGAATTCAATATGAAACTGTTGAACCATTATATATTTCAACTGAAGATACAAAAGCTACTGTGCAATGTTTAAGTGTTGAAGCAGGGTCTAAAGTTAAGATTGCTGCTGAAACAATCACAACAGTAGTTGATGAATTAGGATACAATTTCAATGTCATAAACCCTACTGCCAGTTATGGGGGTAATGATGAATATGACGATGAGGATTACAGAGAATTGTTAGGTAATTATCGTAAGATTCTAATTAAAGGTTCTGAAGAGGCATATGAAGAATTCTTCGCTAATTTCGATGGTATTGATGGATATAAATTAATCCCTAACTGGGATGTTACAGGTACAATGAAAATCATATTAAATCCAGGTACTCCTTATTTATTGAATTTGGCTTATGAAAGAATACAATCAGAAGTTACACAAGCTACTGAAGATATTGTAATGTTCGCACCTGTGGAGAAATATATTGATATTGAAGCATCTGTTAATGTTGATATTGACCAGATTAACCCTTATAGTGAATTGGAGAAAGAAGATATTAAATCAAGGATTATCACAGCTATTAAAGTATTTATTAATGAAGGTTATCGTACTGATGGAACATGGTATAATGGATTGGATGTTGGAGAAGATTTCATCCCTCACAAATTAGCCGTATTTTTAGATGAGGAAATTCCTGAATTGAAAGATATTAGTTTCAAAACTCCAAGTGAACCTA
>Ga0265299_10004453_pt1 | contig 13264 bp, 11 predicted proteins | sample AusTroGonzalo_MG_4_FD_193485 | JGI IMG/M metagenome (GOLD analysis project Ga0265299, IMG submission 193485) | Bovine rumen microbial communities from tropical cattle in Woodstock, Queensland, Australia - Gonzalo_02 | ecosystem: Host-associated > Mammals > Digestive system > Stomach > Rumen ...
ACTCGATGCCGACGACCGCCAACTTTTCATGGAGGATGCCGGCCTTACTGAACCTGGCGTGAACAAACTCGTCCGTACCGCTTACCACACCTTAAACCTGCATTCGTTCTTCACCACTGGTCCCGATGAAACGAGAGCTTGGACTATCCATGTAGGCGACACCGCCCCTATCGCCGCCGGCGCCATCCACAGCGACTTGCAACGTGGCTTCATCCGCGCCGAGGTGATGAGCACGGAGGATTTCTTGCAATATGGATCGGAGGCTGCTGTTAAGGAAGCTGGCAAGTTCCGGGTGGAGGGGAAGACTTACGTTGTGCAGGACGGTGACATTCTTAACATCAGATTCAATGTATAAAAGAAACTACGAATTACACGAATGATACGAATTTGTTTCGAAAATTATTAGGACACAAGCGTCCAATTATACGAATGTGAGCTGAATGGAATCGGACAAATACATATATGGAGATGAAACTTACAAAATAATTGGTGCTGCAATGGAGGTCCATCGTACTTTGGGGCAAGGTTTTTTGGAATCCGTATATCAAGAAGCTTTGGAGATTGAGATGAAAAAGCGGAGTATTCCCTTTGAATCACAATGCAAAATACAAATCCAATATAAGGATGTCCCAATGGAACATTATTTCATTGCCGATTTCGTATGTTATAACAAAATTATCGTAGAGCTAAAATCTGTTTCAGCCATCCTTCCAGAACATGAAGCACAAATTATCAATTACCTTCGAGCAACTGGATTCAAATTAGGCATATTGTTGAATTTCAACGAAGAAAGTCTATATTACAAGCGTTATCCCAACATAACGGCGCAAGCCAAAATTCGTACAAATTTGCAACGTTAGTTGCCAAATTATTGACTCCGTCGAATGCAAAGCATTTCGTGAAATTCGTGAAATTCGTAGTTAAAAAAAGAAAAATGGAATACGTAATATTAGTCGACGAAAACGACAATCCAATAGGCCAAATGGAGAAGCAAGCCGCGCATGTAACGCCGCATTTGCACAGGGCTTTCTCTATCTTTATATTCAATTCAAAAGGCGAATTGTTGTTACAGCAACGCGCCTTGTCGAAGTACCACTCCCCTGGCCTATGGACGAACACTTGTTGCAGCCATCCCCGCGCTGGCGAGACCTTGGAAAAGGCCACTTCGCGCCGCTTGAGGGAAGAGATGGGCATGACCTGTCCGATGCACGAGGTCTACACCTTTATATATAAGGCTCCTGTCGGGGAAGGCCTCACCGAGCACGAGTTCGACCACGTTTGGATTGGCCAAAGCGACGACATACCCAACATCAACCGCGACGAAGTGGAATCATGGAAATACATGAGCCTTAAAGAGTTGTCCGAAGACATTGAGGCGCATCCTGAGCATTACACCGAGTGGTTTAAGATTACTTTTGAGGAGATGACGCGGCACGCTGGGGTGTTTCTTGCTATTTGAACCTGCACGTCTAACTCTTTTTCTGTCTAACCAATGCACCAATCTTCGATTCGCCTTGTCTTCGACGAGAAATTGATACCTATTTTATAGAGTCTACGGCTATCCTTAGCAAACGGCTTGGCGTATTGTTTCTCTTCAATCTGAGCAAGTGCAATTTCCGAAGAATGGTCTATCTTGAATTCCAAGATGTAAATGTAATCTTTGGTCTGCACCACCATGTCCATACGTCCATCGGAGGTATGACGTTCCACATTCACATAGAACCCGAGCAACTTGAATATGACAGTCACCGCATTATGGAAATATAGTTCGGCATCGCCAGCAATCTGATAGTTTTGGTCAGCAAACAAGGCTTCCAGCCGTTGCATGAAACTCTCCGGCATACCGTTCTCGATTTCTTCGACAAACTTCATGATAAAAAACGCCGTTTTCTCCTGCCTTATCGGAACATAGTGGCTGAAAAGGAACATGGAGAAACCGCGTTCCACTTCACCGTTGGGAAATCCAAGCCGATAAGTCATAAAACGCGGGTTATAGTCTTTGATGGTAAGATAACCACTCTGATACATCAAAGGCAACGGATTGGCAGCTATTGAATCAAGGCTGCCCAAAAGATCGCTAGAAACTTCCTCGCGAGTCAGGTTCTCCAACTCATAGTTGGTGCGTTTCAGCGTTTCAACAAGGATGGTAGGAGTACCCGTCTCAAACCAATAATCCCTAAACCTTTGGTCGCATAAGGCATTCAACAGACTAAAGGGATTATAAACACCAACCGACTCTTCACTGAAATGATAGCCATCGTAGTTCTCTTTCAACTTGGCGTAGCAATCTTCCTTGGTAAGATGGTTCGCTTCAGCCATCTGGTTCACTTGCTCATCAAGATGTTCATGTATTTCCTTTTCCGTGATACCACAAAGTTCGGCATAAGCATGATTTAGGGAAATATCCTTCAAATTATTCAAGTCGCTGAAAATACTCACTTTTGAGAATTTGGTCACGCCCGTGAAGAACGCAAATCGAATCTTTGAATCCATCGTCTTGACCACGGAATAAAACGATTTCAATTTCCGTCGATAGCTTTCTTGAAGCTCGGCATTATCAGCCACTTGAAGCAACGGCTTGTCGTATTCGTCCACGAGAATGACAACAGGCTTACCTGTTTTCTCCATCGCTTTGTCAATCACGTGCTGAAAACGCTCCTCCGGCTCCCGATCCTTGAACTCGTCGCCATAGTCCTTTTCCCAATACTCCAAGTGTTTGTTGAATTCGGCAACGAGTGAGCCTAAGTCCACATAATCGCGGGCATTAAAATCCATGCGGAGCACTGGATAGGCCATCCAATCTTTTTCCAATTCCCCTATTGCCAGACCTTGGAAGAGTTCTTTCTTGCCAAGAAAATAAGATTCCATCGTGGAAAGCAACAAACTCTTTCCGAACCTGCGTGGACGGCTCAGGAAATAATACTTTCCTTCGTTGACCAGCTGAAACACCCACGATGTCTTGTCTATATAAAGATAACCCTCCCTGATGATGTTTTCAAAGGTCTGTATGCCTATCGGATATTTTACCATAACTTCTTTTTTGGGGATTTTCATTTGCAAAACTACAGAAAAATCTGATTTGATTGCGAATGCCAAAAACATTTTTCGCAAGAAAACACCAACTTTTCCCAAATTTTTCCTTCCATCGCTCTCCGTTCCAATATTTTTTCGTTTCTTTGCCTTGCCAAACGCCCAAAACGCGCTCGGCAAACATAATGGAAAGACGTTGAACTGACGTTTTATCTGCGACCCTTGTGAATCTCGCAAATTCCCAATCTCTTGCATGGTAAAACAATGTTTGACGTTCATGTTTTCGTATATATGCTATTGTGTATATTACGAAGCGTGGGCATCGGCATTGTTTATCCTCGAGAGATGGGCAATGCGAGAGCCTACAAGGGTGGGATAAACAATAGTTATGACTCCCGCGCTTTTTCTTTTGTGTTTTAATGATGGTTTAATCGGTTGGTGAAGGAGTCGGCCAACAAAAGGAAATGAAATCACTTTAAAACCAATCAGATATGAAAAGATTCACGAAGGCTATTGTAGCCATAATGCTAATGGTAGCGGTGGTTGTCGCCATAGGATGTAAGAAGCCAAATGACCCGAATAACCCCAACAATGGTGGTAATAATGGCGGAAATGGCAGCGGAGGCAATAATTCAGGTACTGAACTTCCTGCAGGGATGTATCTTGGTGTTATTGGCTTTAACCAACAGCTTTACACCAAACCTATCACCCGACTTGATGCTTCCGCTATTAATGAAACGAAGCAATTCATTGATGGATTGCAGTTGGGTGGTGCCACTTTGCTTTATCATGCTGTGAACACTTCTTTGGATATGCTTACTTCAAATGGGATTCCAAAAGATTTAATCAATGTATCTATCGTCAATTTTACTGATGGTTTGGACGAGGGTTCCTACACCTTTTCCAATTATAGCAGTGGTACCCAATATTTGCAGGCTGTAACGCAGCGTATCAGAAACGAGAAAATCGCAGATGTATCTATTGAGGCCCATACAATCGGTACACAAGGAAACGATGTCTTCAGTTATGATTTGACAGAGTTCCTTAATAACCTTAATGGGATTTCCTCGCTGCCAAGTGAAAAATACGTCCATTTTGTCACCAACTTTTCGGATGTCCAGGCAACTTTTAGGGAAATTGCTGAAAACCTGCACCAACAGTCCACCAATTCGACTTTAACGCTTCGACTTCCTGTCCCTGACCCTAACACTCGCATTCGGTTTTGTTTTGACATTACGACCGCACCACCACATGAGCCAAATGAAGCCTTGCAGTCGCAGCAATACATAGAGGGCGTTTACATCAACAATAGCGAAGGAAAAGGTGTGTTGACAGGTGTGCAATATGTGGGAATGAGCAGTACGAGCGGTAACACAGTCACTGCCGTGTCCATGGAACCTCCTTTTGCCGTATTTAAGTTTGAAGGCATGAAGGACACTGACAACAATAACTTCACAAACAGCACTATTGCCCATCTTCAGGAATGGAAATTCAACACTAATGCCAATGCGTGGATTCATAATTCGGAATGGACAAATTCAGGAAACACAGAGGTGACCAACGACTATTATAGCTCTCTCATTATGCTGAATTTAGACTGCTCGGAATCGCTGGGCACGGAAAAATTCAGGGATTTGAAGACCTTCGCCAAAGAGTTTGTGGATGTTTTGAAAACCAACTAAATATAATGCTTTATGAATACTATTTGTAAAAGAGTAATACCAATTGTTATAATGACAGTTTTTGCAATAGGACTGACCACTTGCAAGAAAGAGAATGAGGTGAAAATATATCCGCCCACGGTGAAAGTCTTTGAGGGTGCCATTACTATCAACTATAACAAAGCCAGCGTTTCTGCTGAGGTGACCGACCAAGGCGGTGCAGAAGTGAAGTCGAGAGGTTTCGTTTATGGACTTTCTGGTAGCACATTGGATACCGTTTTCTGCGGAAGTGGGATGGGTGTCTTTTCTGCCGAGCTAAACAACCTTGAACCCAATGCTACATACATTTATGAGGCCTTCGCCAAAAATGCAGGCGGCTTTGGCACCAGCGGTAAGGTAAGCTTCACTACGAAGCCAGTGCCATCCTATACAATTGACGTTTCGGCCAATCCAAGTAATGGTGGTACGGCAACAGGTGGAGGCACATTCCAAGAAGGACAATCCTGCACGGTTAAGGCTACTACCAACACTGGCTTTAATTTCGTGAAATGGACTGAAAACGATGTCCAAGTCTCCACAAATATAGAATACACCTTTGAAGTGACAGCTAACAGAAATCTATTGGCGCATTTCACCTCGCAAAATTTCACAATAATTGCAACCGTCGAACCCGATGGAAGTGGAACCGTTTCAGGATGTGACGGCTACAATTATGGTGACTATTGCACACTTTCAGCCACACCTAACCCAGGCTACGCTTTCGAGAAATGGACGGAAAACGACATCCAGGTTTCCACGCATAGTGAATACACCTTTGAAGTGACGGGAAACAGAAATCTTGTAGCACATTTCACCCAACTAACATACTCAATAACCGCAACCGCCGAACCTGCGGAATATGGAACGGTATCGGTTTCAGGCGATGGTAGTTTCCATTATAACGACTGGTGCACCCTTACTGCTATATCTAATCTAGGTTATAGCTTCGTGAATTGGACCAAAAATGGCACCCCTGTCTCCACTGATGCTACTTGGCATTTTGCAGTAACCGAATCTGCGGCATACGTGGCGCATTTCCAAATCGCTGAATTAAACCTTACTGTTTCTGCCAACCCGACCGTGATTTCCCAAGGTGGCAGTTCACAACTTAATGCAGTTGCTTCTGGTGGCAATGGCAGCTTCACCTACAGATGGACACCTTCTACAGGTCTGAGTAACGCTAATATCCAAAATCCAATAGCAACGCCAAACACGACTACAACATATTCCTGCACCGTAACCAGCGGCAGCCAAACGGCAAGTGAAGATTGTAAAGTTGATGTTGTATGTCGGCCCACCAATCTTTCGACCACAGTACAAAACGACAATAATGTATATCTTAGTTGGACTGCCGCCAATCCAGCTACAAACTACAAAGTATACAAAAACAATATACTGATTGCCTCAAATGTTACCACGAATCATTATACTGACAGCAATCTCAATCCCGGGACTTATATTTATCAAGTTTCAACCGTTTATAATAATGTTGAGTCTCCAAAAACGGATGAAGTTTCGGCTATTATAGTCCCAATAGGTGCAATAAACGGTTTGTTCTCCGTGAGTGATACGCAACAGGTTTGGTTCTCGCAAGGCAATTTGCAATATAAGGCTTCTACGAATACATGGAGATTTGCAACTAACCAATGGGATTATGTCGGTGAAGCCAACAGCAATATTTCTTCATCTTATAGTGGCTGGATTGATCTCTTTGGTTGGGGTACGAGTGGCTGGAACTGTGGCAACACCTACTATCGTCCTTGGGATTACAACAATAGCGATGGGAGCCTGTATGGTCCTCTTGGTCAATATGACCTGACAGACAGCTATGCCCATTCCGATTGGGGTGTTCACAACAATATTAGCAACACTACTGGCCAATGGCGCACTATGTCACGAGGCGAATGGTATTACGTGTTCAATAAACGCAGCACTACGTCTGGTATGCGTTATGCGAAGGCGCAGATAATTGGCACCAGCTATGGAACAGTGAATGGTGTAATTCTGTTTCCTGACGACTGGAGCATTAACACATACAATCCTAACAACCCTAACCAAATCCATGCAAACTTCAACAGCAACACACTTTCCACCCAGCAATGGAACATCTTACATGATGCTGGCGCAGTCTTCCTACCTGCCGCGGGCAACCGCAACGGGACTTCAATCAACTTTGTTGGAATCTGCGGCTACTATTGGTCTACCTCTTGCAGCAGCAACAACGGTGCGTTCTATGTGTACTTCATCGACAGCAGCCTCAGCACTAACACCGGCTGCAATCGTTACTACGGTTTCTCTGTACGTTTAGTTTGCACTGCTAATTGATTAATTCTTTGCGGTGAGGTATAAGCCATCTTCTCGTTTCCAATAGCAAGATTGAATTGGGAGGATGGCTTTTTTACAACCTTTTTCTCCGAAAATAATTAGTAAATATACTTACAATAAGTTTTTTTTACTATTCAAACAAGTCATCTAACAAGACTTCGCTATGGACAATGCCCGAATGTGCGCCATTGGCCACGCCAAAAGTAGTGACAAAGGTATGTACCAGAGATTTCTTGTTATGGGACTTTTCGCGGAACAATTCCATCCTGTCGCGGAGTTTCTTTTCATATTCCGCCGTGATTCGGTATTCTCCTTGGCTGAATTTCATTTCGCACAGGTGAATAATTCTGTCGGCCCTTTCTATGATAAGGTCGATTTGGCTGCCTCTTGTGGTTTTTTGCCGGTCAGCCTTGTCGAACCATGCGGAAACCTCAGTTGCTACACCACTTATGCTCAATGCTTGACGTATCTGGTGAATGTGCATCAAGCAAAGCAATTCAAAGGTCAGCCCTTGCCACGACTCAACGCTGTGCGAAGCGGCATGATGCTGCCACCACACATCGTCGAAAGAATCCTTGTTCGGCTCTATGTATTTCAGATAAAACAAGGTATAGAAATCGGTCAATTTGTAGATTCGGTCTTGGCTCTTTTTGCCGTAGTATCTGAACTTCATGATAAAGTCACAACGTTCAAGGTTGTTCAACACCGTCGTCAAGCGTTTGCCGTCAATGCCCGTTGAAGTCGCTATATCCAGATTCGTCATTCCTTTGGGATGTTCGGCCAACAGCCTAACCACTGCAAGATACTTTTCGGCATGGGCAAACAAAGCGTTATACAATTCGTTGAATTCCATCCTTAGCGCACCACCACGCGAGAAGCAGAGGTCGTCCACATTCTGAACTAAACTCCGTTTGGGATCAATCAGACTGAGATAGAACGGGGTGCCTCCGAAAAACATATAGCACTGTGCCATCTGGAACCTGTCCCACGGACAGCCTCGGCTTTTCAAGTATTGTTCGGTCTCGGATAGTGTAAATGGACGCAGGTAGATTTGACTGGTTATGCGGGCATGGAGGCCACCTTGGTTCTCCACAAGGTTGTCAATCATCCATGATGTTGCCGATCCGCTGGCTATGAACACAATATCGTTCCGACGTGCCGCCCAGCCATTCCAGAAGTTTTCGAAAGCCTCCGTGAAATTGGAGCGAAGCGAGTCAATCCACGGCATTTCATCCACAAACACCACTTTTTTTCGGCTTTCTGGCAACGAAGACAGATATTCCTCTAATGCATCGAATGCATCGAACCAATCTGCAAATGAGCGTGCTTTCCGCTCACCCATGGCCTGTTTCAACGCCTTGGCGAAGTTGCGCAACTGAATCCGCTGCGACAACTTATGGCCTCCGACATAGGTGAAGTCAAAAGAACCATGGAAGAACTGGTCGACAAGAAACGTCTTGCCCACACGTCTGCGCCCATAAACAATAACAAGTTCCGAACGGTTGGAATCAAGGCACCGTTTCAATTCTGCCATTTCCCTTTGCCTACCTATTATTTTACTGTTTTCCATTTTGTCTGCACATTTTTGAGGGTACAAAAATACGTTTTATTTCAAAAATAAACTCGAAAATATACTTTTTCTTGAAAAAAATCAGAGAAAAAGTATGATTTGAAGCCATGCTTGTCACTAACCAAAGTGTCTGTCCATAATGTAAACCATCCCCCTATCCACATTTTTTTCGCCGAAATAAATTAGTAAATATATTTACTATAAGTATTTTTACTATTTTTGCAGCAATTTTAGAAATTGAAAACGTATTAAATTTAACTTTTATGAAACACAAATTTCGCATTATCATCGGAATGCTTGCATTAGCTATTCCGTTGTGTATCAACGCACAAAACGATGTTCAACAACAAGTTGACGAACTCAAGGGCAAGATAGACCGTATGCCCAAAATCTCCGGTTTCGTGCAAGGCATGTACCAAGCCAACCTTGACAACGAAGGCGAGCTTTTAAGCAACACCTTCAGAATGCGCCGTGTGCGTCTGTCGGTCGACGGCACTCTTTTCAAAGGCGTGACCTACAAAATTCAAGGCGACTTTGCCCGCAGTCCCATGCTCGTTGATGCTTATTTGAAGTACAAACCCTGCAAGGAATTCGCCATCCAAATCGGTCAGTTCAAGACCCCGTTCACCATCGAAAGCCCCATCAACCCCGTCAACCTCGAAATCTTCGACTATGGCGAGATCATCCAAAAGCTTGGCGGCTATAGTGATGTATGCGGTGTCGGCGGTCTCGGCCGTGACATCGGTGTCATGATCACTGGAGACCTTTTCCACGTCAAAGACAAAGACTACTCGGTTGTCAACTATGCCGTTGGCGTATTCAACGGCAATGGTCCGACCACTCTCGACAACAACAACCGCAAAGACCTCGTCGGTCGCCTCGAAGTGCATCCTGGTCTGAAAGCCATTACCTTGAGCGGTTCATATTACTACGGCAAGTACACCAAAGAAGACAACATCAACTGCACCCGTAACCGTTGGGCTGCTGGCGCCCAGTACAACGACGGCAAACTCGTTCTTCGTGGCGAATATATCGGTGGCACCACTGGTTGGTTGGAATACTCATACAACGATCACACGGGCCTCTCTGAGGATGCCATAGAAAACTTTTACAACAGCAACGGCTACTATGCTCAGGCTGGCTACTACTTCGGCCTTGGCAAAGAAAAGAGCCAAAAGCTGATGCCCGTGCTGCGTTATGAGCACTTTAACGCCAACACAGCTTCGGTTGATGGTGGCACCAACTGGTACACCGCTGGCCTCAACTACTGGCCGCTGAAGTCTGTCAACTGCAAGATCGACTATTCACTGGTTGAACAGGTCCTTGACAAAAAGGCCTATTCACACCGTCTCGTCGCCATGGTAAGCTATAAGTTCTAAATTAATGCGGCGTTTTGACAAGCTCAACGTCCGCAAGGTCCCTGAGCCCGTGGTCCCTGAGCAGGGTCGAAGGGTCGAAGGGCCGGCTGATTCAAGTAAAACCTAAATTAAAGCATTATATGGCAAACAATAACATCTCCAATCTTTGGAAAAAAGAAGACTGGTTAGCCGTATGGATCGGCTTCATCGTCATCGCCGTGGCCTGCATCGCTGTGCTGACTGGTTCGTTCGACTTCTCCGCCGCCAAGTTCGGCACCTGGCATTGGTGGGAGAACGTCGAGGAAAAGAAATCCTTGGCTGCACAATTCAACGGTGAGTTCTGGATTAAGCTACTCCGTACCTTCTTGGTGACCGGCATCCTGTTCGGTCTCGGCATCGTGTTGCAAGGCGAGAAAATCGGCAAGTTCATTCCTGCTTTCGTCGTGCTGTTCCTCATCTGTATCGTGGTGAGGATGATTAGCGCCGAATACACCCTTAAAATGTACCTCGAATGGGCTTTCTGGGCCTTGCTCATCGGCTTGCTCATCTCCAACACCGTCGGCACGCCCGAATGGCTGAAACCCGCCATCCGCACAGAGTTCTACATCAAAACGGGCTTGGTCATCATGGGCTTCTCGGTGCTGTTCTCCAACATCGCCAAGTTCGGTCTCTACGGTCTCGGCATCGCCTGGATTGTGACCCCCATCGTCATCATCTTCATGTGGTGGTTAGGCACCAAGGTGCTGAAAATCGACAACAAACCTTTGGTCATCACTTTGGCTTCGGCCACTTCGGTCTGCGGTACCAGCGCCGCCATCGCCACGGGTGCAGCCGCCAAGGCCAAGAAGGAAGACCTCTCCTTAGCCATCTCCATCTCCATCATCTTCACCATCCTCATGATGGTGTTCGAACCCATGATCATCCGCGCCTGCGGCATGAATGAAATGATGGGCGGCGCCCTCATCGGCGGCACCGTCGACTCGACTGGTGCTGTGGTGCTGGCCGGTAGCGCTCTCGGCCCTGAAGCCGAGCAGGTGGCTTCCTTGGTCAAGATGATCCAGAACATCCTCATTGGCTTCATCGCCTTCTTCGTGGCCATTTTCTTCGCCACCAAGGTCGACAAAGACCCGACCCAAAAAGTCGGTGCCAGTGAAATCTGGACCCGTTTCCCGAAGTTCATCATCGGTTTCTTTGTGGCTTCGCTGGTTGCCTCCTTCATCGTCAAGCCTTTGGGTGGCGACGTGAAAGCCATCAACGGCGTCCTTGACCAATACAAGAACTGGGCCTTCGTGCTGGCCTTCACCAGCATCGGCCTCGACACCAACTTCAAGACCCTCTTCAAGCAGATGCAAGGCGGCAAGGTGCTCTGGCTCTACATCATCGGCCAGGTCTTCAACATCCTCCTCACGCTGTTTGCCGTGTGGTTCCTGCTCTCAGGAACTATCTTTGAAGTCCCGAATCTGGACATGTTCAAATAATGGACAAAAACCACAAAATATTCAAAGTGATTACCATCGTCGTGGTGGTAATCACTTTGTTTTTGGCCGGCTGGATTATGGCCAACAAACTCGGCCTCGTGCAAGGCTACGACTTTGGTGCGGGAGCCTATTACTATGCCGACATCCCCACCGAGCAATACCAAGAAATCGTCAACGAGGACGCCTACCAAACCTCAGTGCCGAAATGGATTTTCTACGTCCTCTTTCTCGCCTGGGGCTGGCTGATGTGGCGGCTGTGGGTTTGGATTGAGACACGAGGAAAGAAATAAAGCACTAAATCAAAGCATTAGGCAAATACTTCTCAAAATCCACCGTTGGCAACTTGCTTCCTTTTGCCACCACATCCTTAACAAACTGCTCACATTCCTCAACCGACATCTTTCCGCGTTTTATTCCATAATACAGGAAATCAATCGTAGTCAGAAATGTGATTTGCTGTTTTTCACAATACGCTTTAATGTCTTTCAAGTTGCTGCTACCTATCACATTATGCGTATAACGGCAATAGGCCATACAAGCGCTTTCCCCTTTGCCAAAAGTCTGCAAAAGTCGGGCATACTCGACCAACATCTCCCCTGTCGGATTGAACGTCTCCTTTGAAATGTTCTTTAGAAACAAGATTTGATTGTCCAACTGGTTTTGAATGGATCCAATCTCATCATAAACCGCACTCAAAACAACATGCTCATATTCTGGCAGTATATCGGGTAACATGCTCAAGCGTCCCGCCTTGGCGAAATGGAGCAGCACATCAGCATCCAGTATGATTTTGACCTTCTCCATAGCCGATTAGGTTGAGCAATTCAAGGTAATGCCCCTCGGAAATCCGCTCCTCGTCGAACAACTTCCGAGCCTTGGAGCCGAAATCTCCGATGACCAGGCCTTCATTCCCTTTTGTATAGAGTTTGGCATCATATCCCCGCAAAGCTGCCTCTTGAGTAATCGAAACAGCCAATAGCTCGTCAGCGGACGAAGGACTGATAATATGTAATTCCTTCAATCTCACCACTAATGTATGATGTGAAACCCCATAAAGATGCTCCATCCGAAGCAATGTGTCAACACTGACACTTTTGCTGACAATCTCTTCGGATGGGATGTTTTTCAGTAACCCTTCTTTTGGCATCAGCAAAGCGGAAGCGAACAGATTAGCCGACCTCTCAGCAGCATCGGTATAGATTGAGTTGTCGCAGAAATGGGGTTGGGGATTCTCATCGTAATACAGATGGTACAATTCATGGGCGATGGTAAAATGCTGCCGTCCCCGTCTCGAATTGCTGTTCACCAGCATGAAACGATGCTTTTTGTCAGGGGTCAGAAGCGACAACCCAAACAGTTTGTCCGACAACGGGCGATAGAGTGTCATCACATTCAACTGGCGGAGGGCAGTCTTCATATTGAGTGGTTCCGTTGCGGAAACACGCAACAACTCGCTACGCATCTTTCCGGCTAGGATTTCGGCCGTTTCAAGGTTCAGCTTTTTCATTTTCCCAACAACCTTTCCATCTTCAAATAATTCATCACAACGCTCTTGAACGAGGCCACTTCACGCATATCGTCTGCACTCAGGTCATCGGCACGGAAAGCGCAAACCAGCATATTGCGGACTGCCGTTTCGTTTTCCTCGAAAAGAAGTGCCAATTCGCATCCAAACAAATCCGCTGCCTTTTGCAGCACCTCCAACGGCGTTTCGCGCTCACCCGCCTCATAGTTGGCGTATGCCGAACGCCCAACACCAAGATATTCAGCCATTTTCTCTTGCGTATAGCCGTTGGCCTCACG
>Ga0265299_10004455_pt1 | contig 13262 bp, 11 predicted proteins | sample AusTroGonzalo_MG_4_FD_193485 | JGI IMG/M metagenome (GOLD analysis project Ga0265299, IMG submission 193485) | Bovine rumen microbial communities from tropical cattle in Woodstock, Queensland, Australia - Gonzalo_02 | ecosystem: Host-associated > Mammals > Digestive system > Stomach > Rumen ...
TGGAGCGGCTATGAAAAAGCACACGGCAGACCAGGGTACATTACCATGAAGGAGGGGCTTGACAGGTTCAACCAACACCTTGAAATCATATCTTTCGCATGGCCAAGAAATGTGTATAAAGAGTAGTTCCCCAGGGAAGGGGAGATAGGCCCGCGCCGTCACAGCGTGCAAGCCGGAGAAGTATATTGTACGAAGTTATCATTCTGCTCAACTAAACATTGTGAAATATTACATCAGTAGCCATTTAAAACACAAAAAACGGATTGCAACACGCAATCCGTCAGTGGAGCGTATGAGAATCGAACTCACGACCTCTTGACTGCCAGTCAAACGCTCTAGCCAACTGAGCTAACGCCCCAATTTTTGCAGGGATGTCATAATTTGATAACCCTGCTGCTTGTAAGGTAGTCCTATTACGGCAGCCCTACAACAAGGTTGTCATAGTATGGCAGCCTTACATTTGTCATTCACATCAGACCTTGATTTCAACGTCAACGCCGCTGGGAAGTTCCAGTTTCATCAGCGCATCGATGGTCTGGGTGGTGGTTCCGTAAATGTCCAAAATTCTCTTGTAGGTAGAAAGTTGGAACTGCTCTCTTGACTTTTTGTTGACGAAGGTGGAGCGGTTTACGGTAAAGATTTTCTTGTGGGTCGGAAGCGGAATGGGGCCTACGAGCACCACCTTGTCGTCCTTCACGCTGTTCACCGTCTTGACGATCTTCTCGGCAGACTTGTCAACCAGCGTGTGGTCGAATGATTTCAGTTTGATTCTAATTCTATGAGCCATTTATCTTTATTGTTTAATTGTTTAACCGTTTTTATTGGCAGTAGCCAGTTTATTTTATTTTGTGTGATCAGTGATCAGTGAACAGTGATCTGAATTTTTCAATTTCAAGTCTCAAGTCTTAAGTCTTAAGTCCCAAGTCTTATAAAATGAACCTTCCCACGTTCATGATATAGTCTTTGATTTCAGGCGTGACCTCCGCATATTTCAGGAATTCCATACTGAAGGTAGCGCGTCCTGAGGTGATGGAGCGTAACGTAGTCACATATCCGAACATTTCCGCGAGGGGCACCTGCGCCGTGATAATCTGGAAGCCGACTTTTGCATCGATCTGTTCCAGCACGGAGCGTCTGCGGTTGAGGTCGCCAGTGACGTTGCCGATGTACTCGTCCGGGGTGGTGATTTCCACCTTCATAATCGGCTCGAGAATCGCGGTGTCAATGGTCTTGAGAGCCTCGCGGAAGCCGATTTTCGCACAGACCTCGAATGCTAAAGCATCGGAATCTGTCGGGTGGGATTCACCGTCCGTAACGGTCACCGAGAGGGCTTCGAGCGGGAATCCATACTTGCCGTTCATCATGGCAATTCTGAATCCCTTTTCGGCACCGAGGATATAATTCTTCGGTATAGCCTCGCCTTTGACCTCGCTGCTGAATTGCAACCCCTTGGCGTCAAGCGGCAGGGGATTGATGCGGAAGTCCATCACTGCGAAAGAACCACGTCCACCGTTCTGACGTTTGTAAGCCTCGCGATGCTGCACAGGAACGAGAACCGCCTCTTTATAGGCCACGCGCGGTTTGCCGTGGTTGCAGTCGACGTTGAACTCGCGTTTCAGCCGGTCAAGGAGAATCTCCAAGTGAAGTTCACCCATGCCGCTGATCAGCGTCTGCCCTGATTCGGAATCCTCTTTCACTTGGAAAGTGGGATCCTCGTCAGCCAGTTTGCTGAGGGCCAGCGCCATCTTCTCCTCGTCGTCCTTGGTCTTCGGCTCGATGGCGATTTGAATCACCGGTTCGGGGAAGACGATGTTTTCGAGAACCACGGGGTGATGCTCGTCCGTCAGGCTGTCGCCGGTGTGAATCTCCTTCATTCCGACGAGGGCGACGATATTTCCTGCAGTGGCACAGTCAAGCGGGGTTTGCTTGTTGGAGTGCATCTGCAGGATTTTGGCCGCACGTTCCTTCTTGCCGGAGGTGACATTATAAATGTTCTCGCCTGCCTTGAGTTCGCCGGAATAGACCTTGATGAAAGTCAACTTTCCGATGTAGGGGTCCGTGGCAATTTTGAACGCCAGCGCCGCAAACGGTTCCTTCACATCCGCCTTGCGCGTCTCCTTCGCCTCGTTTTTGGGATTCACGCCCTCAATGGCGGGCATGTCCAGCGGGGAGGGAAGGTAGCGCACGATGGCGTCGATCAGCCGTTGCACGCCCTTGTTCTTGAAAGACGAACCGCAGAATACGGGTTCAATCTTGCGGGCGAGTGTCGCCTCGCGAATGGTGGCCTCCATCTCCTCCATCGTGATGCTGTCGGGATCATCGAAGTATTTCTCCATGATAGTCTCGTTCAGCTCCGAAAGGGTTTCGAGGAGTTTTTCGCGATAATCACTGACGTCTTCCTGCATATCGGCGGGAATAGGCACTTCGTAATACGTGCTGCCGAGGTCTTCCTCGTCCCATTCGTAGGCCTTCATTTCGAGAAGGTCGACGATGCCGGTGAAGTTGTCTTCGCAGCCGATGGGCAGTTGGAGAACCAGCGGAGAGGCTTTCAGCTTTTCGCGAATCTGGTTCACGACAGCGTAGAAGTTGGCGCCGGAGCGGTCCATCTTGTTGACGTAGCAGATACGGGCCACATTGTATTTGTTGGCCTGTCTCCAGACAGTCTCCGACTGCGCCTCCACGCCGCCAACGGCGCAGAATATGGCTACAGCTCCATCCAATATTCTCAAAGAACGTTCCACTTCGACTGTAAAATCAACGTGACCCGGAGTGTCAATGATGTTGATTTTATAGTCTTGTGAATTATATTTCCACATCACTGTGGTGGCCGCGCTGGTGATGGTGATTCCGCGTTCCTGCTCCTGCACCATCCAGTCCATCGTGGCGGTTCCCTCGTCCACCTCGCCAATCTTGTAGCTCTTTCCTGTGTAATACAGAATCCGCTCCGTGGTGGTCGTCTTGCCGGCGTCAATATGGGCCATGATGCCTATATTGCGTATCTGTTTCAACTCCTCAGCCATAGTACCGGGCGCTAAAAGATGTGAGAGATGGGATATTCCGCAAGGGTGCGATTACATACGCATGTGCGCGAATGCCTTGTTGGCCTCGGCCATTCTGTGGATTTCCTCTTTCTTCTTGAAAGCGGCACCCTCACTCTTGTAGGCAGCCATAATCTCCTGAGCGAGCTTGTCGGCCATCGTTTTCTCGTGGCGTTTGCGCGCGTAGGTGATCAGGTTCTTCATACCCACAGACTGTTTTCTGCCGGGCTTGATCTCCTCAGGGACGGGGAGAGTGGTACCACCGACACGGCGGCTCTTCACCTCCACGCTCGGGGTGACGTTTTCCAGGGCCTTCTTCCAAACTTCGAGACCGTTCTCTTTGGTCTTTTCGCTCACGATGTCAATAGCACCGTAGAAGATTTCGAAGGCCAGATTCTTTTTGCCTTTCAACATGATGTTGTTGACGAACTTCGTTACCTGTTCGTCATTGTACTTCGGATCCGGAAGGATGATCCTTTTCTTTGCATGTGAATTTCTCATTGTATCTTCAATAATTTGGTTATTTACTCTTGAATCGCCAATCGCGGCGTTCAATTTACATTTGTCAGGGAATTGTGACTATTATTTGCTCGGGGCTTTTTTGGGACGTTTGGCACCATATTTGGAGCGGCCTTGCAGACGGCCGTTCACGCCGGCGGAATCCAACGCGCCGCGCACGATGTGATAACGCACACCGGGGAGGTCTTTCACACGACCGCCGCGCACCAGCACGATGCTATGCTCCTGCAGGTTGTGGCCTTCACCGGGGATGTAGGCGTTCACCTCTTTGCCATTGGTCATCCTTACTCTGGCCACCTTACGCATGGCGGAGTTAGGTTTCTTAGGCGTGGTGGTGTAAACTCTCAGGCACACGCCGCGTCTCTGCGGACATGAATCCAAAGCCTTGGACTTGCTCTGAGCGGTAAGTCTCTTTCTTCCCTTCCTTACTAATTGTTGAATGGTAGGCATAAATTTTTTCTCCTTTTGATTGATTATTAGTCTTTTTTACTCTAAAATTTTGCGGCTGCAAAAATACATTTTTTTTGAAACCAATACGTTATCCCCGATATTTTTTTTCAACACCTGTTGATTGCTCCGTCTGACGGTATTCGCAACCCATCGAATAAACTTTTCAAGATGAAAAAAGCAGAGTCCTGCGAGGGGGATTTGCGGCACGCTAACGTCCCGCCACATCATCGTGCAGCGTGACGGTGTAGACCTTCTCGCCGTCATCATGGGTAACGATGATGCGCAAAGTTCGGCCGGAAGGTTCCACGCGCACGGTGGCGTGCGGCGATTGCGCTGCCGCCTCCACCGTCGGGAACACACTGCCGTCGGCGCAATACCAGTCGTACTCGGTGCGGTCGGGATCAAAACCAGGCAGCGGCCGTCCATCAATGTTAAGGTATGACAAACGCTTGTTGTAAACCATCACAATGTCGTCAATAGCAAGTTTATCGCCTTCGTTTCCACCCTTGGAAATCTTGTTGGTGGAGAAACAAACGAGGATATAGGACGGTGTGCGGTCGGTAGTCTTCACCACCTGATTCTGGTCATCATAATAGGTGAATTTAAACTTGTAGCGATGCCACTTCTTGTCGTTGGGGTCTTTGAATTCGCAGAAGGCATTGGCAATTTTGCCTTTCTGCGCCGTTGCCGTAGTGTGCGTGGAAATGTCCTTATAGGCCGTGTTGCCGTGGATATGGAACTTCGCAACCGCCACATTGGAAGAGTTCTTCATGTTGAACTTGCACCAAAAATAGACCGAGTCGGGACGGCCGGTGAAAGCCATCGCCGCCTTGTGCCCGCACTTGTTATCCTTGTCGGTGTAAGTGCAGTTGTCAGGACTCTTGTTGTCGGTGGAGGCAAACTGCATCTGTCCGGTAGTCAGCACTCCATTGACGAGGTTGCCGACAAGCGACACCGTGTAAATCTCGCAACCGTAGCCGGTGTGCCCAGCGACGCGATTGCTGTGGTTCTTGGTCATCGGGCCACAGCCCCATGAATAGATGCCCTTGAGCTGGCAGTCGCCGTCACCATAGGAGTGCCATCCTTTGGGCACCGCATTCCCGTTTTCAGTAGTGCCCCACTGCTCGAAATTGCCATTCGATAGCTGAGTCTGCGCCGACAAAGACCCTGTTAAAACAATGATTATCAATAAATTAAAAATTCTTTTCATAAGGTTTATGTATTTAATACCACAAGCAAGAGGCTATCGGTATTCTGTTTAGACAATAAAACTTGATAAATGTAAAAACCACCCGCATTGAATATCGCTGAAAAAGTCAAAATCATTTTTTGTTCCAAAACAATGTCTGGACATATTCTGTGAAATAAACACGCCAGTTACGCCAAGTATGGCCGCCGACGGTGCTGTACATGGTGTAAACGATATGTTTGCGTTGAAGGTGTTTGCGGTACATATTGATACGGCCGCGAAAAAAATCGCTGGTGCCGCCACCAACCCAATATTTGGAATAGTTGTCGCTGGGAAGTTGCTTGCGGCCCACCACAGGGGAGAAAAGTCCCACGGACGAGAAAGTGCAACTGTACATATTCGCGAGGTTGCACGATTGCTTGGCACCGGCCGAGAGTCCAGCCACCGCACGGTCGCCTGTTCGGTGCGAAAACCGGTATAGGCCGCTCAAAAACTCGTCCATGCTGGGGAAGCACTTCTCAAATTCGAGCAAATCCCAGGAGGAATAGAGCATTATGTTTTTGAACAGACCGATATCCTCTTTCTGAGAGATCAGGCAAACAGGGTTGGCATCGGGCATTACCAAAATCATCGGCTTGGCCTTGCCCATGGCGATGAGATTGTCGAGAATCTGCACCGCACGTCCACGGTCGCTCCAAGAAGTCTCGTTGCCGTTGAGACCGTGCAGGAGATACAGTACCGGGAACTCGTCCTGACCTTCAGCGTACTGCGGAGGGGTGTAGACAATGATGCGGCGCGGCTTCGACTGATCGGGACAGATAAACTCGACGGTATCCACCTTGCCGCTAGGATGTTCGTTAATGTAGAGATTGGCCTGCGGGGTGCCGCCGATGGTGAACACGCTCATCTTCTCGTCGCGCACGCGGATAGAGTCGGGGTTCGTCGGGTCCGGGATGTGGCGGCCGTTGCACTCAAACTGATAGGTATACACCTCCGGGGCAAGCGTGGGAGAGGTAAAACGCCAAATTCCATCACTATCCCGTTTCATGTTGACAGAATGATAGTCCTCAGTCTTAATGGTAAGTGTAGGTCTTTTCAGTTTGGCGTCACAAATAAGCTTGACACACTGCGCGGCACTGTCGCGGTACTGGAACGTCACGGAACCGTTGGCATGGATTAATATTGTATCCTTACGGGTTTCCTGAGCCGACAACCGGTTCAGGAAAAGAATGAGTATTAGGGAAAACCAGAAAACGAGAAGATTTCTACCTGGCTTTTTCATGATCCTCAAGTTCTTCCCTCAACATTTCTTCAAAAAGGTCGATGGAGTGGGAAATACTATATTTTTTAGCGGAATCGGAATATACTTTTTCCATTCTCAGGCGCTCCTCGGTATTGTCGAGCCAATAGTCGATGGCGCGGGCGAGGTCCTTGGGATCGCCTGCCTTGAAGAGGCTGCGCTCGTCGAGGGCGAACTGCGTGGTGGCCGAGAGTTTGCTGTTGGCGATAACGGGCACCAAACCGGTGGCGAAAGCCTCAATACAGGAAATGGCTTCCGACTCCATATCGGCAGCATGTACATATAAGTCAGCCTGAGACAGAAGGGTGATCAACTCGTCACGGGAGACATAGACGAACTGCGGCTGGAGTTTAAGCTTGCGTCCGGCCTTCTCATAACGCTCCTGCATAGGTCCGTGGCCGGCAAAGAGCAGTTGGATACGGTCGGCATATTTGGAATACGGCACCGCATTGATAATCAGTTCCTGCTGTTTCTCCCGAGTAAGCCGTCCAACCATCATAATCAAGATTTTGCCTTTGTACTGGTCGTAAGTCTCCGGCCTGTCGTTGTTGGCGATGTTACGCTTGCCCGCCTCTACAAATTCCGGCTGAATGCCATTGCTGATAACATGTAGCTTGGCCGTATAGCCTTGTTCACGGATAGTGTCAGCCATAAATTTGGAAGGGGTATGGACATGACGGTACTTATTGTACATGATGTTACGGAAGAAACGGTAAACCCAGTTGGTCAGGAAGGTCACCTTGTGCAATCCAAGGTTGGCCGTGATACTTTCGGGCTGCATGTGGTAGGCTCCCGTACAGGGCTTACCAATTTTGAGCGCATAGTTCGTGGTATACACCTCCAGACCGAAGGGCAGGAAGCAGTGCACGATGTCAGCCCATTCCACCGCGCTGTGGATAATTTCCTGCGACTCCTTATCCCGGAACTTTGCAAACAGGAAGTTGTGTTTCTGCATCAACGGATGGAATATTGGAACACGCATGAAGGACACGGTGAACTGATTCTCCTGCGGCTCTCCGCCGGTCAGAATTCGCACATCATGACCCCGTTTCCGCAACTCCGCAGCATAACGCTGCGCCGAGATGCTTGTCCCGTTGTTATTAGTGTGATAAGTATCAATGACAAACAAAATCTTCATCACATCATATTTTAAGACCACGCTTTACAACAATATTACATTGATATATATAATAAATTGTAATCAAAAGCCGCAGCCGACTGTTACTTAATTAATCCATTAAAACTCTGCCCAAGCAAAAAGAGATAAACACAGTAATTTGCAATTTCATCAAATCAGCGGCAAAGATACAATTTTTTTTGGATTGAAAAAAAAGATAATCCGCTATTGATTTTTTGAAAACATCCCTTTATCTATGGCAACAGTCAAAGTTCAAGATCTGCGGAACTTATGGAAGTCGCTCGCATCCCACGACTGATACAGCAGGATATGATGAATCTCATTGATAATCAGAATAAAAAGACGCAAATCGTTGTCGGCAAACCATTTAATGGCGGCGTCCTCCTTGCGACAAGCGGCAGCGAAGGTGGAAAGAAATGTGCATTTATAGCGGTCCAGCCACGCAATGGCCGCATCCTCTCCGTCGATGGCGTTGCTCAACACCGCGAACTCCGGATAGCCGTTGTCCAACATCCATTGCAGCGCCGCCTCGTTGGAGTGTATCGCCGACGACAACGCCTCCAACTCCCGATAACCGTTGTTCATCAGGAAGTCGCTAAACCGCTGGTCACCCTCGAGACTCTTGAGAAAGGCAACCAAAACTTTCGGGTCGTAATCGAGAAGACTTTTCATAAATGGTTAACGGTTAACGGTTAATGGTTAATGAGGTATTTGGTCGTCGATTTGTTCGTGTTGAAAGAAATAACGTTTCTAATTACAAATTATTGTCTATAAATCATGTAGAGACAAAATGTATTGCGTCTCTACTTCAATAACCAATAACCAATAACCAATAACCAATAACCTATAACCTATTGTTTAAGGCTCACCGTCTTGTTGAACACCAGCTTCTCCTCCGTGGAATCCGAGTCGCAGTAGAAATAGCCGATGCGCTCAAACTGGAAGTGTTTGATTGCAGAGGCCTTCTCGCAGGTGAGACCCTCTTCCACCCAAGCCTGCTTGATTTCCAGAGAGTTGGGGTTCAAGTTATCGAGGAAAGTCTTGCCCTCTTCGCAATCGTCGGGGTCGGGCACGCTGAAAAGGCGGTCGAAAAGGCGCACCTCGGCGGCCTTGGCATGATTGACGGGCACCCAGTGAATGGTCGCCTTCACTTTGCGGTTGCTGTCGGGCATGCCGCTCCTGGTGTTGGGGTCGTAGGTGCAGTGAATCTCGGTAATCTCGCCGCTTTCGTCCTTGACGATGTGCGTGCACTTGATGATATAGGCGTATTTGAGCCGCACCTCACGGTCGATGGAGAGGCGATAGAATTTCTTGTCGGCGTTCTCGCGGAAGTCGGAGCGCTCAATCCACAGTTCTTTGGCAAACGGAATCTGGCGCGTGCCGGCGCTTTCGTCCTCGGGGTTATTCACGGCCGTCATCATCTCCACCTCATCGTCGGGGTAGTTGTCAATAACAAGCTTCACGGGGTCGAGGACAGCCATGGTACGGATAGCGGTCTTGTTCAAGTCTTCGCGTGCGCAGAACTCGAGGAGAGAGACGTCGATGATATTGTCGCGTTTGGCCACACCGACGGTCTCGGCGAAGTTTCGCACGGCGGCAGGGGTGTAGCCGCGGCGGCGCAAGCCACAGATAGTGGGCATGCGCGGATCGTCCCACCCGTTGACATAGTGCTCCTTGACGAGCAGCAGCAGTTTACGCTTGCTCATGATGGTATAGTTGAGGTTGAGACGCGCAAACTCGATCTGCTGCGGATGATGAATGCGCAAGGCCTCACAGAACCAATCGTAAAGCGGACGGTGCACTTCAAACTCCAACGTGCAGATAGAGTGCGTGATACCCTCAATGGAGTCGCTCTGCCCATGCGCGAAGTCGTACATCGGGTAGATGCACCACTTATTGCCCGTGCGGTGGTGTTCGGCGTGCAGGATGCGGTACATGATCGGGTCGCGGAAATGCATATTAGGCGATGCCATGTCGATTTTGGCGCGCAGGACGCGGCTTCCGTCGGGGAACTCGCCTGCACGCATCCGACGGAACAGGTCGAGGTTCTCTTCCACGCTGCGGTTGCGGTATGGACTCTCTATGCCCGGCTGTGTAGGCACTCCCCTACCTTTACTAATCTCCTCCTGTGTCTGGTCGTCAACATACGCGAGACCTTCCTGAATGAGCTGCTCGGCCCAAAGGTAGAGTTGGTCGAAGTAATCGGAGGCGTAAAACTCTGCCGCCCACTGGAAGCCCAGCCAACGGATGTCCTCCTTGATGGAGTCGACATACTCGGTATCTTCCTTCACAGGGTTGGTATCGTCAAACCTCAGGTTGCATTTGCCGCCGTATTTCTGAGCAAGACCGAAGTTCAGACAGATGGATTTGGCGTGGCCGATATGTAGGTATCCATTCGGCTCCGGGGGGAATCTGGTATGCACTCTCGCGTCGTTCTTCCGGTTCTGAATGTCCTCTTCAATAATTTGCTCAATGAAATTCATACTCTTCGATTTTTAGTGTGATAAAAAAACAAACGGCAAAGATACACTTTTTTTCCTGTTGCCTATCGTCTTTCACCTGATATTTTATTTTTGGCGCGCCGTTAAAAAAATTGTATCTTTGCCCTCGTAAAAAAATATCAGAATAATTTCAAAAATTCCAAATATTATGAAGAAGATATCTACAATGATGGTGATGCTGGCTTGCATCGCCCTGCTTGCTTCGTGCAAAAACAATCCGAAGGAGACTCCCGCTGAGGAGTCCAAGAGCGAACTCCAACAAAAAGTGGAGGAATACGCCTATTTCGACCTTACCGCCGACCTCTCCAAACTTACCGAGAGCGAGAAGAAACTCCTGCCCATCTTCTTCGAAATCGGGCAGATTATGGACGACCTCTTCTGGGAACAGACCTTCGGCGACAAATCCATTCTGGACACCATCTCCGACCCGTGGATGAAGGATTTCGCCATGATCAACTACGGCCCGTGGGACCGTCTCGACGAGGAAAAGCCCTTTGTGCCCGGCTACGGCCCACGCCCTGTGATGGCCAATTATTACCCGCAGGACATCACCAAGGAGGAGTTTGACGCTTATAGCGACCCGCTCAAATCCTCCCATTACACAATTCTCACCCGCGACGAGAACGGCAACTTGCAAACCGTCGGTTACTATGAGGCTTACAAGGAAAAACTCGACCGCGTGTGCGAGCTCCTCGACCAGGCTATTGAAATTGCCGACAACCCGACGATGAAGAAATACCTCACCGAACGCAAGAAATCGCTGATGACCAACGACTACTATCCCAGTGACATGGCGTGGATGGACCTCCGCGACTCCAACATCGACTTCGTGTTCGGCCCCATCGAGAACTACGATGACGGCCTCAATTCGGTGAAGACCTCCTGGGAGGCTTTCGTACTTGTAAAGGATGTGGACGCCAGCACCAAACTCGACAAGTTTGTAAAAATGCTGCCGCAACTACAGATCGAACTTCCCTGCGACCCCGCACACAAGAAATACGTGCCCGGCACCACCTGCGACATGAACCTCTATGACGTGGTCTTCTACGGCGGCGACTGCAACGCGGCCGGCAAGACCATCGCCATCAACCTGCCCAACGACGACAAAGTGCAGGCCAAGAAGGGCTCCCGACGCTTCCAGCTGCGCAACGCCATGCAGGCCAAATTCGACAAAATCATGAAACCCATTGGCGAAATCATCATCGAACCGTCCGAGCAAAACCACATCACATTCGACGCTTTCTTCTGGAATGTGACTTTCCATGAAGTGGCGCACGGTCTGGGCGTGAAACAGACTATCAACGGCAAAGGCAGCGTGGATGAGGCCATGCAAACCGAGAACTCCAGCTGGGAGGAGGCCAAGGCCGACATCGTGGGTTTGAATCTGGTGCTCAACCTGATTGACAAGGGCGAAATCACCGACATCTCTGTGGAAGACGCCATCACCACCTACATCGTCGGACTGTTGCGTAGTGTGCGTTTCGGTGCTGCGGAGGCCCACGGCATCGCCAACATGATGTGCTACAACTACCTGTTTGAAAACGGCGCCTTCACCCGCAACGGCAACAACACCTACCACATCAACTACGAGAAGGCCCGCAAAGCCATGGAAGGCTGGATTGCGTTGATTCTCAAGACTCAAGCAGAAGGCGATTTCGAATTCGCCCAACAGTACAGCAAAGACAACGGCATCATCAAACCCGACCTCCAGAACGACCTCGACCGCATCAACAAGTCCGGCATTCCGAGAGACATCCGCTTTAACCAAGGGCTGGATGTTTTGGGACTGAAATAATAATGTAGAGTGAAGAATGTAGAATGAAAAATAATGTAGAGATGCGGCGCGCCGCGTCTCTACAGAACGTAGAATTGAAATATTAACCGTAGAGACGCGCCATGGCACGTCTCTACATCGTTTTGCGAAAATGTATCTTAAGGATATACATCTCACTAATTTCAAGAGCCACGCCGAGGCCTCGTTTGCGTTCAATAGCAATGTAAACGGCATTGTGGGGGCAAACGGCAGCGGCAAGACCAACTTGTTGGACGCCATCCATTATCTGTCGTTCGGCAAAAGTTGTTTTTCTGCCAAGGATGTCAGTTCGGTGCGGTTGGGAACGGACTTTTTTGCGCTGCACGGCGACTTTGCCGACGAGGAGTCGGGAAACACTACACAGGTGAGTTGTGTCTATAAGAACGGAGTCAAATCGCTGAGGGCCAACAAGAAGGAATACCAGCGGCTAAGCGACCATGTGGGCTTGTTCCCTGTGGTGATGGTCTCGCCCTACGACAGCGACATCATCAACGAGGGCAACGAAGTGCGGCGCCGCTTCTTCGACAAAATCATCTCGCAGTTCGACAAAATCTATCTCCAGCATCTGATTCACTACAAGAAGTTGCTTCAACAACGCAATGCGGTGCTCCGCCATCAGCAGGAATCACACCAATCCGATTATTCGCTATTGCAAATAATTGATTTTCAAATAATTGAAGACGGAATACAAATTTTCCAACGGCGCCGTCAGTTCATTGAAGACATCCGTCCGATATTCCTTAACCATTACCGCGAATTATCAAAAGGTGTGGAAACGGTGGACATCCGATACAATTCGGAGTTGTTAGAGACGCGTTACGACGAGGGATTGGCGAAAGCCTTCCCTGCCGATGCAAAGTGTGGATTCACAACCTTCGGGGTGCATAAGGACGACTTCGATTTCAGCATTGACGGCAACCCTGTAAAGCATTTCGGATCGCAGGGGCAGCAAAAGTCGTTCTCGCTGTCGCTGCGGCTTTCGCAGTTCGATTATGCCTATACCTACAACCACCGGAAGCCCATTTTGCTGTTGGATGACATCTTCGACAAGTTAGATCGCTCGCGCATTGCGGCACTATTGGGCATGGTCGGCAAGGAGCACTTCGGACAAGTTTTCATCACGGACACCGATGAGACGCGGGTGCGGGCGATATTGGGCGAGCACGGGATTGCGCACGAAATTTTTGAGATTAAAAGGCAATAGGCATTTGGCAAAAGCGACATATCTTCCGCGAATACAATGGATGGAATCTGCGAAAAATAGGTCCAATAAATGCAGAGATAAGTTATTATTAGAAATAATCATTTGATTAT
>Ga0265299_10004460_pt1 | contig 13256 bp, 8 predicted proteins | sample AusTroGonzalo_MG_4_FD_193485 | JGI IMG/M metagenome (GOLD analysis project Ga0265299, IMG submission 193485) | Bovine rumen microbial communities from tropical cattle in Woodstock, Queensland, Australia - Gonzalo_02 | ecosystem: Host-associated > Mammals > Digestive system > Stomach > Rumen ...
CTGCCTCGTCCCATATGATTATGCCACCACCGGCATGAATACCTTCGATAGTTTTGCACTCCAGCACCTTTCCGTCGCACGGCATATGAAAACGATGATAATCAAACACATCGAGTACAATATGCATCGTCTCGCCATCGGCAAACACCTCTCGATATGGACTATTGCCCAGCAAGTCAAGCCAGTTGGCTATTGTAGCTGTCTTAACGGGAGCGGAGGCAATCGCTCCGTCACATGGAGCTATAAATTTGAAATTTGAAATTTGAAATTTGAAATTGAGCCTCCGGGCGAAAAAATCATTCCAACTATGCCAGTTATCCGGCGATTCGTAGCGGTCGGTATCGAGTTCAAAACGCGCGTCTGCGCGCGCAAGATTATAATAGGAGTCATGCCAACTCTCCAGGCTGCTCAACCATTTGCCCCATGCGATATTGTATTCTTTGAGCCATTGCGCCACGCGCGGCTCGTACTGCAAATCACCTAACAGAAAATAGAAATAGCCGATATTCTGGTCAATGCGGCGGAAGAACGAAGCCTCTTCTCCTATATCCATCGCTTGCCAGGGCATACAATGCGCAAAACGCTCCACATATGCGCACCACTCCTCTACAGTCCGCACCGGATTGGTCTCCCTGTGCGGATTCTCAATGGCGGCTTGCCGCAACCGTTGCTCCAGCAACTCGCGCAACTCATTATTCTCTACTATTTCTACACCATACACCATACACCGTACACTATACCTCCTCTACCAACCACTCCGCAAATTTGCGCACCAAATCTGCGAATTTGCGAATAGATTCGGGCTTATAATGTGTAGCAGAATAGCGGTAAACCAGCGATAAGCTTGGTCCTTTTTCATGGATCTCTACATCCAAAAGCGCATACGCGTATTTCTGCTCAGGCACCTCTGCTACTTCGACCGGCAGAAGCATTTTTTCCATTGACTTCTCCAGTTCTGTTATACGTAGCACATTGACGGCATAGTTCCAGCGTTGATTGTACGGCGCAGTCAACGTATAGGGATAATCGCTATGCGCGATGCCGGAACGTATCTGATTACGTGCCTCGCGAATGAGTTCTTCACGCGATGCCGGCTTTTGACTTTCGACTTTCGACTTTCGACTAATCTGAAAAGGTACATCCCTATGCAGACTACCAAAAACACGTTGTTCGTTGGGAGTCTCCCTTCCTTCATACGCCCAGGTAAGGGCTGCTTCCTCCGTTCCGTTATACTCCGCAATGGCCAAAGCCGCACAAAGAGAAAAAATGCCTTCGAACGAGATATGGTGTGTTTCTTTCAGTGTTGCCAAAGCCTCCGCCAAATCGGTGTAATCATCCGGGAACAAACCGGCCTTAGGAGGTAGAAGAGTAGTTAACCGACGCCTGTCGATAGAAGGCCTCACCGGAACAGACTCATCGGCAAACTCATGCTCCAGCCATGCTTTGGAATTCAGATAATGCGGTTCTTGTTTACATTGCTCATAGTGCTCCACATAACCCCAGTAATCATCCCTCTCCGGTTTTTCGCCGCGATAGGCATGCGCTATATCTTCTATCAGAATCTCCATGCTCTTGCCGTCTCCTAATATACGGCTTCCGGATGCACGAATGATCACGTCCTTCCCTTGTGCAGAAAAGGCCACATCGTGATATGGACCCCGTAGGATATTTTTCAGAACCACACGATATTGCTTTCCCCGGCAATCAACATGCGAAGAAAAAACCGGGTGATTAGCTATCGCTTCACGAAACGCATTCTCAATCCGCTCTATCTCTTTGGCACCATCCTTCCATCGCAATACAAAGGAAAACCGGTACATGCCCGGCATCCATCGCGTCATGTCATACACCAACTGTGAATATGGCAGAAGCGGATATTTTGATGGCTGATTGGTCATTGGTGATTGGTGATCGAAGAAGCAATGAGACGTTTGATGCTCTCTTTAGAAAAGAGCACGACATTTGCAACAGCCAGCACCAAGAACGCAGGGTCTATCAACATATGCGGCCAGCAGGCAAGCACCACAATGCTTACCGCCATTAATACCGCATAAGGCAAGGACCAATATTTACGCCATTTCCAAAGAATAAGCGGTAGCGGATTAAAGAGCGCCATCAAGATATACGCGGAGCCTCCAAACTCCCGCATAATAATCCAAAGGAAGATCAATGCACAGGCATATATAGCTTGTCCGCCTAACAACAACCAATCCCAATACGGGCAATGCGTAAAAGCGAAGCCGATAGTGATCAAGAGAATCAAGATAGCCGCCACCATGGGTGTGAACCACGGTTTGGAGTCATCTAACGGCACTCCTTCCACTATTTCCCCCGCATAAGTGGCGAAGATTTTCCCTTCCAAGGAGGCATGCTGCCATACTTCTGCCAAATCTGCAGGAATAATCAGTTTCTCGTCTATCGGAAGACTCTTATCGGCTTTATTATCCGTAAATATCATTGATGTCAAGCGTAACCACGGGTGGTTGCTCATCGAGCGATAACCAATCTCACGACGGGTCATACGCTCCATCTCCGCGTTCGGAGCATATATAATCGGAAGGGTGTCTAATGCTTGCTTCACATAGCGCACAACCGTAATAGCACAACCGTATTTATTCAGGTCTTGACGCAACGAGATACCGTGTGTCAGATGATTGTCCATGATTTCCCATAGCCGTTGCTCTGCTTCGGGAGGTAAGGCCAATATATATTCACGTACTGTGCGGTTCCAATGGCGGTAGTCTTCCAAATACTCACCCGTCGGGATGGCGAACATACCCATCTTCGTCTGTCCGCTTAAATAGCGATACAGATTATCATTTACGTTTTCTCCCTCGTACGAAAAGCAGTAATCGAGCCCAAACACAGGACACTGGAGACGCAAAAAAGCATGACCGGATGTTCCCAGCGCATCTTCGTGGTAATCCGTCGGATCGGCAACGCACAGACTGACCGTCACAAAATCCGGCGCCAAGCGGTCTATCGTATCATTGAAGCCCTGCTGCGCATTCCGCTCGGCAACCGTCATCTCTGTCTCCTGCGCCCAAGAAGGCACGGAAAACAGGATGACCAATGCCAGACTGATGATTCTATATAGATTTTTCAAATCCATTCTCCATGACGCGGCATACCCGGATGAGCTGGTACAGGAGTTGGCTCTTCGTCCTCTCCGCTGCCCGAAAGAATCATACCGATGAACTTGATTTCCTCTACCTCTACAAGAGGCATATTATATATCTTCTTTTCCATATTCATTGCCCTTTCATTTTACCAGTTGACCATCAATACTATATACTTTCTCACCACGGATGATAAATACCTGATTGCTAATCAGCACTTTGGTTGCTACTGCATCCTTTCCGTCCACAACAGCCTCGTCCACGCCGGTAGCTACTTGCGGAACTTTGGCGCTAATCCGCAATCCGTAATGTGTATCCGTTCCTTTCTGGAGAGTAACGGTATAGGCACCCTCGCTCAGGTTCCATATAGCTTCGCCGTCATAAGTCAGATAGAGCGTGTAATCCTCATTGCTGATCGCTGACTGCTGATTGCTGATTGTATATTCTCCCGCCTTAGGAGCAAAGATACCCATCGGGAAGTTCGTCGTCTCATTCTCCGCCATCATCGTATTGATACAGAGCTTGGAGTCATAGCGCTCAATCCACATCTGTGCCACTTTCGCGCTGACACCGAACTTAACGAGGTCCTGACCAATCACATAGGTGTCTTTCTCTTTCTCGTTGAGTTGAACACTGATATGGTCTGAATATTTGCTTGCACCGGAAGCGGTTAAGCTAACTTCATACTTGGTCGGAACAGTCTGCGCGTTAGCACGGCGTGCCGGAGCATAGGATGCACCATTAGCCACGACAATCGACTTAGCTGCCGGAGCCTGTACATAAACCGGTTGACCTACTACCAATTTAGCATCATCCAATTCGAACCAATCATAACTGTCATTGTCCGGGAGATAACGCTGAGCAGCCGACCCTGTCGAACCTGCATTCACAAATGCATGGAAGAGAGCCGGGTTCGCAATCGCATTCCAGCCTGCATCAGTAGCCGTTGCAGACGGATATTCCTGAACACTCGTGCCGGTAGTGAGCAACGGTTCCTGTACTTTCTTGCGGAAAGTGATCTTATTTGCTCCTGCCTTTCTGAGCCAAATCATATAAGCGCGGCCGGGCTCCAGAATCTTCTTCGTACTGATATCCTTCATGAATACCCAGCACGCATCTACTTTACCCTGCGCAGCACGTACGGCGCCGTCGTAGTAGCATATCTCGAAGTCCGTTCCGAGCACAGCCGGTGTGGACGCATTGCCCAGATAGATACCGCCGTTCACCTCTACTCGCCAAGGCACTGCAATACAATACCATTTGCCCTTGTCAAACGTATTGGACAGCACGAAATTAGCATTGCCGTAGAGGGTGATGTTTTCCGCACCGGTAAGTTGACCGGAAACATCCACTCCGTTAGAGGTAATGGTCAAGTCCATGTAATTGGTAGCAGAAGGAACATCTACCGTGCCGGTTCCTACATTCAGATTCTCCGGAGCAGGCAATGCCGTTTCCTTAACCACAGCCGTCAAAGTGATGTCGCTGGTGACATTCAGAGAACCAAGGTTTGCACCTCCGCTTCTCTCCTGCCATTTGACGAACTCATAACCCTCAGCCGGCGTAGCCACGATGGATACGGAGCTATTATAATCATAAGTACCCGCGCCCGCGAACGTACATGCGCCCGGAATATTACAACGGAGCGTAACGGTGTAGCGGTTCACTACATCTATATAAGTCGGTTTGTACGAAGCCGCACCGGTAACGTTCTCAATCGTGGCACTCTCGTCCAGCGTCTTCCATACCAAAGTATAGGTATGACCGGCTGCCGGACTCTCTTTCGTTACCTTCGGAGGAGTCGGGGTTGCACCGTACGTCAGGTTCTCGGTCTTTAAGACTGAAGTAGCAGCTTCGTTATAGAATTTGATCTCGTATTTCTTTGCCACCTCGCGATATACAGCCGTGTAAGACTTCACGCTGGTAGCAGAAACGGCTTCTAATGCCGGTGACCAATGGTCGAAGACATAAGTAAACTCATTGGTAGCAGGCTTGCCGGACGGATTAGCCGGAGCTGCAGGCATAGCACCCACTGCCACCATATACGGAGTCTCACCCGTCGGTTTCAGTTTGGTTGTACCATCGTAGTCGAAGAATGTAACGGCATACTCCGTAGGCGGCTCTTCGAGCCATGTAGCTCGGTAAGTCGCATCGCCTGTTACAGCAGCCACTTCCGGTTCCCATTGGAGCGTGAAGCCCGTACGGGTCGGCACATTCTCACAACCGGAATATCGTTGTGCAAGAGGAACTGACGCTCGATCTCTGCGCCACCTTCTTCGGTAAAGATAATGGTATATTTACGCGGTTTCTGCTCAAACGTAGCGGTATAGGTCACGTCGCTCGTCACTTTGCCGAGAGCAGGCGACCAGCCCGTGAAATCATAGGTATAGTCGATGCTCGGTTCACGGGTCGGGTTAGAACCCAGGAACTCAGCCATCGTGCCGTAAGTAACCGAGTATTCCGAACCGGTATTACCCGCATCGTCAATGACAACCTCAATCGGTGTGCCATCCCAGTTCTTCCATGTGATAGTAAAGCGTTTCTCCTCCCAATGAGCCGGAATCGTCCAGCAAGTTTCATCATCATCCGGGTCATCACATATGGTTTCTGCTTCTTTCCAGTAATAATAGGTATCGTTCTGCGGGTGAGTACAGTGGTAGAGGTTATCTTTCTTCTCTACTTCCCACCATTGGCAACCGTCCATAAGGATGAAGAGACGACCTGTACCGGCTTTGTCGCTGTAGGTATGGTCCTCATTGCCTACCATCTTTTCACCGTCCCATGTGGCATTAACTGCTACATACTCTGCCGGCTTGGCATAATAAGTCGTTTGACCGCCTATAACCTCCTTCATGAAACATTCGTCTTCTGCCACCTGCATCGTTGTCCATTGACCGTTTCGATAACAATAGGATGTTCCTGCAAGCGTACCATCGGTGCTGACAAACGAACCATCGCCGTTTTTCAATCTTACGGGCGAGCAGAGCTCGATTCCGAATACAGGCTGATACGTGCTTGTTGCCATAACCGTCGTAATTTGAACCGGATATGCAATCGGGCTGGTAATACCATAATCGTTGCGGTCATAGTTCACAATGACATTCGGACCAAATCCGGTGATAATAGGATCACCACTGTCTGGGTCAACACCGAAATGAAGTCCGTCGAATGCAGGTGCATCTGCGCCGTAGATGAAGGTACCGGCATCCTCGTTGGTAGAAATAACACTTGCGCCGCCGGTGCCCGACTCATCCAATTGGAATGTGCTCATATCCTTCGACCATGTAGTATATACCGAGCAGCCTTCTCCCATGCGGAAGGTGCCATGCACGTTTAGGATAGCATCGCCGATTGTAGCCGGTGAAGTAATATTGCGCACATTCGGTTTTTTCGTTGCGCCGTTCGTTCCTAAGTCCCAGGTCGCAGAATAGCGCACAATAGCACCGTACTTGCCGCCGGTGCCCACATATCCGCCCAATTGCATATTTTGGAAACTCCATTGGTCGGCATCATAGAAATAGAGTGCACCGGAAACGACCGTATTGTCACTGTTCTTAACAATGGACACTTCCGACTCTTTGTCAATCTCCACCTCCATACCCGGCAGACAGGACGTGCTCTGCGTGAACTGCATATTACCGCTCAGCAAGTGAATCTTGAAGTTGCTGGTCAGTGGCAACACGAACTTACGGGAATCCAATACCAGATTTAATGTACCCGGAGTACCCGGACTAATCATACCTGCCGGTACTTCGCCGAGGTTAATAACCATCGAACCGAGTTGTGCACCGCTGTTCACTTCATAGACCTGCTGGTCTTTTTTCGCGTCATAATACTTGCGCACCCATGTATTGTCCGCATCGGCCATCTCATCCATCAGGAACATCGCCGGCTCACCTACTTTGCCGACAACCTTGATATCGTTCGCGTAGGCATTGATACTACTTGCCACATTGACCGAAGTAGCACAAATGAGCGAAGAACCCGGATGGTACTTCACCGGAGATTCTACGTTCTGGATAAAATACATATAGATAGGGAAGAGATGAGCCATATCGCGCCAGCAAGGATTCATGCCCGGAATTTCCATGGCGATGGTGAACGATAAATCGCCACCTTTCCAGTCACCCATCTGGAACATCTCATGTACCGTACCGCCGCGGCGTGCATCGATCTCTCCGGACAGGTAATTGCCTGCACCGTCTTTCGTTCCGTCGCCGGTAACAAAGCCCCATGCCCGCAGATAACCGCCGTTGTTAATCGTCATATGGCTACCCGGCTTCAGAATCAGATGACCGTACTTACCGCCCGGAACACCCATTGTCTCTCCCTTGCCATATTGGGTACAGGTCAACTCAATGGTACCTGCTACGTCCATGTTCACGCCGCTCTCAAAGATCAACTTGCGGAACGAAACAGGAGCGGCAATATTATCCGTGCTACGCGGCACAATCGGATTGGCTGTCTCCTGATCGTTCGACATAGGAACAATCAATGTTGCTTTAGATGGAAGAGTGTAATAACCGGCTTGCAGCGTATAGTCATTCTCCATGATGATTATCACACCTTCGTTGGGGTTGTTATTGGCATAAGCCAACGCGTCCTCTAACGAACTGTACGATGTATGACCGATACGGCACACGCTGACGTTGGACGCCTGCGCTGCTTCCTGGTCTCCGACAAAGAATGCATATCCCTCGCGTGCCTCCACACCGGCTGTATTACGCCATACCTGCTTGCCAAGGGCCGTAGCTCCGCCGGCATTGTTCGTCTGGAAATAACCGGCATTGAACGTTACGGTACCCGCAATCAGATTAGCAGGATCAGTGAACTTACCGTTATTTACGGTCAGCGTACCGCCGTTGCCATAGAGCGCTTTGGTAGAACCGGTTACAGCAGCCAGTTTGCCGATCGTAGCAGAACCACCTGTCGTTTGTACGCCATATGTGCTACCGCTGATCGTACCGCGCTTGATATCGGCTGTGCCGCCGGTGATATTAACTGCGACACCGCTGTTGTTGGTGAACGTACCGCCATTGAGCGTCAGCGTGCCGCTGGATGCCAATTGACCGGCAATCGAACCGTCCGTAGTGGTCATCGTTCCGGCATTGGTTACATTACCGGTGATAGCCGCACCGTTCTGCTCCAGCGTAGCACCGGCGCTTACATTGACATTGCCGGTAATAGCACTACCGACGAGTGTCAGCTTGCCGCCCGTAACATTTACATTACTGTTGATTGCGCCGCCGAACGCGCTATAAGCCAGCGTTACATTGCCGCTAACGGTCAGCGTGTTGCTCAGCGTATAGCCGTTGAGGTCAAAAGTGATATTTTTATTGATTTCAACAGCATCGCTGTAGTTGCCGTTCAGTTTGATGATATCACCGGCGGCTGCATTTGCCAACAGGTCCGTCAGATCACCTGACTCTTGTTGTACTTTCGATTTGTTATAGCGGATGGCCTCTGCTCCTGCTACCGTTCTACGTGCATACAGATACACCGTCATCTTCACGCCGGCGTAAGTCTCTAACGTCAAAGTAGCCGCATAATCATTTACATCGCTGTTCGGAGCCGTGAAGGTAACCGGCACACACAACTCTGCATAGTCACCGGAGCAGAAAAAATTCTGACCGGTCCCCGAAGAGATCCATGCCGCATCATCGATAGCCCAAGTACCGGTAGTACCTGCTTTTTTCTCGATTACCGGACGCTTGAAGTGACGCTCGTCACCTGCCGAACTGAGTGCCCAGTAGCCCGGAGTCTCTGCGCGGAACTTGATAGTCTGCGTACATTTCCAATTGCCTTCTCCGTCATCGGCTACTTCCTGAGAAGAACCGCTTACCATCTCATAGGAAACGAGTTGAACAGGCAAGAAAGCCGCATAGAGGTTATAATTGCGGATGTTGCTATGCCCCTTCGTAGCAGACGGTGTTACTTCCACCCAGAAATTACTGCTCTCCGATCCCAAGTCCGTATAACCGTCCGTGAAAGACCAGCCCGCAAAATACGAACCGTTATCCGCTTTCGCAAACGTACGGAACTGCGCATCTGCATTGACGAGACTGGAAGCCAAGAAGATATCGCTCCAACCGTCATCACTCATCTGCGCCGCATAATCGCCGTCCGTCGGATCTCCGGAATAGTCCTCTGCCGTAACCACAAACACTTTTCCGCTACCATTGGTCGTAGTGGCGGGTTGCGCCGTCAAGCGCGCCCAGAAAGCATTTTCCTCAGCCTCCTCCGGCGTCATGCCCGAAATGTTAATTGCTTTCGCGGTATTCACTCCGGCAAAAAGGCCGAAGAGTACCATTGTTGATGCAAAAAATAACTTTTTCATATTCATTTTAACTGTTTTAATATCAATATGGATTTTACCTACACTCATGCGCGTGTACACTCGCTTTTTACAAAAAGCGTGCAAAGTTACAACAAATATTTGAATAAAGCAAGTATTTGCCCCATAAAAACACAAAATTATTCCATTTTGCCATGTTGATTTTACATATTCCTCGCGCCTCATGAGAGTGAGATATGTGGAAAAATTGACGAAAAACGTGCAAAATGTAGATTATTTGACGTATTATACAACAAAACTTTACAAAACATCAATTTTTTCTATTTTTTGTTCGATTTATTTGCGTGTGTCAAAAAAAAGTAGTATCTTTGCACCCGAAATATGTATTTATATACATAAATATGTTTTAGAACATAAAATTTAAGGATATAATAGAAAGCAAAGATAGATGGTACCCTATCGTTCGGTACTTAAAAAAGAGAACGAGACGACCTTTGACATAGTGGAAATACCGTAAATTACTTTTGCAAAAGTGAAAAAATACACGAAAATCACTTTTAAAAAGTAAAAATCTTTCAAAAAATTTGCATGTACCAAATTTTTGTTGTACCTTTGCGAAAAATTTCGTAACGAAGAATTTCGCAATGCAATGTGCGATACTTTTCGTAACGATAAAAGTCGTAATACTACAGAATATGGAAAATCCGTTCAAATTTGGTTCGATTGTAGAGGATGAGTTCTTTACAGATCGCGTAAAGGAAGTGGAATACATCTGCAGTTATTTGAATAGCAGAAACCATCTCGTTTTAATCAGTCCACGTCGTTTCGGCAAGAGTAGCGTTGTGCTGAAAGCAGTCAAAAAAGCGAATCGTCAGTACGTGAGGCTCAACTTACAAAAGGTAACTTCAATTTCTGATTTTGCAGAAAAGTTATTAGCGGAAGTGTACCATACTCATCCGTGGGAAAAACTCAAGCAGCAGATAATGAAGTTTCGTATTATCCCAACGATAACAAACAATCAAGTTACCGGAGCGATAGAGATTGGTTTCCAACCGACGCGCGATCAGCGTGTTCTTTTGGAGGATGTGTTCTCTCTAATGGAGAACGCACATACCGAGAAAGATCGTTTGGTAGTTATCCTTGATGAGTTCCAAGAGATACGTGCTATCTCGCCGCTACTGGAGAAAATGCTTCGTGCCATTATGCAAGAGCAGAAACATATCAACTATATCTTGCTGGGCAGCCAGGAGAGTATGATGACGGATATTTTTGAGAATGTACAATCACCGTTCTACCATTTTGGTGGGCTGATGCGCTTGCAGAAACTGCCTCGTCCGGAGTTTGAAGAGTATCTCCAAACACGCTTTGAACCTGTATTCCAAGAGAAAGCTGCGGAGTTGACGCAACAAGTGCTTGATTACACCGATTGTCATCCGTATTACTCACAACAATTAGCGTTTTACATGTGGCAGGTGGGTGCTTTCCAACCGGACAAAACGGCCGTAATGGACGCTGCTATCCGTGAGATTCTGATGACTCACGATTTGGGATATGAACGTATCTGGCTTAATTTCAATAGAACAGATATGTGGATTTTGCAGCGACTTGCTCAAAAAGCAGAACTACAAACCGGAGTCTATCCGACTAGTACAATTTATAGCGCGCTCAAGCGTTTACAACACTCCGGACATGTGATTTATACCGATCACTATGAGATAGAAGATCCGTTTTTCCGTGAGTGGCTTTTGAACAAACAATAGTCCATTACAAAAAATTCATATCTTGTATAACTGGAACGATTATTCTATTACGAGAATTTTCGTAACGAAAAGTTTCGTAATACACCTTTTACAAAACGGTAATTCCACTATTAAAACGGAGTTGCCGTTTTTTGTGCGTGAAGGTTGTTCCCCTTGAAGGCAAAAGGGAACAAGCTAAGCAAAAAAAGACACAAGCTAAATAATACTGGCTATGGGGGATTGGGTTCTTCCTTGGTCACAAGTCACAAGATAAACAAAGAGCGCGCGAACGCGTGAGGTAAATAAGGAATAGTGTTTCTGTAAGACACTTACAACAAGTTACAGAACGAACATTGACATAGTGGATTACCGTAAAAGGCAGAAAGTTTATACTTTTTGCATCAAAAACTTGCATATGTCAAATTTTTGTAGTACCTTTGCAGCGTCAAAGGTAAAAACAACAAAATTTTGAGAGTATGGAAGCAGTAAAAAAGGAGAGCATGTTCGCATTGGATGAGCAATTAGTAGGGCAGACTCTGATCGATCCTAATTGGCGAAATAAACCGAGGCGTCCTTGGGCGGAAGTGTATGAAGACATGTGCAAGGACTTGGGACATCGTTATGGGTTGAATGACATCAGAGAAGCACGCTAATGGCACGTTTTGAGATTTTCGTCACAGAAGAGGCCGAGAGAGATATTCACGATCTCAACGATGCTATTGAGTTTTCTTATCAAGCTCCTTTAACAGCTAGTCGCTATGTTGAGGAACTGAACACTAAGATGCAATGGTTGGCTAATGGCGCTGATTATTTTCCTATCGTCCCCGAATTGTCATATCAGTACGGATGCGACATGCGAAGATTGAATTTCAAGAAAATGGCGATACTATATAGCATTGAGGGGGAGGTCGTAAACATCCATCGCATAATACCTCAAAACATGGTGATTTATTAATCAACACCTAATATAATTATAAAACGGTAATTCCACTATAGACGGAGTTGCCGTTTTTTGTACGTGAAGGTTGTTCCCCTTGAAGGCAAAAGGGAACAAGCTAAGCAAAAAAAGACACAAGCTAAATAATACTGGCTATGGGGGATTGGGTTCTTCCTTGGTCACAAAATTCACGTTTACATGCACGCGTGCGAACGAAAGATATAAAGCATATAAATATTAAAAAATCAAAAGAAATATAGTGTTACCGTTAGGCACTTTAAACCATAACGAAATGATCTTTGACTTGTTGAAATGATTAACTAAAATACGCGTTTTTTGACGAAAATGCGATGAGGGGTTTTGTAACTTATTGATTATCAGTAGTGGTTCATTCTGGAAAACTATAAATTTGCACCTATAACAAATGAGGCATAAACGATTGATTTATAGTTTGTAACGAAAGAAAAAAGCATTGACCACAAAATCGACCCATTAATTGAAGCAAGAGCTGTGCAGCAATTCGGAACAGAAATATAGTACGTTGTAGAACCACCAGTTGTGTATGTAAGGCTAAACGAATAATAACGCACATTATAACTTGTTTGTTTTGCATGATAAACCATTACGCCATAAGCAGATGTTATCCCTGTCAAATCTAACTCAACATCTGTATAGGTATCACCAGTGTTCGTGGTAATGTAAGAAGTAATTTCTGTTGCGTTACCAATAGCCGTACCACTAGAGTTTAGTAATTGGGCATATACAGGAGTGTTAAGAGATGTTCCTCCAGTACCTCCTCCAATCTTAGCCGTCAATTTAACACTGGTTGGTGTTGATGAAAATATTGCTGTTGAGGTATGATATAATTTAACCTGTCCTGTAGTAGCGGAACCATCTTGATAATAATCAGTACTTGACCCCATACTTCCAGCCGTTGCAAAAGTATATCCAGATGTGTACGTATTAGATCCTCCGGATCGGATCCATGATGGTCCATCATGATCTTCCTCGCTTCCACCTTCGGTTTTGGTATAAACAGGATAGAGATTTATGTTGTCAGTCGGCGTATAACTACCTGCACTAATGATTGTCGGAACTGTAGTTGTCCAATTGGCATTATATGTCGTACTCCATCCAGCAAACGTATATCCCGAACATCCAGCGCGAGA
>Ga0265299_10004463_pt1 | contig 13253 bp, 17 predicted proteins | sample AusTroGonzalo_MG_4_FD_193485 | JGI IMG/M metagenome (GOLD analysis project Ga0265299, IMG submission 193485) | Bovine rumen microbial communities from tropical cattle in Woodstock, Queensland, Australia - Gonzalo_02 | ecosystem: Host-associated > Mammals > Digestive system > Stomach > Rumen ...
CAAATCAGTATCAGACAGCACTTGGCAAGGCTAACGCTATGATGAGTGGTACTTCACAGTTACTTGACTACGCTAATCAGCAGGCATTGGCACAGCAGAAGGCAGCGAACTCCGCATCAAGAAGCGTAGGCACAAGTGCTTCGACTTCCCTTAACAAGAATATCTCTACGGGCCTTAAGAACTTTAAGGACAATATCGATGCTGCGAAGTCTTACCTTGATTACATGGGTGTTCCCGAAGATGAACAGGCTGATTACTTATGGAACGCAGGCTTTGATTTATCCGCTTCGGGACAGCAAGCAGCTGCAGCCGAACAGCAGGCTAACGCATTGGCAAGCATACCGACAGCAACAAGAAGCGCAATCGTTCAGGCATTGAAGAGAGTTTATCCTACAACCGCACAGGACGGATTAAGTTCAAACGACAGTCTTTACAGAAACGTAATTAATGAACTTAACAAGTATGCAAAGCAGTACGGTTTATCAGATGCACAGGCACAGGCAATCTTAGCAGAAGCAGGATTCTAAAGGAAGGAGCCTACTAATGGCAAAACTTTCAGAGATTTACAGAGTCGGTATGTCACCTGATGACATATCTAAAGTTTCAAATACAAAGAGCAACGGGGGCGGAACAACAGCCCCCGCTTCTTCTACAAGTGGTAGGAAGTTATCTGAATACTATACAGTAGGCATGACACCGCCTAAAGCAAAGGTGCAGACAAAAGTACAGCCTGTTAAGACTGTTACACAGCCTACTACACAGCCTACCTCACAAGTTCCTACTCTTTCTCCCTACGGTGAAAGTATTATAAAAACATACGAGAATCTTCCTGATACAAGTCTGATTAGCCGTCTTTTTAGCAAACAGGCGCGTAACACATACAAGACTAAGCAAGAACTCAATCCCTTGTATGAACAGGCAAAGGATATTCAGACCAAGCAGAAGTTGAACAATCTGGGTATCACCGATGGCGATGTTTTGATGGCACAGATGGGTAACAGTCCCCTTTTTGATACACGTAAACTGTTGAAAGAAAAGGGCATGACTGACAAGGCAGAGATTAAGGACCTTACAAACGCAATCCTTAAAATGTCCGCAAGAGAAAACATGACGGAAGCATCGAAGAACTTAGAACAGTTTGCCGATGAACACCCCGTATTAGGTACTGCGTTTTCTCTTCCTTTGAAAGTCGGTTCGGATATTGCGGGAGTTACACAGAATACCCTTGATTACCTCAAAGGTAATGCGTTGACAAACTCAACGGGTGGTAACGCAGGTAGCAAGATGGTTCAGAATATGCGTAACGCTGCATCGGATGACTTAGGCAAGGTAGGCAAGTTTGCTTACGATGTCGGAACTTCCATTGTTGATATGGCCCCTATTATTGCATTAGGTGGCACTCCCGGATTAGGTTATGCGGGAATGTCGGCAGCACAGCAGAGTATACCAGAACTTATTGACAGAGGACTTACCCCTAATCAGATTATGGCTTCGTCTATTGCAAACGGCGTAGCAGAAGCAGCACTCGAAAAACTTCCTTTAGGCAACTTGGAGAAATGGGCAAGTGAACCTATTGAAAAGACCTTTAAATCTGTTGCGAAAGTTATCGGTTCGCAGATGGCTTCCGAAGGCATAGAGGAAATGGGTACAGATGTAATTAATCTGATTACCGATAGAATCATTAATGGTGACAAGTCACAGTTTAAAGAAGATGAAAAGAAATATGGCTTTAAGACCGCATTAGACAACTTCATTAAGCAGACTGTTTATGATGGCCTTGCCGGAGCTGTTAGCGGTGGCCTTATGGGTGGCGGTAATGCAGGCTTAAACTTCGTATCAAATACAGTTAACAACCGCAATACCAATATTCCTACGCTTGAACAGCAGACAACTCAGTCCAAACTTTATGACCCGGCAGAAAAAGCCCTTTCTGCTCCTGATGTGCTTACTACTCACACTCCCGAAGAAGTTGCCACAATGAAAGAGTATCTTAATTCGACAGATGGCGATTTACTCAACTACATTAATGACGCTCAGACAAAGCCTTATGTTAAGCCATTTAGGTTAAAAGACATATCGAGCAAAATGCTAAGGGATATAAAAAGAGCGACAGGGATGGACCATGCAAAAAAGTTGACGCTGGATCAATCTATAATCAAAGACCACATTTATCCGAGACATGGTATTAATGGCAAAGCTGACCAAACAATGGCAGATGCAAATACTTTGGCAAGAATACAGTATGTCCTTGATAACTATGACAATGTGTATAAAGGGGAGGGAAGTTCTTATTTAAGAATGGCAGATGGTAAGATTGGCCCAACTGCGGTGTTTACCAAAAAGGTCGATGACCATTATGTTGTTGCAGAAGTAGTTTCAGATAAAACAGATACAGCAAAAGTTGTTTCCGTTCATGTCGAAACCGACAACGGAATTGCAGACGCAATAAAAAAAGGAAAGCTTACTCAGTTGAGTAATGATGTCAGCGACACCCTTCCTCGCACGCCCGAAGCGAACTCCTTATCGGCTTCCTTTGATTCTACAATATCAGATAGTGACACAAATGTCAAGGGAACCAACAAGATTATGGCTGAGGACATCGGCTTAAAGAAAAAGACAAATGAAGCGTTTGAAGCCGAAAACAATATTCCTACCCTTGATGAAAACGGAACCATTAATGCAAGGGGATATGCAGAACCCACGGGCGATACGTTGACACAGGAATACAGAGAACGCGGATATGCACAGCACGTTAGGGGAGAAGATACCCCTATGAGAGTTGAAGGTCTTTCTGATGAAGTCCTTGCAGACTTTACCGAGAACCAAAGAATGTATTCCGTTCTTAAGAACGCAGACACCAAAGCACTTGCTGATGAAATCTATAACAGCGGTGACAGCAATATTAAGATTGGTGACAAGGTATACGGTGGAACTGTTGAAGAAAAGTTCAGAAGTCTCTTGGCAGAAAAGAACCCCGCTTCACTTCCTTTAGGACATCAGCTCGTTAAGGATTATCAAAAGGCGGGCAATCATCAGATGGCTTGCAATATCATTGACGATATGGGAAAAGCCCTTACTGAATCAGGTCAGTTCTCTCAGGCAGCAGCAATAAACATGATGAAGAACGACCCGTTGACTGCTTTACAGTATGCCAAGAAACAGCTTGACGCAATCAACAGAGAAGGCGAAAAGAGATTTGGTGATAAGTGGCAGAAGATGTCTCTCACCGATGAAGAGATTGAAGCCTTCAACAATATAGAAGACGGAGACGAAGAAGCAATCAAAGATTTGTATAATCGAATCGGAGAAAGACTTGGCAAGGAATATCCGACAACCTTCATGGAAAAACTTCTTGAAGGCCGTAAGATTGCTATGTTGTTTAACGTAAGAACTAACGTAAGAAACTTCGGAGCAAACATTCCTACACTCGGTCTTCGTTGGATGTCTGATAGAGTAGACGCACTTGGTCAGAACATCGCACACTTGATTAATCCTAACTTTGAAGTTACGCAGTCTATTACCGGCAGTGGTATTGATGGCAGAAAGTTAGCAAAGCAAGTATACGAATCCGATATAGTTCAGGCATTACTTGAAGGTGATGTCGGAAAGTACGAGATCCCAGAACTTAAAAATGCTTTAATGAAAGACCGCCAGATGTACAAGGGAACCGCAGTGTCAAAGTGGATTAACAAGATGACAAATGGTGGTATTGAGAAAGCTAACGAAAAGCTCTTTGGAAAGAAAGGCGTTGAGTCATTAGCCGAAACCATTCGTAATGCAACATACAAAGCGTTGGACCTTGGCGATAAACCTTTTGTAAAAGAGAACTTCATTGAAAGACTTGGTAGTTATATTAAGGCACAGGGCATTAACAGTGTAGAAGATGTACCTGATGAAGCGATTCAGATGGCGTGGGAAGAAGCTATGAAGGCTACCTACAAGGATGAATCGTGGGCTGTTAAAATGCTTCGCGGTTTAAAGGGTGCGATGGAAAAGGTTCCCGTAATTGGTAAGCCTTTAAGTCAGACCACTATCCCGTTCTTACAAGCCCCTGGTAACATCGCAGCACGAATGGTTGATTATTCGCCTATTAATGCAACTAAGGGCATCGGACAAATTCTTATCGGTGCAACAAAGGGTAATGAATCAATGGTAAGAAACGGCATCGCAAGCGCAGCCAAAGGATTAACAGGCACAGGCTTAATTCTTTTAGGAATGGCACTTAAGGCCGAGGGACTTATCACGGGTGATTACTCCGATGACAAAGACGAAAAGAATTTCCAGAAAGCAAACGGATATAGGCCGTGGGCTTTACACGTTGGTAACGATTACCTCACCTACGATTGGGCGCAACCCTTTGCACAAAACCTCATGGTTGGTACGCTTATACAAGAAGCAATAGAGAACTCCGACAAGGCAGATGAATCTGTTTTAAAGGCACTCGGTTACGAAGGCCCTAAAGCAGCAATCAATTCTTGGTTCGGTTCTTCACCGCTTCAAGGTTTGGCAGACTTAATGAAGGGTAGCGGTTATTCCGGCGAAGTAGACTTTGCTCAGAACTTTATTAATTCGTTGACAGATGACTTTGCGGGAGCGTTCGTTCCTTCATTAGTTAATGCAACGGCTAAGAGCATGGATACCACACAGAGGAACTACTACGATCCGTCAAGCAAGGTTAACACATTTGTTAATCAGCAGATGTCAAAGATTCCTGTTTTGTCTGAGAGTCTTCCCGCTAAGTACGATACTTGGGGCCGTAAGATTACCACAGCAAACAATTCAGCAGAAGCGTTCGGACAGAGATTCCTTGTACCGGGCGATTATGCAAGTGAGAAGTCAGACCGAGTTAATGATGAAATCAACAAACTTTATAAGAAGACTTCTGACGCAGCGGTATTTCCTCAGACAGCACCTAACAAAGTTGGCGATAAGACACTTAACAACAAAGAAGTTTCTAAGTACCAAGAGGATATGGGTAAGAGAAGCAGAAAACTTGTTGAGAGCATGATTCGTTCCGACTTCTACAAGAGTCTGGACTACGATTCTAAGGTTGAAGTTCTTAAACAGATTTACGGAGCTTCTAAACTTATCACCGAACGTAACTTGTTTGGCAAGGCTATAAGCGACAACAGCAGTTACAAGAAGTTGATTGAAGCGTTCGACAATGAAAAGACCGAAGGCGTTATCAATTACTTTGAGGAAAAGGCTGAAAAGAAAAAAGCAAAAGAGGAAAAGGAAAGAGCAAAGCAGATTCCTTCACTCAAATAAAAACTTAGGGGCATCCGAAAGGGTGTCCCTATTTTTTTGTGGCCCACGAAAAGGCCCACGAATTTCCACAACACCGCATAAAATCAACGTTTTTAGACTTGAGTAAAAGAGTTCAAGTCTTGTCACTCCGATTAATGAAAAAGCCTTGAGAACTCAGTGTTTTCAAGGCTTTTTTGTGCTTAAATACAAGGTTTTCTGGGTGCGTTCCGACAACGTAAGTATGCGGTTTACAACCCTGTGTTGTGGTGTTCGGGCCCACGAAAAGGCCCACGGAAATTACTAAAAATTACTTCAAGAAATCCGAAATATCAGAAGCGATTTGCTTGCGTGTTTCTTCTTCTCGAAGTTTAAGGCTGTGAAGATATACCTTTGATACTGTTTCACTTCCTTGCCAACCGCCAAGGTCTTGAATCGTCTTTAAATCATATCCCTTGTCGAGTAGGATAGAAGCGAATAGGTGTCGTAGTTTGTGTATTGAGAAATGTTCAAGGCCAAGTTTCGTTTGTGTCCGGCTAAGAAAGTTTGAAATCGTTCCGGGGAATCCGTCAAACACATATCCCTGATTGCGTATCTCTTCGGCAAGAGCTGAGTCAATCGGAACATCCCTGACTGATGATGGTGTCTTAGGCGGTTTCTTCACCCAATTACCTTTACTATCTTGAACAATATCTTTGCGAACGTGAACTATATTTCCATCTATATCCGATATATCAAGGGCGCAAATTTCGCCCCTACGAAGCCCGTAGCACGCGAGTTGAATAGGTATGTGGTATTGTGTGCCTTCGGCTTCTTTAAGGATTGCTGCAAGGACTTCCTTCTTGGGTATATAGGGTTCCTTTTTCTGCATCTTAGGTAGTGTTGTCTTAAGGACCATGTTTGGTTTAGCAACACCCAGAACAGCGGATATAAACCCGTGAAGCGTTCGCACTGTCTTTGGTGACATCGTAGTTGATAATTCGCTAATACACTTTTGTACATCGGTGGACTTCATCTTTGCTACCGACATTTTACAGAACCATTCAGGAAGGCGGTTAGGGTACATCGAGTATTCCCTTATTGTTCGCGGACTCAATACGCCGTTCTTGATTTCAATGTAGTGTTCACACGCTGCCTTGAATGTTCCCTTTTCGGTAGTTTCTTCTTGAAGCACCCGTGTTATTATTTCAAGTGCTTCTTTCGGAGTGGGTTTAAAGTCAACCGTGGCGCGGTATCGTTTACCTTCGTACTTCTGGGTAATACGATATGAACCGCTTTTTAGTTTTTCTATATACACGCGTTCTCCCTTTCCGCACGTTTTCGACAAGGACAATCAAGAAGCTGTTGAAGCATTTTGATATTGAGTGTATCTTTTTCGGCAACGGAGTTTAACAGTAAATCCATGCGCTTATCCTTTAATGATACTTGCTCTTTAAGAAAATCTATCTTGCGTTCGTACTCTTCACGGATTTTATCTAACCGTTCGTGATGCTTAATCTTTTCCTTGTCGAGTGCTATTTCTAAATTCTTAACTTGTCTTTCCAATTCTTCAATGCGCTGAATCTTATAACGGAGCAACGATTTCAACGCCTGAACGTCCATTGTGTCATCCTCTTCGATTGTTTCCATATCCAATAACGCTTTGGCAATCGGACGTATGGTGTTTTCGTAATCGAAGTTTGTTTCTTCCGAACCTTCCGCGAAGATCCTGGACAACGTAGACTTCGATAAGAAATCTCCGTTGTTCTCCATTAATTTCAGAATGTCCGTGTAAGACAGTTCCTTTTCTTCCCGGACCTCTTTCAGTTTCATAATGATTTCTTTCGTGTTCGTCACAGTTTCTCTCCTTTTCACGATTAGAACTACTCAAACCCTATATACCTTTGCTACGCTCATATTGTAAAGGAGAATAACTCATGGATAAGAAGTCTGATATTATTAATATGGTTGAAGAAATTTACGTTAACTGTATACTGGATTATCTTTACGTTATTGTTCGTGATGCTCATCAGGTTGCATTGACCGCACAAACGACAAAAGATTCGCTTGTTGATACCGGCTTAAACGAGAAAGTAGCCGAACGAGTTCCCGAAGATTTGGGTCCTTGCGAATCTCGACAAGGAAACCCGCCATTTCTTCATTGAATATCCGTTCTTGTTCTTCTTCTTCCCATCCCATCAGATAAGCGGGAGTAGTCCCCAATGCTTCCGCTACTCTGGCAACATCTTTAAGGGTAATATCATTCTTTTTTCCTTCGATTTTACATATAGAAGATTTATCTTTCTTGCCAATTCTTTTAGCTAAATCCATTTGTGTGAGACCTTGCGAGATGCGTAGTTCCCTAATGCGGTCCGCAACGGTCTTTTTGTTTGTATCATCAGACATATTAAAACCCCCTCTCTTTAAGGATTTGTAAATTCATTTTAACACGAGTTAAAAAAATTTTCAATTTCGTGTTGACTTTTTTTCAACCCTGTGTATAATGGGAATCAAGTTGAAGCGTTTTCAACCACATCAAAAGGGAAAGGAGTTAAACATATGGTAAAAGAGAAGCCCGAAAACTTGAAACTTCTGGATGACTACATCGTAAAGAGTGGCCTTAAAAATAGCCATATAAGCGACAAATTAGGCATTTCGCCCCAGGCATTTTGCAGCAAAAAGCGTGGCGATGCACCATTCAAGGCAGCGGAAGTTTATGTGTTGTGCGACTTACTGAATATTACCGATGAGGATAAGAATAATATTTTTTTGCCTTAACGGTTGAATAAGGTTCAACAAGTTTTCGGCACAGAAAGTTACAAGTTATCGGCAAACAAAAAGGCATGAGGTGACAAGGACTTCAAATGAGCAGAAGAATCGATTTAACAGGGCAGCGATTTGGCTACCTTGTGGCGGTAAGTCCCATATACGGGAAGGGAAACGCCAAGTGGTTATGCAAGTGTGATTGTGGCAAAGAACATTTTGTTCAAACTGGACATCTCACCAACGGACGTGTGAAAAGTTGCGGCTGTATGCAGAGACACGGAAGACACAAGATGACACACACAAAGATATACCATGAGTGGCAAGCCATGAGAGGTCGATGCAACAATCCCAACAACTCACGCTACGAATACTACGGAGCAAGAGGCATCAAAGTTTGCGAAGAGTGGAACAAGAGTTTCGAAGCTTTTTACGAATACGTTTCTAAACTTCCTGATTACGGAACACCTACATACTCAATTGACCGCATAAACAATGACGGAAATTACGAACCTGGGAATGTTAGGTGGGCAAGTAAGAGAACTCAAGCGTTAAACCGCAGAGGATGGAAATGCCGAAAGAAGGGAGATTAAAAATGCCAAGAGTTTGTTTAGATCCCGCGAAGGTAAAAACGAAAGCATTAATCGGATACATCTTGGCGGAAATGAAAGAACAGAACGTCACTTATCAGATGATGGGTGAGGAATTGGGAATTACACAGCAAGGGTTTTCCAAAAAGAAAAAGCGAATGAACTTCACGATTGAGGACTTCATCAGAATGTGCAGTCGCTTGGGTATCGAAAGTGAAATAAAAACAATTTTGTAAAGGGGATAAGGAAATGAAAGGAGTAGACCTTGAATCATGGTGCAAACAGATGGGTGGGGAGAACGGCGGTTGTCCTGACTGCCCGGTAAGTAAGAAATGCGCCAAATGGAAAGCAGACCTTAAGAAGTTATCACAGATGGAACCTTGGGAGTTAGAGAACTTTATAACCCTAACGGGGGAAATGGTACACGGGAAGGAGTATTAAGGCTATGGGAGAGAGAAAAATACCTGACGGATGGTTGAATGTGGCGGGGGTAATTCTTGGTTACATCATCGTAATTCTGGCAATAATCATCATTCTTATCGTTCACATCGTTAAACCCAAGGAAATCGAAATCGAAGAACCAATACTTGAGGAAGAACCACTAAGCCTTGATGAAATGTTGGCTAACGACTTGGCTTTTAAGTTCGCCGTGTGGGAATCAACAGAGATTGAAGCGATTGAGGAAGAGGAAGAAGAGATTCCATTCTTCACTGAGGTTGAGAAGTGGCTTATAGCACGAGTTGTCATGAGCGAAGCAGAAGGCGAAAGCTATGCAGTCAAAGAAGCAATCGCAGAAGTGGTTATCAACCGAGTGTTTTCTGACTACCGAGAGTTTCGCTATCAGACAGCCGTTGATGAAGTCGTGTTTAAGCCTGCACAATGGGCCACCGCAAAAGACCCCACAAACGAGTGTTACGAAGCCGTAGAAGAAGCAATCAGGGAGAACAAGTATCCCGATGATATGTTGTGGGCGCGTAGGGATTATGTGGATTACGGACACGAATACACGGTTGAAGAAGGTTCGGTAACGAAGTTCTCAACAGTTACAGATTACGCAACAAAATAAGCCGTCTGGGAATAGAACGGCTTATCTCGCAAGGAATGTGTTTCAAATAGGGGATTGTGTTTGTACTTATATCGTACTTCCCCAAAAGGAGTGAAGTCAACAATGAATATCGACTTATTACATCTTCACATTGATACCGAAAAGTTAAAACGCGATGTGAAGCAATCTTTAAAAGACCGTGAAATGGATTACGCAGACTTAGGAAGAAGCATCGGTTATTCCGAATCGGCAATCTCTAAGTACATGGCATCAAACAACGGTTCAAGTTTCATCACCGCTGCGCTTATCGAGCGGTTCAATTACGACCCAAACGAATACATGAAAGAAGGATTTAAGCATGAAGGTTTTAAACGTTGACGAATACAGAGAGTTTAAACAGAAGCACACCGATTTTGCAGACCTTGTTTTACTCGGTTCAAAAATCGACAATGCGCAGACATCGTTTCAGGAACTTTTGGAACGCTTTGAAGCAGGCTACATCCACTTAGACCCAGAAGTTAGAGACGTTATTGATTACTCGCTCGAAGAACTTCTTATCGCTAAGAATAAAGCCTTCAAGCTGAGAGAAGAACTGAAAATGAAATACGAAAAGGAGACAGCAGATGGCAGAACAGAAGAATGAAGTAGCGGTTACCTTTGGTGACAAATTACAGGATGAATTGATCGCGGTACAAACAGCGTTACCTAAAGACTTTAACCGCACAAGATTTATTACCGAAGCACTTTCGGTTATCAACGGCAACCCGGAGTTACAGAAGTGCAACAAAGCATCAATCATGGAGTGCTTGCTTAAGGGTGCTTTCCTCGGATTGTCGTTTGCGAACAAGGAAGTTTACGTTATCCCTTACAACAATATGGCTACATTCCAACTTGACTATAAGGGAACCGTTAAATTCACGAAGAAGTACTCCACACAGCCCATTAAGGACATATACGCAAAGGTCGTTAGGGAAGGCGATGTATTCACAGAAAAGATTGTTGATGGCATGGCAACGATAGACTTTTCACCCTTGCCCTTCAATGACGGAGAGATTAAAGGTGCTTTCGCTGTTTGTATCTTCAATGATGGAACGATGATTTACGAAACGATGTCAAACAAGGACATCCAGAACGTAAGAAACAACTACTCAAAAGCAAGTCAATCTAAAGCATGGAAGTACAGCTTTGATGAAATGGCAAAGAAAACCGTTCTTCGCAGACTGTGTAAACACATTCCCACCGACTTTGAATCAGTCGAAGCGCACAACGCTTGGGAAGATGGCAGCGGAATGGAGTTTAACAACAGTGCTACCGCAATCGACAAAAGCAACATTGTTAATGCGTTTGCACCGAAGGAAGAACCGACAGAGGACGTTGTTGTTGAATCTGAGGTTGTAGAGGAACAGATAGAGATTCCTGACAACTTCAAGTAAGGGGGTAAACATGGAACCCGAATTTGAATTAACCGAAGAGAATTACTACTCAGACGAAGCGCGTAAGCATTACTTATCATTCCATGATTACCTCGAATTTTGTGGGGGAATGATGGTACAAGGCTGTGAAGCAAGGGCAATGGCTAAGATGCGCGGAGAGTGGAAAGAAGAAGTAACGTTACCGCTTTTGGTAGGTGGATACACCGATGCTTTTTTTGATGGTTCGCTTGAAAAATGGAAAGCAGAACACCCGGAGTGCTTCACATCAAAGGGAGAACTCAAAGCACCATACAAACAGGCAGACAAGATGATTGAAAGATGCCTTGCTGATGAACTCTTTATGCAGACTATGAGCGGAGAGAAGCAGAAGATTATCACTTTCTATTGGGCGGGTGCTTGGTGGAGAGCGAAACTTGATTCCTTTATTCCACACACAGCGATTGTCGATTTTAAAACCACTGCCGGTATGCACAAGGCGTGGAAGATTGCAGACTATGGTTTTGTGTCATTCGTAGAGGCGTATTTTTACACAGGCCAATTAGCACTTTATCAAAAAGGTATCGAGATCCTGACGGGAGAGAAATTACCTTGCTACATATCCGCAGTAAGTAAAGAGGATTCCCCAGAGATAGCGGTGATAAATATCGACCAAATGACACTTGACCACGCGCTTAACCAAATTGAAATGAACGTTGCTTCGGTATTGGCTGTAAAGAATGGTGAAACGGAGCCTATCAGATGTGAACACTGTGACTATTGCAAGGCCACCAAGAAGTTAACCGCACCAATATCAATGATGGATTTGATAACGGAAGGGGGCTTCTGATGATAACCAAGTACATGGAATATTGCTTGTTATGCGGAAAACCTAAGACCGATATTCACCATTTAATATCAGGCGGCCTACGAACCACAGCAGATGCAGACGAGCTTTATATTCCTGTTTGCCGTGAGTGCCATCAAGCGATACACGCAAACGGAGCCGCGATGAAGTTAAGCAAGATAGTAGGACAGTTAGCCTACGAAAAACAAAAGGTAGCAGAAGGGAGTGAGGTTGACGATGCAAGAGAACAGTTCCGAAAAAGATATAGCCGCAGTTGGTTGTAAGACTTTCGAGATTAAAGGCACGTTCTTTAAAGAGAATTGCTTGCCGGACTTAAACAACCTTTTGTCAGACGCAACGAGACACCCGATGGTGTACGCCAGAACAAAACGGCAGATGGAGACAGTTGTTATCAGTGCTGCGCGGATGCAGTTAAAGGGTTGGCAAGCGACTAACCGAGTAAGACTTGACATTACTTGGGGAGAGAAAGTTAAAGGCACGTTAAGAGACTATGACAACGTAGTGTCGGCAGGCAGAAAGATTATAAATGATGCCTTAGTGAAACTGAAAACCATAGCAGACGATAATCCACGGTTCCTTGGTTACGGCAAGAACACTTTTGTATACACCGACAAGCCGTTCATCCGAGTTGAGATAGTGGAGATTGAGGACTTCAAGAAATGAACATCTATAACGATTCCCACGCAGCACCTTGTAAGGATTGCCCTGACCGATGGATGAGCGAAGAACTTAGAACGACTTGTCACAGTTCTTGTAAGAAGTTCAAAGATTTTGAAGCGTTCAGAGAAAAGAAACGGGCAGAAGCACGAACAAGGGCAGACAGATTAAGAGATTTAAACAGTATCGGCAAATATCATAGATGACTTCGTATAAGGTCGTATACGCGCGTTTGATGTTTGAATGGTAATTTTATCGACTAAACATACAGACCGCGGAAATCTACCGAATACGGAAGTCAGAGAGGGAGATTTTCAATGAAGATTGTTTTGACAAGTACATGGAGTATCGAAGGGATACCACTTAACTATGTTTTGAAGCACAAGAAACTTTCGTCAGGCACAGGAAAGAACCAGGGCGAAACAAGAATGATTGACGTTGACGAAGGGTATTACAACACCGAGATTGCAGCACTTAAAGGTTTTGCAAGGAAGTACGTTAAGGAACAGACCGAGGACTTCAACGGTAACCTTGACGAGTACTGTAACCGTATTCAAAACATTATGGATTCCGCAGTTGAGAAGATGCTTAAGGGGGTTAAGTCGTGGGAAAAGGACAATTAAACAAAGAGCAGTTGGCGAAACGTGAACAGTTCGATGCCGAAGTAAGGCACTTAATGGACGATGGCTTAACCAAAG
>Ga0265299_10004465_pt1 | contig 13248 bp, 10 predicted proteins | sample AusTroGonzalo_MG_4_FD_193485 | JGI IMG/M metagenome (GOLD analysis project Ga0265299, IMG submission 193485) | Bovine rumen microbial communities from tropical cattle in Woodstock, Queensland, Australia - Gonzalo_02 | ecosystem: Host-associated > Mammals > Digestive system > Stomach > Rumen ...
CTCCACGTACAGCTTCAGGAGCATCACAGCCGACTGCTTGATGTTGTCGGTAGCCCACATGCCGCGCAACTTGTTGTCGTAGTTGACGAGACGTTCGTACTGGAGGTCGTTGAACATGATGCCGTAAGTGCGGGCGCCTGGGCCGTTGTACTCGATAGTGAGCGGAGGTTGCCCATATCCGTTCAGCACTATGTAGGCCCTGGCGCAGAAGTCCTCGACGGTCACCGTGTTTGATGACATCACGAATACCTCTTCCAGGTCCACGCTGCTCTTCGCGAGGAGGATGTGCAACACGTGATAGTCCTTACGGATGCCGTAGCTCGTATCTATGGATGCGACGTAGATCCAGTTGTTGAGCTCCATCTTCTGCGGGGAAATGGGCTTCTGGTACATTCGTGTCTGGTAGTCCTTCGGTGTTCCCGCCATGGGAATGGGATTGCTCGGCTTCAGCTTCTGGAGGATCTTGTAGTCGATGAGGGTGATGGCGGAACCGACGAACTCGCATTCGTATTCCTGGCGGAACTTCTGCTCGCCCATACGAGCCATTTCGTCGAGGCCCCACTGGGCATCACGACCGGGGACTTCGTTCCATAGTACTGTTGACCTGACGTATCTTGTAGTCAAGTCATGGAATGATGCTGTCTTCTCGTCGACGGCATCTTCCCACATGCGGTAGAAGTGATTTAATCCTGCGGGCGTTTGATGTCCTAGTATGCCATTGTAAATTACTGAGTGACAATGAGTTGAACTAGTATCATCTAATGAAAAATCACAGACATAGTCATGCCCTTTTGTGATGCTATCGATAGGAACCCAGATAATATCTTCTCGAACATAGTCGTAGATGGAATTAGACAAGTCGTGCGTCTTGGATAGTTTCTGTTTCGATTGGATTAGCAACTTTCTGGATATGTTCGGCTTTTTCTTTTCCCACGGCAATTCTATCATTTCGGCGAACTTTATACCGCGTTCTTTTCGTAAGTTCCGTAAAGCGTCGGCTGAATACGGAATGACGTCGCCTTTGTAGCCGGCTTGCTTCTTGATTGCATCTGGGTTATACTTGTTCTGCTTGCGTTCGAATCTGAACCCGATCTCTTTATAGAACTTGTCTATCATGTCGATACGGTTTATCGATACTACATAGACACGGCCTTTTGTCTTTACTAATCCAGTTCCGCCACCTAGATGTGATTCAAGCGAACTTAATATGCCGAAGTTGAGCAAGATTGCACGTAGTTGCTTTGCGAGCTTCAGAGAGGCTGTTGTATAGAGAATGCGATAATGCTTTGCGTTTTCCGCACATCCGTCGCCGTCATACATGCCTTGTAGCATGGCCCGTGTGCATTCCTTAGACAGCTTTAATAGTCGTAAAGGTATTTCTTTCTGTGGGGCTAGTTTTTTATGATCGAATCCCAGGTGTAAGAATAGGTTAATGACTGATTTGGATGATACTTGATAATGCAGATGGTCTTTATGAAGATAATATTTAAGGTGTAACGAATTAAATATGGACGAAATGTCGTCGCCACACGCAATGTGAAGATTATATGCAGATAAATCTTTGATGAATATGTTCCCTTCGGATATATACAACCCTATCAAATATGCCCAATCCGGCGTCAAGTAGTCTATATTGCCTATTAAGTTGGAATTTGATTGAACTCTGGTAGTGTCCACGTAGTCAATCCGGTCGTTTCCCCATGCGTTCATTCCGTAACGAACCGCGATGTAGTCGCCTTCGCGAAGCTCGTGCGCCCTGTATACGCCGTATACGCCGTCCTTGCAAGCATAGTACTTGTGCATGGTGGAACCGGTGAGTTCGGCGTAGCGGCATTTCACCGTAAGTGTGTCCACGACGCCCTCGTTGTGCATTATGCTACCGTGGTTCATGCCCTTCTCGAAACCGCATATATTGTAATCCGGTATCTCGTATCCTCCATGGCCTCGTTCGCGGTCTATGAACTCTCCTACCTCGCAGATGCCCTTGTCTGTGTACACGAGTGTGTCCGGAGTGACACAGCTCGTGATGATGACACGGGTCTTCTTACCGGAGGAAATCGATGGAAACACCGATGCCATGAAGTCGTCGGCCATGCCGGGGCGGAGGAATGCAAATTCGTCCAAATACAACAAGTTCGGTGAGAACCCGCGTATTCCGTCAGTGCTGGTAGCCGCGACCATGATTCTAGTGTTGTTGGAAAACTGGATGCTCATCTTGTTCCATAGCTTCACGCCGGGTTGTAGCCAGTAAGGCAGTGCTATGTACGAGTCGCGCAACAGCTGGAGCTGCTCTTTCGCCAGTGCCAGCTTGTTGGCGAGCATCGCCACGAGCTGGTCTCCGTGAAACATGGAGTACCATAGGATGAATCCTCTCACGATCGTAGACTTTCCGACCTGTCGGCTCCACCGGTTGATATTGAAACGGTACTTGAGGAATCGCTTTACGGCTTCGTCCTGGAAAGGATATGTCTTGAACAACTGCATGCCGTTGTCTTTCGTGTTGATATACATGTAGTTGTTCATGAAGTACAACGGATCCTGCGCACACTTCTTTATCTCGGCAAGTTGCCAAGGTTTCAGCTTGACGCTCTCGTACGCGTCACGCAGGTTGGTGATCCCGTTGAACGGCATTAATGTTTCCCTTTTGAAATAGCTTTTGCTATATTGTATATGCAGTTTATAAGTTCTTACGGATATGGCCGATTTTTCGATAATAATGACATATTTTGATGGTGGAAACAGGTTCCGCCGGAGGAACATTTCATCCGTGCTTGGACGCCTTTCCGCGTTGTTCCCGGACAACGAGATTGTACTGGCCGAACAGCTACCGGCGTCTACGTCTCCGCTGGATCTATCCGAGTATCGCAATGTCCGTCGTATAGAAGTCGACGCCGGTACGGTGTTCCACAAGACCCGTCTGTTGAACGAGGCCGTGAAGGCGTCTAGCGCGGACGTGGTTGTCATGGTGGATGCGGACAGCTATCTATCCGACGAGGCCGCAAAGTCGGTAGAGGATGGCGTAGATGGTGTACTCTCCGGAAAGTATGGCATTCTGTATCCGTACGGGTCGGTGGACTACCTGACCGAGGCCCAGACTAGGGTATTGCTCTCCGGTGACACGGTCAACTCGAAATTTTGCGACCACGGAGTCATAATGAGCCGGCAGACCGGGCTGTGCAACATGTTCACGAAGGCTACGTGGGAGAAGGTTACCGGTTTCGACGAGTTTTTCAAGTCGTGGGGAGCCGAGGACGACGCGTTCATGTTCAAGATACGCCGTCTAGTTGGCCCCGTAGGCCGTACGGCGGGCAATATTTACCATCTTTTCCATCCGCACGTGGACACCGATGCCTATCGGAAGGGCTACACGTACATGATGAACCGCAAGGCGTGCGCTCTGGTGCGCCGGATGAGCGATTCGGACATGTCTGACTACATTTCCGGCAAGGCGTCGTTCGATTCGCTGATGGATAAGTACGAGAAGATGCACCGGCTCGATTGCGAACTGCACTGGCTATGCACTAAATCGGACATTCTCAGCATAGATACTACGATATACGACTTTCCGAAGGGCGTGCCGATGTCTTTCGGACTCCTTTTCGATACGATGTTGGCCGAGGACGGCCCCGAATATACTTTGGAATTCATAGAGAGCACGCGCGTCCACTTGAAGGCGCTCACCGATGAGCAGAATGCGGAGCTGGATTCCATAGTTGAGGCCATAAAGAGGCGTTTATGATAGCTTTCTCCAAGGATCTGGGTGCTTTCGAGGGCGAATCCAAGTTCGATATGCTTGCAGTGTCCGTGGCGAGGGTCTTGGGCAAGCAAGTGAAGTTCTTTTCGCCCAGTTTCGATGCCGACTTGGTCGTTTCCCAGTTCGGCGATGGTCGTCCGTTGTATGAGAAGGGACGAAAAAACGTGTACATTTTCCATGACTGGGCACCTAACTACATGAAGTTCATAGAGATGCCGTACGAGAAGGCGGTTTTCCTTGGTAATTTCGAGCATCCGGCTGTGGAAAAGGCGGTCACATTGACCTCATACCCGGCGCCACGTCCGATGGCGAGGCCGTGCGACACCCGTTATCCTGTGCTGGTCATTGGTGAGTACTATCCGGGGGACGAGGGATGGGTCGCGGAGAACGTAGGCGAGGGGAACGTGAGGGTGGCGTGCTTCGACTGCATGCACGAGCGCAACGAGTCCGTGAAGGAGGCTATAGCGAAGGAAGGCAGGGAAGTCGAGGTAGTGCCGTTTGCGCCCATAGGGCTTCTGCTAGACTACATGGGATCGGCGAAGCGCATACTGCACCTTGGCGGATATCGTGGGTTGTTGCACGCGGCGGCGGTCTCTACAGGCAAGTGCGTGTCGCGGACCGGGGACGACGATTTCGATGTGGCCGACATAGAGACGCTGTGCAATGTATTGTTGCTGTCATACAGGTAGTTTGCTATATTTTCCTTATAATCAAGAGGGGTTTTCCAGTGGTACACAAGCGCATAATATTTGTATTGAAGGCTATACTGTTCACCGTGTTCACTTTGAACCTGGTGAGAGTATTCATACGTACATGGAAGTACGGGGGCGCGAAGTCGCACGTGACTGTCCAGTACGACGACGGCATATCGGACCTTGAATCACCAAGCGAGATGTAGGGATTTTTATGAACGACGAGAACGAGAGCATCGGATCGAAGCTGTTGCACGACATTGGCGGCATGCTTCTGAATATTGAGATTGACAGCGACCTCTGGGTAGGAAAGAACGCCAAGGAGAAGCTGCGCTACTTGAAGAACAAATTAACGGGCGAGACCGGTCGCAAGCTCATCAACGTGGGTTCTACGCTGGCAGAGAGCGTAATAAGTATTATACGGAGTAACTCGAAGGGCCCGCTTCGCGACTATGCCGACCTCGCGGAAACCGCGCTGAATCTCGGAAAGGCGAGCATGATCGTGAACAACCTGTTCATATCGCAGAAGTACGAGGTTCATACCGACTACGACGAGCTCGCCAAGTTCATGGGCTACAAGAACGGCCAGTCGATACATACTGACCAGATGGACGCCACTACCGATATTTGCAAGGCGCTTATCGAGATGAAGCCGGAGATACAGGCGAAGTACGGTTTGAAGATACTGAAGACGCATAACCCGAAGCCGGTCGCTCCGGAAAATGAAAACGGCAAGATGGTCACCGTGTATATGCTAATGAAGTACCAGGGTGTCCATGTTGGCGTGGAAATCAACTATTATGACCAGAGGAAGAAGGACTCCGACATGTCGGCGTCCAATGCGTTCAGCTACATCAACCTTGGCGTATACAACGCGGATATGTTCGGCTCGGTCGAGTCAGATGAAGACGAGGGCGAAAGCGGAGACATCCTCACCAACGTATCGCATATCATCTATGCGAACTACGTGTCGTCGATTGATGTGTCCAAGAACATAATCAAGATTGAGGGCGGTAGGTTCTACACGGAGCCTCGCCGCGATATTAATTTCGATATCCACAATATCGACCTTCCGGACATGGTGAAGACATGCCGCTCCGTGCTGAACGCCAAGAGGCGCCGTGGATACATATTGCAGGGAGACCCCGGTACAGGCAAGACCGTGTCCATCCACAAGCTCATCATGCAGTTCACCGACGTGCCGGTGTTCTGGATTTCGTCGGATGCGATTAACGAACCGGGCAAGATCCACAGCGTGTTCCGCATACTTAATATGTTCCCCGGTTCCATCTTCGTGTTCGACGACATCGACGGGAACGACTTCAGTCGCAAGGACAACTTGACGACGACGTTCATCACTTGCATAGACGAGACGAATTCCAACAAGTTCTCCGGCGTCATCATCATGACCATCAACGACCCTCAGAGGATCAACTCCACCATCAAGACGAGGAATGGGCGTATCGACGAGGTGATACATGTAAAGAACCCGTCCAGCGTGGAACAGGTGCTTGACGTCATCACCCAGAGATACCGGTTCCTCGGGGCCGAGAAGCCGGAATGGATGAATTCTGGCAACAAGGAGTTCACCGACGTGATCGACATTATGGTGCAGGCGAACTTCACGCATGCGCACGTGGCTGGCATCATAAGTGACCTTGTGGACTTGTATCTGGACGGCTATAAACTGGAAGACTTCGCCAATACGGTGAACAAGCGTATCCAGAGCATAGCCAACGCGTCCATGGTGACCGGGTCGGACGGGCATATCCGGTCCGCCTCGCCGGTAGTGTCGGCGATAACGACGAATACACAGTCGCTAGAAAAAAATTAGAAAAAAAAAATAGGATCGCGAAATCAAGCAGATTTCGCGATTTTTAACTATATATTGTGGATTATCTACAAGATATCAACAATATATGGTATGTTGGTTCACCTATGATGATTTAAAGCCGATTGCCGGATGCTATAAACGAAAGCTACCGAAACGATGTAATTTACCGAAGGCGGCGTGAAAGATGCTAACCTTTAGGGTGGCTTATGAGAGCCGCCGATTCTAAATGTCTTGTATTTTGCGAAAATAACTAGATTATGATATAAATTTAATGGTATGGGCATGACCGAAGAACAGCGACTTGCGAAGAACGCATCCATCAAGGAAGCAATGAAGGCTACGCACGAGAAGCGTAAGTCGCAAGTCTGTCGTGTCTACATGCTCAAGGTAAAAAAGAACAAGCTATCCGCACGGCAGAAGGAAGACTTCAAGATGCTGTTCGTGGAAGCAAAATGGCTGTACAACGACATTCTTAACTATGGGTCGGTTAAGGGACAGTCGATTTTCGACTACGAACTTGGCAATGTAGTTGAAGTAAAGTTGCCGGACGGTTCATTCGACGGAAGAAACCTAGACCATATTGGTTCACAGATGAAGCAGTCTGTCTACACGGACATGAAATCCTCCATCAAGGCACTGTCCAAGTTGAAGAAGAAAGGTATCAAGGTCGGACGACTGAAATTCAAGTCTGAAATTAGATCAGTATCCTTGAAACAGTACGGAACGACCTACAAGTTTCATAACGACCATAGGGTAAAGATCCAGAATATTCACGGTCTGGTACGAGTAAACGGTCTCGACCAGATTAAGGACAATGTGGAGTTCGCAAATGCGAAACTCTTAAATAGGGCAGATGGCTACTATCTAGCGGTCACTACCTACACGGAAAGAAAATCGTATTCCAACCGACCTAGCGCTGATGTCGGTATTGACATGGGTTGCCATACATCCTTCACCCTATCAACTGGTGAAGAGATTGATGTCAAGGTTAAAGAACCGGAGCACTTGAAGCACCAGCAGAGAAAGCTGGCAAGACAGAAGAAAGGCTCCAATAGTCGAAGACGGACAATCCACAAGATACAGAAGAAGCATCAGCGTCTGGTTAACCGAAAGAACGACAAGGCTAACAAGATTGTTGCCGACTTGAACAAGCGGTTCGGACTTATATACATCCAGGATGAAAATATCAAGGGGTGGCATAAGGGCGGTCACGGCAAGGCGGTGCAGCATAGTTGTCTAGGCAGAGTCAAGGCGAAGCTGAAATCGCAAGATAATGTCTATGTCGTAAATCGCTGGGAACCCACTACGCAGGAGTGCATCAACTGCGGCAAGAAACATACCATGCCCCAGAACGAACGCACTTTCAAGTGTGATTGTGGAATATGTATTCCCAGGGACATTCATTCGGCTAACCGCATGGTGCAGGAAGGTAGGAAATTAGTACCTCCGGAACAGAGGGAGTTTATGAGTTCTGACTGGCAGACCTCTATCTTGTCCTATCTTGGACAAGGCAAGTCCGCTGGGTTGACGCTCGAAGCTCACCGCCTTCATGCGGTGGGTAGTTCACTCCAATGTGGAATAGGTCCACGTATGGAAATCTAACGGAAAAGAGGAATTTTATGGTTGCTGTTGCTGATGCCGAGAAGAAGGAAACGACCCCCACGAACAAGCTGAAGAAAGTTACTAAACGAGATGGATTACGAAAGGCTTTTAGCCCAGAAAAGATATACAACGGCATCAAGAACGCACTGGTAGAGACCAAGACAGACTTTACCGACGACGAACTGGACACCGTGGTCGACGAGGTGATCGAGGGTGCTCAGAGGTTCGGCACTGCTTCCGTCTCCGTGGAGAAGATCAACGACTTGGTGAAGAACGCCATGCGTGAACGCTGGCCGAAGGCTTACGATGCCTACATCATCTTCCGCGAGGAGCGTACTCGTACGCTGACGGCAAAGTCCGATATCGTGAAGACTATCAAGGAAATAACCGAGTCCACGATCAAGAGTTCCAACATACTTCGCGACAATGCGAACGAGGCTGGCGGAACCCCTGCCGGAACTTACGGAAAGATCGCGTCAGAGACGAACAAGATGTACAACCTCTTGAACAACGTTGCGAGGAAGTACGCCAAGGAGCACAAGGAAGGGTATCTCCATATACACGACCTCAACATGTACAACCTGACGTTCAACTGTCTATTCGCCCCCGTAGGCAAGCTGTTGAAGTCGGGTTTCGACTCTGGCACCGGGTTTATTCGTGAGGCTAAGTCAATACAGTCAGCCGCAGCCCTAGCAGCCGTCATCTTCCAGTTGCAGAGCAACCAGCAGTACGGCGGTATCGCTTGTGACAACTTCGACTTCGACCTTGCCCCGTTCGTGGACTATTCGTTCCGTAATAACCTTGCGGTTGAACTGAACCGCTATGCTGAATATTCCCGCGACAAGGGTTATGAGGCTTATCGTGGCTGTCCGGCTGATCCGAAGGTGATCAAGGGCATCGTGAAGATGATCGGCGACCCGACTACGGACGCGTACGTTTCTATGAACATGCCTCGTCAGAAACTCTACGAGCGCTTCTCCGAGTCCCTCGTGGAGAACGCCATCGCGGTGACCGACAACCAGACGCACCAGGCAATGGAAGCTCTGGTGCATAACCTCAACTCTTTGCAGAGCCGCTCCGGTAACCAGGTCCCGTTCAGCTCGCTGAACTTCGGTCTGGATACCAGCAACTGCGGACGCATGGTAAGCAAGAACCTCATGCGTGCCCAGTACGAGGGGATGGGCGACGGACTGACGCCCATCTTCCCGATCCTTATCTTCAAGCTGATGAAGGGATATACCAAGAACGAGACCGACCCGAACTACGATCTCTATGAACAGGCTATTGAATGCCTTTCCCGTAGGTTCTATCCCAACTTCGTCGGCGTTGATTCGTCGTTCAATGCTCCGTACATTCGTTATCAGTACAAGGAGATTGATATTCCGAGCAATAAGGGCGATTTCATCGAATGCAAGATACGTGGTAAGGACGAGATTGTAAAGCTTGATATCAATCTTGCATTGGGCATGAACCCGATCTACGAAAGCAGTGATCAGTTGCCGCTTGAATACGACGTAGGCCAGTGCGATTACTGGGAATTGACCAAGGTTGACCAGAGAAAGATGTATCTGCGCAAGCTTATTCCCAACAGCACAATCGCCACGATGGGATGCCGTACCCGCGTCATCGGTAACATTAACGGCCCTGAACAGACTACGGCTCGTGGAAACTTCGCGTTCCATACGATCAACCTTCCGAGGCTTGCTATTGAGGCCCATATCGAGGCGAAGGACGAGGATACTCGCAAGAAGCTGTTCTTCGAGAAACTGGACGGCATGCTTGCTGACGCCAAGGGCAGTCTTCTGGATAGGTTCACGTTCATCTGCAATTCCAAGACATACGAGAACTATCCGTTCACCATGCAACAGGGATTGTACTTGACCTCCGACGATACAGAGCATGCGATTACCGATTCCATTGCCGAGGTCATGAAGCAGTCTACGCTCTCCATCGGTTACATCGGTATCGCCGAGGTGATTACGTTGCTTACCGGAAAGACGTTCGGCGTGGATCACGAAGTTGACGAGTTCGCCTTGTCCATCGTGAAGCATATCCGTGAGTTCTGCGACAAGACCCAGAAGGAAACCCATTTCAACTGGAGCTGCTTTGCTACTCCGGCTGAGGCGGTTGCTGGCCGTTTCGCCAACATCGACAAGAATAAATACAGCAAGACGATAGAAGAGGAAATTCCGGCGGATGACCCGAACGAGTATGTCGGCATGACTGGCGATGAGGGTTGTACGGCGAAAGTCGACGAAGATTACATAATGACTGGCTGCGAATGCCATGATAAGCCAACGAAGCGAATCCGCATTGTTCCTACCGTAAAGGGTCTCGATGATGTTGACCTCATGCGCATTTTCGGAAAGGGCTATTACACGAACAGCCACATGATGGACTTCTCGCTCGATACTACGCTTGAGAACAAGATCAAGACCGAGGCTCCGTTCCATAAGATCACGAACGCTGGTCACATCTTCTATTACAAGCTGAATGGCGACCTTACCAAGAACACCGCCGCTGTCAAGGCTGCCATTGACGCCATGTACGAAGGTGACCTCGGCTACTTCACGGTGACCATGGACTCGGACGACTGCTTGGAATGCGGTTTCCACGGCATTATTGACAACGAATGTCCGAAGTGCGGTTGCAAGAACGAAGACAAGTTTGTCCGTGTCCGCCGTATTACCGGTTACCTTACCGGAAGCCCGCGTAAGACTATTACTCGCAGCTGGAACGACGGCAAGTTGGCCGAACTGGACGATAGGAACAACATTTGATGAACTATTCCAAGATCGATCCTATGTCCATCGTTGACGGTGATGGGTTAAGAGTGACCCTCTTCGTCAGCGGTTGCCGTAACCATTGTCCCGGCTGTTTCAACCGGGATACGTGGGATTTCAATTACGGCAATCCGTTCACCGAGATCGAGGAGAACGAGTTCATAGAGGCTTGCAAGAAGTCCTACATATATGGCGGCACCATACTTGGCGGAGAGCCGTTTGAGCCAGAGAACCAGGAGGCCCTCGTATCGTTCATTGAACGCTTCAAGCGTGAGCTTCCTGAAAAGACTCTGTGGATGTACACTGGCTATGTCCTTGACCGAGACCTTCTCCCAGGACAGCGCAAGTACGTGCCTGGGATGACCGACCGGATTCTCGACAACGTGGACGTGCTAGTCGACGGACCGTTCGTACTGGCGGAACGTGACCTCTCGCTACGGTTCAGAGGAAGCGGTAACCAGAGGATACTTAAAAAGGAACAGATTTCCGAACTCCGTCAATAATAAGAAAGCCTCCCGAATGGGAGGCTTTTTCTATGCGAACATTTTCAATCCTAGTCGTTCGGCGGACTCCACTACGGAATGCATTTGCGCGTTGCTCAGCCCAGCGCCGGTGAACTTCTCGTAGTCGGCCACGTTCCGTACGTCATCGAGGTCGACGTCCTCTCGGTACGTGCCACCATATTTCTCGCAAAGCATCTTGTAGTCGGCCAGTATCTCCGACTTGTGGTCGATAAGGTACATGGCATGTACGGCGCGCGCCTTGTCCATGTATTCGTTGAACGAGGCGGCTTCCTTGGCCTTCAGCCAAGAGCACTGCGCATTTAACTCGCTCTCCATTTCGGTCACTTCGTCGGTCATGCGAGCCTCTTCCGTATGTTTTCTAGAGCCGTACCGAGCTTGTCCAGCCAAGCACCGTCCACCGATCCGTTTTCCGGGTAGCTGGTGGCGAACATTATGTCGCGTTCGGTGTACTTCTTGCGTATTTTCGTCACGATGACGTTGAATTCGCTGTCGTCGGTGAACTTGAAAGTTACCTTGACGCCCTTTCCCTTGAACACGGCTAGGTACTTGGAGTCGCAATCGACGTCGTAGTCGTTTCCTGTCATGTAGTTTCTGATGGCGGTTCGGTTGTTGTCGGCACTGCTGCTATCGGCTACGAGGCTATCCCGCTTGGCAGAAACGAAGCTTTCTACTTGTTTGACGACGGCGTCCACGGAAAGCTCTCGCATGACAAGGGATTCCTTCCGAACGCCGTTGTAGTTGTAGAAGGAAACCCTTACGTTCACGTGGCCGTTTGGTACGCTGAAGGCCACTATGATGCGACCGGAGAGACGGATGTTCTCCTCGGTATAGTTGATTTCGATGGAACGTTCGGTGAGCATCTTCGTGGGCCATTTGCCTATCGAGTTGATGCCTTCCTTGATGTCGGATATGTACTTGTCGAGTTGCATGCTACAGCTCCTTTTGGCGTGTGTCAACCAGCTCCTTAGGGAGTGTGTCGACTAGTTCTATGTCGGTTCCGAATTGGCTGCGGATTTCGTCAGTCAGCGACGAGATGGCGGGCCCGCAGGCGAACCCGGATGATGCTTTATCTATTTTGTCCAGTGTCTCCAGCAGCTTGACGTATTGCTTAGGCTTGGCCTTGTATCGTGTCATGAATATCTGGTACGCGTTGGTTATTCCATCCAACAGGGTCTTGGCGCTGGCGCACCTCACTATCGATTCGGCGTCTACGTCGCCAAATTTAATCGCCAGCTGCTGTAGGTTGGCCAAGCCGTCCTTGGAGGAATATGTGCATGAAAGTGTTCCGAACAGCTCGCCGGCGGCGAACTCGCCGGAAAGTTTCCAAGTGGCCGTGCTGATCACCTTTCTCACCAGTTCGGGGTCGCTGAGCTGGACTTCTGCATCGGCGTCCATGGCGAATGACATAGCTCCCACGAGGTGATCTGTCAGTTCGGCCACTATGTTTTTCTCGTCAAAAGTCATGAAAATACCCGTATTTGTATTTCAAACTTTAAATTAGTACCTTTCTTCGTGAATGAACTAGTTTTTCTACCGAAGGGAAACTCCCGGAGGATATAACCGATTTTAAGTGAGGCGTCATGCGATCACGTGAAGAGATTAAGGATTTTACTAGACAGATGATGGACTTCAAGGGCTCCATGGTCGAGCGTGCCAAGGAGTTCGCCGAATTTGCGCACCAGGGGCAACTGGACAAGGCTGGCCAGGCATACATATACCACCCAACAAGGGTAGGAGACATGACCGCAGAGCGTTTCGGCGACGACATTCTCACATCGATAGCATATATGCACGACGTGGTCGAGGACGGGGGATTTACCGTCTCCGACCTTTCTATTTTCTTCCCGGACGCCGTGTGGAAGACCGTGCAGATACTCACCAGGGGAAAGTCCGATGGCCGCGAGGTCTACATAGACGCCATAGGCAAGAACCTCCTTGCCACCAAGGTCAAGCTGATGGACCTGAAGGACAACATGGACCTGAGCCGTTTGCCTTATGTCACCGAGAAGGACTCGATGAGACAGAACCGGTACGTCGACGAATATCGATACTTGGAATC
>Ga0265299_10004466_pt1 | contig 13245 bp, 6 predicted proteins | sample AusTroGonzalo_MG_4_FD_193485 | JGI IMG/M metagenome (GOLD analysis project Ga0265299, IMG submission 193485) | Bovine rumen microbial communities from tropical cattle in Woodstock, Queensland, Australia - Gonzalo_02 | ecosystem: Host-associated > Mammals > Digestive system > Stomach > Rumen ...
GTGGTCTTACCGACACCGCCTTTTTGGTTTGCTAATGCAATAATCTTACCCATTTTATTCGGTTCTATCTTGATAAAAATAAGAAATTTGGCCACAAAGTTACACATTTCTCATGAGAAACCGCTGCTTTTTAAACCTTTTTTCGTACTTTTGCACGCAAATCGTAGTTATTTTATGGAAATTAAACGACCTTTACTGCTCATTTCCAATGATGATGGCTTTCAGTCCAAGGGCATTAACAGCCTTGTGGAAATGCTTAAGGATATAGCAGATATCATCGTCTGTGCCCCCGACGATGCCCGCAGCGGATATTCGCGTGCTTTCTCGGCAGGAATTCCCCTCCGACTGGAGTTGCGCCATAAAGAAGATGGGGTAGAGGTGTGGTCGTGCAACGGCACACCTGTTGATTGTGTAAAAATGGCACTGGCTAATATCTGTCAGCGTCGTCCTGATATGATTATCGGCGGTATCAACCACGGCGATAATGCCTCGGTTAATACCCATTACAGCGGCACTATGGGTGTTACCATCGAGGGCTGCCTGAAGTACATCCCATCGCTGGCTTTCTCACTTTGCGACTATTCCGCTGATGCTGATTTCGAGCCCTTGCGCCCTTATATCCGTGAGATAACCCAGCGTGTTCTGAACGAGGGACTGCCTAAGGGTGTGTGTCTTAACGTGAACTTCCCTCTGGTTGAGGCTTTCAAAGGGGTTAAGGTGTGCCGTATGGCCTTTGGTACTTGGTATAACGAGACCATCAAGGAGCATCATCCACGTGGTTACGACTACTGGTGGATGGTGGGACACTATCGAAACGACGAACCCGAAGCCGAGGACACCGATAACTGGGCCCTCAGTAACGGCTATGTAGCTATCACTCCTACTACTATCGATGTGACGGCCTACGAGGCTATGAACCAGATTAAGGACTGGAATCTATGAAATATTACCTGATAGTTGGTGAAGCCTCGGGCGATCTTCACGCATCGCACCTAATGCGGTCGTTGAAAGAAATTGACGCTGATGCACAGTTTCGCTTCTTCGGTGGCGATATGATGACTGCCGTTGGCGGTACGCGTGTTCGCCATTATAAGGAGTTGGCTTATATGGGCTTTATTCCTGTACTGATGCACTTGCCAACAATACTTCGCAATATGAAGATGTGTAAGCAGGATATAGTAGAGTGGCAGCCCGACTGTGTTATCTTGGTAGACTATCCTGGCTTTAATCTCAAGATTGCTGAGTATGTAAAATCTCATACAAATATCCCCGTATATTATTACATCTCGCCAAAGATATGGGCATGGAAGGAGTATCGTATCAAAAACATCAAGCGCGATGTTGATGAGCTCTACTCAATCCTTCCGTTCGAGGTTGATTTCTTTGAAAAGAAACATAACTATCCTATTCACTATGTAGGAAATCCAACGGCTGATGAGGTGCGTGAGTATTTCCTTGCTTCGCCTGCAGCGAAGAAAGAAAATATCATCGCACTTCTTGCTGGATCACGAAAACAAGAGATCAAGGATAACCTGCCCCCAATGATTGAGGCGGTAAAGAGTTATGAAAATACTTACCAGATTGTAGTGGCTGGCGCGCCAGGTATTGAACCAGAATACTACCAACAGTTCATGCAGGGTACTAAGGTGGATATCGTGTTTGGTAAGACATATGATCTGCTTGCGAAATCCCATGCAGCCTTGGTTACTAGCGGTACTGCAACACTCGAGACGTGCTTGTTTGGTGTGCCACAAGTGGTGTGCTATAAAACCCCATTACCAAAGATTGCCGGCTTCGTACGTCGCCACATGCTTAAGGTAAAATTTGTTTCGCTTGTAAACCTGGTGGCTGGTCGTGAAGTGGTTCGCGAGCTGGTGGCCGAAAGTTTCTCGGTAGCCAACATCCGCACCGAGCTCGCTAAGATTCTTGATGGTGATGCTCGTCAGCAGATGCTTGAGGGATATAAAGATGTATCGCGTGCGTTAGGCGATGAGAAAGCGCCTGAAAATGCTGCGAGAATGATGTATGAAAGATTAAACATGAAACATTAAATATTAAACATTAAAATAAAATGAAAAAGATTCTTTTTATGGCGCTTATGGCTGTAGCAGCACTTGGCGCAAACGCACAGAACGTGCAGGTTCATTATGACTTCGGTCGCAGTTTCTATTCTGACCAGGAAGATGGTCGTCAGAGAGTTACCGTTACCCTCGAGCAGTTCAAGGCCGACCAGTGGGGTTCTTGGTACTATTTCGTTGATGTAGACCTCACAAATAAGTTCACTGAGGGTGCTTATACTGAGATCTCTCGTGAGTTCAACATCGGTAAGAATGGTTTCGCTGCTCACGTTGAGTATGATGGTGGACTTAACCGCTTCGGTTCTTTCCAGCAGGCTGCTCTTGTTGGTGCTGCCTATAATGGTCACAACGCTGACTTCTCAAAGACCTGGAGTGCTCAGTTGATGTACAAGCGTTACTTCAAGAGCTACGACAATACATCGGCTTACAACTCTGTTCAGCTCACAGGTGTTTGGGGTCTTAACTTCGCTAACAACAAGTGCACCTTCTCTGGTTTCTTCGATTTGTGGCGTGGTGAGAATGCTGATGGTCATGGTCAGTTGGTATTCCTCTCAGAGCCTCAGTTCTGGTATAACATCACCAACCACTTCAGTGTTGGTACCGAGGTTGAGCTTAGCAACAACTTCATCTACAACACTTACGATGATAAGACATTCTTTATCAACCCAACTCTCGCAGTTAAGTGGAACTTCTAAATAATTAAACAATAATCCCCGCCCAGCCGGCGGGGATTATTGTTTTTATTTCACTACAATCTTCTTTCTGTTTCTGATGTACAAGCCCTTTTGAGTCGGCTTGTCAATCCTGCGACCATCGATGGTGTACCACTTGTCGTTTACGGTCTCAACAGTGTAATTGTTATCTGGAGTATCTTTGTTAATATCCACAATGCCAGTGATGGCAAGGTTGACGGTAGGAGTGACTGTTCCTCCTGAGGCTGCTGCTGCAGATTTTGTTGAGGCTACAACTTTCGACTGAACTTTGACCAGACGTACGTTTCCAGGAGCACGGTCGCGCTTACTTACACGGGTTCTGGCTCTGGCAGGTCCGCTCTTTACAAGATACAGCCAACAGTAAGTAGCGTCAGGCAGTGAGTATTCTATTTCTTCCTTTCCTGATTTCAGGGCAATGCTTGGTTTGTCGCCAATCTTCAGGTGGAACTCGTAACCTTCTTCAGTCTCCTGGTCAATCCTAATCACACCCTCTCCGCCTTGTACAAGGAATGTCAATCCGACGAAGTTCTCGGCATAGTCGCTACTACCTACGGTGGTGGTTTTGCTTGTAGTTGCTGCTGCTATCTGTTCTACTGCATCATCGGTCATCGGGTCAACCACGCTGATGGTGTTTGTCTCTGGGTCGTAACCCTGGCCTTCGGTTGATTCCGGCAGAGTGTAGTAGATGTTGTTTACGTTTGCACTTGTCAGGTCGAGTGTGGCAGTAGAACCATCGGGATTGTTAACGGTGAAGTCGTCAGAATTAAGTTCCTCTTTGTCATCGCTTTTAATTGGCTCCAGTGGTACTCCTACGGTTATTGTGTCGGCCACAACACCCAGGCTGTCTGTCATCTGTCCGTTCGCATATTTCGCTTTTGCGGGCTTCAGAACCTGCAGGTTGAACTCGTAGCTAACACTTGCAAAGCCAGAAATAGCGCTCTCGCCAACGGTGTTACCAATAGTTACAGAGCCAGGGAAGTTACTGTCGCAGGTAAACAACAGTGTTCCTGTGTTCTCACTGTTGCCTTGGTTGTTGAAGAATATTTTCTTCAGCTTGTTATCGTTGCTGAGGTGTATCTTCAGTTCTGGCATGCGACTCTCGATGGTCAGCCCGGCGTCCGAGTTAATGATGAGCAGGATGTTTTCGTCAGGGTTGAAGATAAAGCTTGGTGCCTTTGTGTATTCTCCGTCATCATCCTTTTCTCCATCGTTAAGAATGTCGATATAGTTGTCTTCATCAACTTCTGTCTCGCCCACCCATACGCCATAGCCTAAGGCTCTGCCTCGGCTTACGGTCAGAGTATATTGTACCTCGCAGGCTTCGTGGTTGGCATCACCTTCCGATGCAGCCTTGATTGTTGTCTCGCCTGTCCCAACCAGTTTTACAACACCTGTCTCGCTTATTGTTGCCACAGCCGTGTTGCTGCTGGTGTAAGTCACTGCCAGACTGTTAGGATTCTTCAGCTCTGGAGCAGTCCATCCATCGCCGTTCAGCTCTGCCGAAGCTGTTGCGGCCGAGTATGCCAGCCCTCCTGCAGCCTTGGCTATAGTAAATGTGGAAGAAAGTGTTCCCGTATAGTTGCCTTTTCCTGTTGCTGTTATTGTAGCTGTACCAACGTTAGTGTTATTGGTGCATGAAATGCTATAGTCGGTGTCCTTAGTTAGAGTAACAGCGCTTGCTGTTCCCGATGCTGCCAGCGAAACTGTTGTTGAAGGCACTATAGCCGATCCTGTATAAATAAAGCTTGATTCACTCATTGTAAGACTTCCTCCTGTTATGTCTCTTGGATCAACCTTTAGTTTAAAAGTGAGATTCTTGGAGAATAGTGCTTCGTCAGCAACAGGTGTGTAGCTGGCTGTTATTGTTGTTTCTCCAGCGGCCTTAATGGTGTAGTTTAACAACATCATTTCTTTTTCTTCATCCAAAGTCATTGAGATGCTGTTGCTCGCTACAACGTTCTCGTTGCTTGATGTGAATACAAGTGAACCCATTAACTCTGAGGTGTCTGTTATGTAGATCGCAGGCTTGGTACTACCATAGGTACTGGTGATTGTCTCTCCATCTTCAAGTCCCTTCCAATCTTTGTCCTTCGCTAAAAAGAAGTTGTAATATGGCTCTCTTTTAATTTTGTATTCTTTTGTAATCGTTTTACTTGAGAATGTTTCGGGTGTTCCTCCTGTTTCTGGGGTTACTTCAACCTCTACCCAAGCAGTCACTTTGTTACTGTAATTTATGTCAATTTTGTCGTTAAACGTTTGAACATAACCAGATTCTTCGCCTAAATAATATTTTATTCTAACATTGGTGTGCTCATCTTGATTATTCTTATACGGAGCTGTAAGAACAAGGCTCTGAGCTTCATCGTAAGTTCCTTCATCTAAGTTGAAAATTGGTGCTGATGGAATAACGTTGGCCGTCAGATAAACAGCTCCTCCGCCGCTGTTTAAAACATTGATGTTCTCATTATTACTGATGTTAAGGACTAAGTCGGTGGTTCCCAATCCCTTAGTCTTGATATGACCATCATCATTTACAATAACATTCGTGTTGGTAGAATTGGATAATATGAAGTCTATGTTTTCAACTGCAGGAATCAATGCTGGGAATTCATTCTTTTGTATTTCTTTTTCCTCTCCGTCAAATGTAACATTCAGGTCATCTGCAAAACCGAAGTAATAAGCAGTGGCATTATCACTTTTTGTAGTTTTCCCGAATTGGTCTAACTCTGTGTATGCAGTAACTGTACATGGGGTAAGTTGTGGTTTTGATACGGATAATGATTCGCTCTGTTCATTGTTTTGACCAGTTTCAGTGGTTCCGTCTGCATATGTAATAGTGTAATGACAATCGAAATAATTACCATAAGTGTCACCAAGTCCGCTGAATTTTAGAGAACCATCGCGATAAAGGATAGTAGGTGCTTCTAATACCCTAATGAATTGGCTTCCATCATTAGGTAGATAAACCAATTTGTTCTCAAATGTAGGATTGCCTGTAAATCCCTCCCATGGTACTGTGTTGTTGGTTCGTGCATTGTCAATGGAGAATGACAAAGAACTCTTATTAGATGATGCCTCAAAAGATAATGATGCTGTTGGATTTACGCTAATAATTTTATTAGTATTCATGAAAAGATTATTCCCAGCAATATTTATTTTAAGTTGTGGAAGACTGCTGGTGATGGATCCTGTTGGATTACTTGATAATGTCAAGGTGTTTGTTTCTTTGTCGAAAAGAATGCCGTTGGTGTTAGGGAAAGTTCCGTCATCTTGAACTTTAGTACCACCTACCCAAACAGAAGGTGTAGAGATAATAACACGATCAATTGAACTATTTGTTGAGTGCTTGAATTGCCTTGTTGTTTCACTTCCAGTATAATAATATGCACCGGAAATGGAGGCGTTGTTGCTATATGCTACGAGGTATAACCCCTCGCCCCAAGTACATGATGAGAAATGGAAAATGGGCCCCATACCGTCTGATATTGGCTCTCCATTTGTATTTACGTCAAGTGATGCTACTGATGATCCACTTTTCTTGATGGTCAGAGGGTTCTCGTCACCGCCAAATCCGACTATCATTCCCACCGTGTTACTGCCATTTATCTCAATCGTTAATGGTTGTGGGGCTTGACAATAAATCATTGATGTTGTGACGCCATTTAGTGAAAGGGTCTTTGCTTCTGGGTTATAGGCCGCCTTCCCGTCCCCAAGAATGTCGGATGCGTTTATGTTGCTTACAGGCACACCGCCAATCATTAAATTGTATGATTTGCCAAAAACCGCCATGTGAGTTGTATCCGAAGTTAAGTTGTATTGATCTGGTAAAACTATTGAAATAGGATCTTCGGTTGTAATTGAAATTCTACCTTTTACCACACCACCACATGGATTTACTTGCGAAGTGTTTTTTAGAATGAGAGAACCTATAGGATTACTTGTTGACTTAATGCTTATTTTGGGTGAAGCTGCCTCAAGATCTGTGGAAATTGCAGGTTCCCCATTGGTAGTGATTGAATTGGTTCCTTTGATGTCAATGAATAAGTCTGTAGTATTGCAAACAATATTATCTGTCAATACGGCATTATTCAGGGTAAGAGTGTTAGTCTCTGGATTGAAACTGACCTTTTTGTTGTTTCCTCCTTCGGTTAAGATGTTTGTAGCATTGTTGCTGGTTACTTCCGTTCCTGCAACTTTTATATTGTAAGATGCTACGTAAGTGGCAGATACTTCTGGACTGCTAATTGTTCCTTCGCTATTACTTATCTCTGCCCATGCAGTGATTGTTCCAGCTTTTACTGTTGGTGGATTCTCTGGGTTATATACGTAGACTTCCTCAGAATCATTCCATTTGTATTTCTTTATGGATATGTCGCTGCTGCCAGAAAAATTAATTGTTATTGGAGATCCAAAAGCCTGGGTACCGTTAGTTAACGATATTGTTGGAGCGGGGAATCCAACGTTTAAATTATAAGAATATTGTTTTGTCGTCGTGTAGTAATAATCATCATTATTCTGAAGTGTGGCTGTGATGGTTGTATTGCCGGTTTTCTTTATAGTTACTTCGCCATTTTCGTTTATACTAGCAATCTCGTCATTGCTGATAGTGTAATTAACTTTACGTGAAGCAGAACTTGCAGATCCTCCGGCGGACATGTTGAGAGGAAATGAGAACTTCTCGTAACAATAAGCATTAACAGCCAAAGTGGTTCCATTGTCAGTAGAGATTGTGCCATCAGTTAAGGACGAAGGCCATGTGAAAGCGGTGCTTGTGTCGTCAACGCACAATTGTAGTGTGATAGAGTTTACTGTTATTGCAACATTGTCACTTGACGTGGACTTTCTTGTATAAGTTATACTTATAGTTGAATTTTCGTCCCATACACTTTTGTTAAGATCAAATTCAACATAATCATTGGTAGTACTTGTACTTTCAAAAGAAGTGTTGCCGATTTTTAAAGCTAGTGAACAATTAGAAGTGTTGTAAGATGTGCTAATTTTAATTTTATTTATTTTGCAAGCAACTGGTCTTTTCATGCCTTTGATCTCTAATGTTGTGTTGGCACTATTCAGTGTAACATTAAACCCTGAACTTTGTGTGTTGATGGTTGAACCTGATACAACTGTCCACTCGTTGCTTGTTCCATCTACTGCCCAGAAATATTTCTGTGTTCCTGATGCTCCGGAATTTCTTAAAGTTGTAGTTTGATAGTTTACCCCCCACGCAGATGTTGGCAGCAGGAGTAGGGTGGTGAGGATCAGGATGATCTTCTGGATTGTATGGAGGTTGAGTAATCGTTTGGTCATAATCTTGGCTATTAATGGGTTGATACTCGACTTTGTGAAAAATCGTGGCAAATTTACGATTTTTATCGATAACTTCCAAATAAAAACAAGTTTTTATTTAATTTTAAGAATGATTACTTGACAATAGAAAAAGAGCCTGCAATTCTATTTCATAATTCGTACAAATATTATGCAATTATAACGTCATAACGTCATATTGGTGTCTATAATGTTGATACACAAATAATTAGATAATGACGTTAACCTTCATATAACGTCATGCTAACGTCATATTTGTAGACATGATGATTGTTAGCTATATCTGTAAAAGTAGTTTTCTTGGTAGAAACAAAGTGTTTCTCGGTATGAAACAAAGTGTTTCACCGCATGAAACAGTGTGTTCCGAGTATTTAAGCAATGCAAAACTCTGTGATTATGACGTTATGTTTTGTAATATCATATAATGTCATCATCTGTAATATACATATTCTCAATAAGTTATCTTTAATATGACGTTATGACGTTATTTTTATGTATATTTTTCTTGAAACATAATTGTAACTTTATGCTAATAATACCAATAAGTAAAAAAACGCCAAAAATTTTGTACTTTCGTTTTTTATTACTATCTTCGCACCCAAAATTAATCAAAAGCTTAAAACCGGAAAAAATGAAGAAGTTATTATTCGTATGTGCGCTGTTGATAGTAGCAATGGCCTGCAGCAACAAACAGCAGAAACAAAAGACAAAACTTGCAGAGGCAGACAGCATGGTAACGGATGCTTTTTTAAAGCAGAATTTTGACAGGGCAATAGAGTTTGCCGACAGTTTTGAGCAAGCTGGTGTCTACTCGTTTATACATGCCTCTAGAAAACGTGGAGAAGTTTATGTAGGAATGAGAAAGTTTGATAAGGCTACAGCTGAGTTTGAAAAGGCTGTAAACACAGCAACCCCAGATAATATTCGAGACAGTGTGAGCTATATAACTTGTCTTAGTAATTTAGTTCAATTACAAGGTGTACATGACGATTATGAGACATTGTTGAATACTGCTATGCCTGTGATGGGAATGCTAGAAAACTTTAACTGTCCTAAAGAATATGCCACGCAGATATTGCTTCCGAAGGCATTGACTTACATGTTTGTAGGCTATGCACAGACAAACCTGAATAAGGATAAGGATGCAGAAAAATCGTATGAGACGACATACAAGAATGTTATTGAATTATCTAAGGCTGACACAAATGTTAATCAACATATGAGTTGCCTTCTATGTATTTATCATATTTCGAGGTTTTATTTTGAGAAGAAAAACTACGAAAAGATGGCTCTATGGGTGGAACGATTAGACTCTTTTGCTAATGTGATGTTAGAACGCGATAGTATACCAGAGAAGTATAAGGCCAACATAAACGCAATTGTTGACTGCCGCCACATGGAACTGACTATAGGACAAAATAAGATGGACGAGGCAAAACGGTATTATGAGAGATATAAAGAGTCGGCCGATGCTAAGACTGTAGATGGACGATATATGATTGCAGAATACCTTGTTGCTGCCCATCAATATGCCGAGGCTGCCGATTCATTCCCAAGCGCATTTAACGGCATGGTGAAGAAATACGATATAAAGCCATCGTTTCAATTGCTGGAAATGCTGAATAAGAAATTCGAAGCTAACTATAAGGCTGGACGTAAGGACTCGGCACTGGCTACGGCCATTTATACCTTTGAGAACCTTGACTCGGCCATCTTGCGCGAGAAACGAAGTCAGGCTACCAAACTGGCTACCATCTACGAAACCCAACAGAAGGACGAGGAGATAGCGAAGCAGCAGATAGAACTGACACAGCAGCGTGTGATTGGTCTTATTATCGCCATCGTACTGCTTACGGTGTTCTTCGTCATCTATACGATGTTCCGCCGTCGCGCAGCAAGACGTATGGCCGAGATGAAGGCTGCACAGGAACGCATTGAGAGTGAACTGCGCATTGCGCGAGATATACAGATGAGTATGGTGCCAAGCGTATTCCCCGAGCGTGATGGTCTGGATATGTTTGCCCAGATGACACCAGCTAAGGAGGTTGGCGGCGATCTGTATGGCTATGTTCTTTTAGGCGATAAACTGTATTTTGCCGTGGGCGACGTGTCAGGAAAGGGAGTGCCCGCATCGCTCTTTATGGCCCAGGTTACACGTCTGTTCCGCACATTGGCTGCCCAAGGTATGATGCCTGCTGAGATATGCACACGAATGAACAATGCGCTGAATGAGGACAACGAGCAGGGTATGTTCGTAACAATGTTCCTTGGTTTGCTTGACCTGCAAACGGGTCATCTGCAGTTCTGTAACGCGGGCCATAATCCGCCTGTTATCGGTGGAGGCGAGAATAATGGCGACTTCCTCAAGATGGAGTCTAATGCACCTATCGGTCTGTTCACTGGCATAGAATACGAGGGCGAGGAGATAGATAATATTAAAGGGCGCGCTTTGTTTGTATATACCGACGGTCTTAATGAGGCCGAGGATACAGAACAGAAGCAGTTTGGTGATGATAAACTTCTAGAGATACTACGTGAGACAAAGTTTGATTCCGCCCGTCAGGTGATAGAAACACTGGCAGCACAGGTGGAAAAGCACCGCAACGGCGCTGAACCAAACGACGACTTGACAATGCTCTGCCTCCGCGTGGATTAGGATTTTTATATCTTAGCATTCATTTTTTAGGGAAAAAACTTGGAAGTTTCAAGTTTTTTCCCTATATTTGCCGTTGGAAGTACTACAATTCCTAAAACATGTTAGCCTATGACGAAGAGTTTGTTGTATTTGATGACCGCCGTGATGGCAGGTATCTTTGGTTTAAGTATTACTGCATGTAGCGCAGATTATGATGGCAACAGCATTGAAGAAGCCGAACTGGTTGGAACATGGGATGCCATCAGCAGTCAGTTTTATGCCGAGGGTAAAGGCTACAGTCAGCCTGGGCTTGGCGATGGTTACTGGGTGATAACCCAGCGCACCATAACGCAGTATGACCATAAGGATGAGGCAAGTCCACCATCGGGCTACACTTACGACGGACGAAAACTGAACATCGGAGGTGCCATTGAGCACGAGGTAGTAACGCTTAACAGACAGCAGATGTTGCTGCGAACAGAGGTGCAAAAAGGCATCTATCGGGAAATAACCTTCAAACGTAGATAAGGAAGGACTAAAGATTGTTAATTTGACAATTAAATTTGTTGCTTCGGCAAATTTTGCTTACTTTTGCATTCGCTTTTTAAAAAGGAGCACATAACTTATAATTACTTAAAAAAATAAAGTGAGACAATACATGTGTGTACTGCACAGATTTTTGTGTGCAATATTCATTGTTGCGGTCCATGCGTCGGCGTTGGCCCAGAAACCTGACACTCTGCTATATAAACAATTAGCAGACTATCCTTTTGTTTTTGTTTCTGACTCCATCGTCACCACACCACCAGTCATCACCGACTCATTGTTCGACGAGATTGCACGTGGTATCCGATTCCAGGTAAACCGTACAGAAATCCAGAATACTGATCCGTTTATTTCGCTCTATAATGATAGCCTTGTGCCCTGGCTCAAGGAGAATAATCTGATTCTGCGTGAGATTTACGTTAAGGGTGCTGCTTCGCCCGAAGGTCCTTACGACAACAACGTTCGTCTGAGTTGTGAACGCACCAAGTGTCTTATCGAATTTCTGAGCAGCAATCTTGACCAGTCTGTAGCCGATCGCCCCACTAACACAAGTTTCGTTACTGAGGACTATGGCTATCTGGTAAAACTTATGGAGCAGGCTGGTGATAAGGAGTATAGTAAAGTGAAAGCTATCTGGGATGCCTGCAAGGGCAATGAGCGTCTGTGTAAGAAGAAGCTTAAAGCCTTGAATGGCGGCAGAACTTGGAAGCGTTTGGTAAAGGTGTATTTCCCTACCTTGCGTCAGAGTCGCATGGTGCTGTGGTTTGCGCTTAATCCACATCACATACAGATACCAAAACAAAGATACTACTTTGCCGACAAGGTGGATATGCAGATTAATCCCAACATTCCTCTGCTTCCAGCATTTTCACTTCAGCCTGCGTCGCCTGATACTACAGCTGTAGCTCAGGAATCTCCGCGCCGACACATGATAGCTCTGCGAACCAATCTCCTGCACGACTTCATGTATGTTCCGCAGTTCGGTTTCGCTCCAGGAGCAAATATCCAGTTAGAGTATTATCCTCTAAGTGGTCATTATACGATGAATGCAGGTTTTACATTCACCAACCATCGCCACTGGGATGCCCATAAGTTCATGCAGATTCGCGACTTGCAGTTGGAACTTCGCCGTTACTTCAAGGGCGGCGGCCAGTTTATCGGCACGTTCCTAAATGCATATGTAGAGGGTATGGTCTATGGTATCGGCTTCAGCAAGACCAAAGGCTGGGAAGGCGAAGGCGGTGGTGCCGGAGTAGGAGTGGGCCACATCTGGGCCCTAAACAAGCGTGGCAACTTGCGTCTGGAGGCCAGTATCAACCTTGGTTTCTTCGTTACCCGCTACGATCCATACGTTTGGGGTGACAGCAACGGCGGTGAGGGCCACGGACTGTACTACTACGACTATCAGGGCGCAATGAATGACTTTAAGAAACGCAATCACCGTTTCTTCTGGTTGGGTCCTACCAACGCCGGAGTACATATAACTTACGACATCATCTATCGTAAACAGAAAAAGGAGGGTGGCAGATGAAACGTTTATACATTATATATATTATAGCACTGCTGGTGGGAGTGAATAGCTGTATTGAACCACCGCTGAACCTGCCCGGACAAGACATAAAGGTTGAGTTGGAGGTTGCTGAGACTGAACTGCACATGGTGTGGGATAACGATGTACAGCTTGACCATGAGTGGTACTATGGATGGGATATAAAAGACGACTCGATATGGGGCGGGATAGAATACCCGATGCCGAAGAGTTACGAGGTGTACCGCTACTATAAGGGCGACAATCCCATGGGAATGCACACTAATGTGGACGTGTTTACCATCGATAGTACCCGATTCCGCCGCCACTTCCAGTTTGGATACTACGACATGCTGCTATATAGCAATGTCGATTCTAAAGACGGATCACAGGTGCTTGTGCTGAATGAGAGTGGTGACT
>Ga0265299_10004467_pt1 | contig 13244 bp, 25 predicted proteins | sample AusTroGonzalo_MG_4_FD_193485 | JGI IMG/M metagenome (GOLD analysis project Ga0265299, IMG submission 193485) | Bovine rumen microbial communities from tropical cattle in Woodstock, Queensland, Australia - Gonzalo_02 | ecosystem: Host-associated > Mammals > Digestive system > Stomach > Rumen ...
GATGCAGAAATGGATGAAATCTGTAGCTTCCTAGCCGGAAGAATAAAATTAGGTATTGATACAGACCGAATCTATTTAAAGAGAAAATAAAAGACGGAATTAAACCGTCTTTTTCTTTTTCCTTCTGTTCATAAACTTAACTATTTTATTTTTTAAGGCTTTCAAACTGTTTAATAATGCAGTCTTTATATCCTTTTTCATTTTTGTTTGCTTTTTTCTATTGTTGACTATATCTGGAATTTCTTTATTATAGTCAATACCAAGCATATCTCTCTGTTTAAAAGATTTAAGTCTCTGTTTTTGGATATTTTTCATTTGACCTTGACGTTTTACCTTACCTTTTAGCCTCTGTGCCAATTCACGGCGTTTACGTTCGGTCGGAGTTATTATATGTTCTTTTGGATTATGATTCTTATCAAATTGAACTCGACAATTCGGCTTAGTGCTAACCCAGTGAGTTATCTTCTTTCCATCTCTTACCACGGACTTCTTTACTAAACGTTCATTAATCGCGTTTTCGTGCTCCGTGAGGACTTTTTCTGCATTGTCTATATATTCTTTCCAGGTCATAAGTAAATGTCTTTAAATGAGTCTTATAATCTATTTATAGTTTTATATAGGCTTTGCAAAAACTATAAATAATATAACAAAATTTATAAAGGCCTAAATATGGATTTTAACACTTTTGGACAAGAATTAGAAACTATTATCGATTATTTGAAATCGAATTCATATACTGTTGTAGTAAACATAGGTAGAACTTATACTACATCTGACTGCCCATATATTGCTCAGTCTACTAGATATTATTCTAGCCGCGAGGGTATTAATAGGCTTGGGGCTATTGAAAATCATTGCACATATAATCCAGCGGGTATTGCTATTTTCGTTTCGAAAAATTTTGTTCCAAACAATATTAAAGTTTTCAAGGATTATATTGCCTATGAAATGCTAAGACGTAAAACATCCCGTAGAGAAGATGTTAAAGAAAACTGGAGTATAAGCGCTTCTATTGGTTTTAATATCTTTAAAACACCGGAAAATGATGAAATTAAATGGCAAAAAGTTAAATGCCGATATAATAGTGCTAGCCATAATGCTTTAGAAGTTAGCGAGCCAGAAACAACAGATATATCTGAACTAATTTATTATATTCAAACAAAAATAGAACAGGGTGTAAAAGCCAATTTGGAAAAGACACTTGGCGAATATAAAAATAGAGATTATCCGGCAAAAATTAAACGTTTACAAGATAAACAAAAACTGCAATCTACAGATAATAGACAGCGCGATAGAATCGTAGCCTTACTTAGTGATAATTTTATGAAGAATTTTGATATATGCCGTGATATTAGTGATTACTGGCTTGATGACGTTATTGCTGATAGAGCTATTGATGAAATCAATGATACTATCGATGAGTATGAATCTGATGGACGTAATGTAGATGATTGGGATCCTGATGCAATTCATGATAATTATCTCTGGTCATTTACAGAATGGTTAGATAAAGAATATTCTGGTCTTATATACAAATTTGTAGAAGATGAAGTACCTGAAGGTGAATTGCCATTAACGTTGGATTATATGCAACAATGGTATTATGATGTAGGAGATCATTCTTTACCTGATGAAGATGATTTCCCATATCCAGATGATGATGATTAATAGGATTTAATATGGAAGAATTAGCACAATACATAATGCAAAAATTAGGCGACAAGGTTTATGATGAATTATTCATAGACCCAGAAGATTATAACACTCTTCCAGCTTATGAGTTCTATAAAGAAATTGCTGATAACTGCAGAATAGAACATCCTGAAATTGTAAAGGAATTTGAAAAGCAACAAGAAAAAGAATACTATGACAATCTGCCAAAGGAAAATATTGAAGCATCCAAAGTAGAATCTGATTTTAATCTTGCTTGTCAAATTACTGAAGACATATTAAAACATCCGTCTAAATACAAGCTTAGAAAACCTGATTATGGTATTTGTCGTTCTATCTATACTCCGTTCTTTAATATGACTAAAACTAGAAGCTATATGGATTTGAAAGATTATTTACTTAAAAATTCCAAAGGCTGTCTGCCAAAGTCAACTATAAACTGCAAAAAATTTTATAATCAAATTGTTTATATTGCAAAAAATTATAGGAACCAGTTCTAATGACACTTGAAGAATATAAAAAATTACTGCTTGATTATGGCATTATAGAATGTGATCCAATAAATCCACGGCTATATTTGTTTACTCAAAAGGGAATGAATATGATTGAAGAAAAATTCCCTGGATATCCTACTGGCTGGAACTGTGCATTAGAAGAAGGTTCATTTTGGGGTATTCATCCTGAACATAATGAAGCTTACGATTGGAATTGGTATTACGAAAAAGAAGAAAATCAAAAAGTAATGGAAAATACCTTGAAAAATGTATTTCATATAGACTTAGATGATTCAGATTATATAGAATTAGAGGATATTGTACTATGACGATTGAAGAATATATTGATATATTATTAGAAAATGAAATTATCATGAAAGGTGGTAGTAATGAAGATAGACCATATCGCTTTACTGATAAGGGTATGCAGTTAATTCGTGACCAATATCCAAATTATCCTGATGGCTGGTATAATGCTATATTAATCCATGGAGGTTCATTAAGGTTTTGGGGTATTGAAAAAGACCTAACAGATGAATGTGACTGGGAATGGACTAAAGAAGACGAACAAGATGTAATGGAAAATACCTTGAAAAATGTATTCCATATAGACCCAGATAATACAGATTATATAGAATTGGAAGATATTGTACTATGACAGTTGAAGAATATATAGATTTATTATTAAGTGCAGGTATTATCAAAGATGCACCAGATACAGCTTCTGCTGATATGGTTTATTTTTTCACTGATAAAGGTTTTAGATTAATTAGAGAAAAATTTCCTGAATATCCTAGTAATTGGCCTGCTGCAATATGGAAAAATCCAACAGATGATGCATTAGAGTTTTGGGGAGTTCCAGATATTGATAATGATATGTTTAGATGGACATGGTTTAAAGAATATCGTCAAGATGTAATGGAAAATACTTTAAAAAATGTATTCCATGTAGATCCAGATGATTCAGATTATATAGAGCTAGACGATATTGTATTATAAGGAGAATTATGACAATCGAAGAATATGGAGACTTATTATTTGATGCAGGTTATCTTGTAAATAGCCCAAGAACAGGCAAAGTTGGGGATGAAGAATATAATATATACAAATTTTCTGAAAAAGGATTTGAAAAATTAAAAGAAAAATTCCCTAATTATGATGTTGAACAGTGGATATATGGATTAACAATCGGAAAATCTAATAAAACTAGAACATTTTTAGGTTATAGACCAGATGCAAAAAATGCATGGGATTGGGGCTGGTATACTGAAAATTTCCAAGATATAATGGAATATATGTTATATGATGTATTCAAAATCAATGTAGGTGATACTTATATAGAGCTAGACGATATTGTATTATAATATCCTATAAATAATAATATAAAACAATATATTATAGGAGATTTAAAAATGCCAAATATTTCTATGTCACAAATTCAATCTGCACGTAATATGCAGGACCAAATCGACGCTATGGGCGATCGTGAATATATCAAGACCATCTGTAATACAATTATCAAGATGCTTGACAATCCAGCTACTTCCAGCCTTGACCTTTCTACTGCTCGTACTCTTTGCCAGGACTTTGCAGAACAGGTTGAAGCTGACCTCGAACGTAATGCTGATCAGATTGACTTCGACGGAACTAACGCTTCCGCTGATGAACAGATTACTGAAGAACCAGCTGAAGAAGAAAATGTTTCTATGGACGATGACTTCGATTTCGATGAATCCTATAGACCTTCTCTCAAGGAAGCTAAGGATATCCTCAGAAAGCACGGCTATATCTTCGGTTAATTGATATTAAATAGCTTTTAAAGAGTCAGGATTTTTCTCCTGACTTTTTTATACTTATAAATAATACATATAAAATTAGAGTATAAAATGATAAAAAAAGTAATTAAATATCTCTTTAAAACTGATGATTATTCGCAAGAAAATGCAGGTAGAGTTCTTGAACGAATAAAATCAGGTGAATTCGATAATGAACGTAGAACTAGTAGAAATGAAGTCAATCGAGTTCAAACGGATGTCGATTATCTATACATTGATGTAAAACTTATATATATGGATTCATCAAGGTTTACAACTGTACCAAAAGATGCTGACAGTGAATCTGAACGATATCAAGATGACCATGGTTTCAATAGCTGGAGATTCCTATATATGATGTTCGAAGACGGAACAGAATTTTTTAATCCAGGTAAACCTCAAGAATATGAAAGACTAAAAGAATATATGGAAACTGAAGATGTTCCAGATGATTATATAGAATTAGAGGATATTGTATTATGATTCGTGGAATATTGAATGGAAAATTAGATCAGGCTGTAAATTCATTACCTTTCGTTTATCACGGAAACGGCTATTGCTATGACCCAAATTTTTTCGATTGGATGGAAATAAAATTCTGTAATCATAAACACAAGGAATTCTGGGAAAAACTCAATGATACATGTTTTCAAGAGAATATCCATAATATGTCAGAAGACGAACTTATTTCAATAATGAGTAAAATCTGGGATAAATGGATAGAATATAAAGAAGAAAATAATGAAAACGATATTCCGCCAAAACCAGAATGGCTAATTACAGCGGAAGAAACAGAATATATAGAACTGGACGATATTGTTTTATAGGAGTTTAAAATGATTTCTGGAATAATTAATGCGGACTTATCTAAATCAGTAAATTTATTACCATTTGTAGACAACACTGGTTTTGTTTATAACCCTAGATTTTTTGACTGGATGTGTGAAACTGCTCCTAATGATGAAGTCACCCTTTTGAAACGCACTTGCAGTACTAACCAGGTTAGGGAAATGTCAGATGAAGAACTAATAAACATAATGAGCATGCTTTGGGATAAATGGATAGAATTTAGTAATGATAATTCGCCAAAACCAGTATGGCTAATTACAGCAGAAGACGATTACATCGAACTTGATGATATCGTATTATAAGGTTTTAAGATGGAACATATTAAAGTTAAATATATTATAAAAAGCGATGATAGCTTAGAAAAAGTCCAAACACTCGTTCAAAGAATCAAAAACGGCGATTTCGAAACTGCTGAAATTGACGGTGATGGTAAAATCTTACCTGTTTATGGTAGCGATATACCTAGTGAGACTGTTATGTTCAAAGATGTAGATATTATCAAGTTTTCCTCACCTGTCGTCTTTACAACACAATATGGTCGTTATACTTGTACTCATAGAACTGATGCTTGGCAACATTTCTACATTCAAATGGACGAAGGTATCGAATTCTTCGATTTAGGCAAAAAATCAACAACTGATAATATATCAGAAGATGATTTATATCAATATTGCGTATATGGAACAATTCCAGAATGGTATACCGATAATACAGACTATATTGAATTAGATGATATCGTATTATAAAAGGGTTTAAAATGGATGTAAAATTAATCGTAACAGAATCAGGTGATACTAAAGACTATGTAAAATCAATACTTATGAATGATCGTAATATAGGTAATTGCACCTATATTCTCCATTATAAAGATTATAGTCATGATAAACTCTATATTGAAATACAAAGTGAAACATGGAAGTTTACACCAGATGACAGAAGTCACTCTAATGAAATCAGCCAATGGTATGTTGGTAAAGGCTATTGTAGATACTGCGGTGTCAGAGTAATCGTTGACGGACAAGAAGCTCCAGAACCAATCATTTCCAAAGAAATGAAAGATACTCCTAATATACGCCAACACCTTAATGAATTCATGAACGAAATCAAAAATACCATAGACGACTTGTCTGGTGCTGGTGACTATATAGAACTAGACGATATCGTATTATAAGGATTTAAATAATGGTTTATGATAAAATTAAATACGTATTTAGAAAAGATGGCCAATCTGGAAAAAAATGGATAGATAACTGTCTGAAATTTTACAAAGATAATCCAGATAGTCCAGTATTAGCAACTATTGCGACTCGTCATAATATTAAAATTGTAGAGATAAACGATATCGGCTCTTATATTAGATACAGTGATGCCCACAACGATTCTCTAGGTCTAAATATGGAATATTGTAACCATACAGCAGTAATTATGGAAGACGGAACTATTTTCTACGACCTTGGCGACTATGGCGAAAATAAAAATGAAATGCAAAAAGCCTTTTATGATTATGTTGTAAATGGCGTAATTCCAGAATGGGCTGTCACAGACACAGATTACATTGAACTCGACGATATAGTATTATAAAACCATGAAACACGATAAAATCAAATATATCATTAAATCAGACTGCCACTCAGATATATTCAAAAGAATCATAGATAGAGTCAATTCTGGTGAATTCGAAAACGCAGAAACATTCGTTTACGGTAAAATTAGAGATGCAATCTTTGAAAATGGCCAAAGATTAACAGATACTGTAATATTCAAAGATGTAAGCATTGCTAGATTCATAGATGAAAATGAATTTGTTACCTGCCGCAATGCAAATAATAGCAATACAGCTCATTGCATAGACTCCTGGAATCACTTCTATATCCAAATGGAAGATGGTTTAACATTCACTGACTACGGCGCAAATGCTGATTTCTCAGAAATCAATAAAGCCGATTTTATAAATTATTGTATAAACGATATAATCCCAGAATGGGCAAATTCAGACTATATAGAACTTGACGATATAGTATTATAAAGGATTTAAATAATGGTTTACAATAAAATTAAATACGTATTTAGACAGGACAGTTCAAGCCGCTGGGTAGAAGAACAAATAAAAAGGTTTAAAGAAAATCCAGATGATCCGCAATTAGCCTGTCTCACACGTATTCATAATATTACAATCGTTTCCATAAATCCTGAAAGTTATTTTGTTAAATACAAAAAAGAAGGATATATCCAAATACAAGGTTTAGATATGGATTATTACATGCATACAGCTGTAATTATGGAAGACGGAACAATCTTCTATGACCTTGGCGGAAACGGTCCAAATAAAGATGCAATCCGTGCAGCTTTCTACGATTACTGCGAATATGGAAAAATGCCAGAATGGGCTGATACAAACGCAGACTATATAGAACTTGACGATATAGTATTATAAAGGATTAATTATATGTATTTCGAAATTTTAATAAATGAAACTAACTCTAGCGAAACTGAAATAAGAACCAGACTAGGAACTGAACAAGCTACTAGAACTAATTCTCATGGTTCCAAACAATTCAACTTCGAACATCCAATAGAAATAAACGATATCGCAAAATATAGAGTTCCTGGTGAACCCGCTAGAGGCTGGCAAATATCTCAGCCTTCCGCAGACGGTGGCTGGTGCGTAGGTAGAGCATGGGGTAAATACGTAGGCGCCAGAGTAAGATGCTGGGAATCAGAAGCAGATTACAGAAGAAACTTTAACGACTACTCCAATATGTCAGAACTTATTATGTCTAATCCTATATGGACTACCAGAGAACACCCATCTGAAGAAGAAATCAATAGAACAGAAGTAGAATCTAAAAATTTCATATTAAGAATAGTAGATGCTATCAATAACTTCTTCATGCCAGATGACTATATAGAACTAGATGACCTAGTATTATAATACATTATATCTAATCCTATAATATATAAAACCGACTCAAAAAAGCCGGTTTTTTATTACCCATTAAGAAAAAAATTTTTAAAAAATTTTTCAAACCTAACATATTTCAAAAATAAGCCCGGGCGGGGGTAAAATATCATATATATCAAAAATTTGAAAATTATAGCCAAAATATATATTGCCATAGCATATTGCAGTGTATAGCCATTATGCGGTATAGCCATTATGTGGTGTAGCCATTAGAAATAAAAATTTTTAAAAAATTTTGGAAGACAGACACACGCACAAAAAAGGCCGCTATAGGCCCGGGTAGCTATGGTCCCGGGGGAATATAGGCCCTTAGGAGCTTAACACATTTTTTCTGGGTTTTTCCCTCGCACCGGGGTGTCAAGATAGTAGGCCCCCCCGGGGCCCCCCGGGCGCCTTTTTATACGTCAGATAACCTGTCATGTTTGCTGACATTATCTTATAAAATGACAAACAACCTGACGTTTGTCAGGTCGTTATGTTACGTCAGATGTCTTGACATACTAGATTCTGATACCAGCCTTGGTCAAGACTTCCGTCAAGTTCTCAGTCAGCTTCTTTTCAATCTGGTCGACGATTTCTTTGACGTCTGCGATCATGTAGTCAACCTGTTCATCAGTCAGACGGTCAGACATGTATTCAAACGTCTTGACGATGTGTTCAACTTTCTGCTTGCAGTCTTCAGTGATGTAGTCGCCGATGACAGAATTCTTTTCAGCAGCCTTGACAATGGAAGTCAGATTGTGAAGTTCTTCAGACTTCTTGTTAGACTGTTCAGAAGTCTTGTCAGAATTCAGACCAGAAATGATGGTTACAGCCAACTGATTGAAGTCGACAGTTTCCTTGTTGTTCAAGATTTTGAGGATGGCGGAAATGATTTCAGTATTCATAAGTTAACCTGTTTTTTTATAAATGACTTAATTATCATTTATGTTATAAATATAGCTAATTTTATTATAATTGTAAATAATAATCTTATGAATATTTTAAATCAGACAACCCAATTCCGGTAATATAAGTAAAATCAGCCGATTAACAGCTGATTTTTGCAAGCATTAAGGATGGATGAATCGGAATTAAAGAACAATGTCGTCCAATTCAATATAATCCTCCTCTGCACCACCACCGGATTCAAAATAATCCTTGAGTCTTTGCCTTTCTTCTATAGCATTTTCGCCCTTATCACCAAGATCGGCAAAAATTTCGCCTGTATCTAGCATAATTCCATAATGTTTCCATGCCGTAAAGGAAATGTGACCATATGGGGAAGCCTCGAATGTAATACGATCGTTATCTTCATACTCGTTCGTTATTTCCTTTATTTCCGCCGGTTGCCAATCTCTGCATCTATTTTGGCGTTGTTGCTTCTGGAGATCTTGAATTATATCTTCTTTACTACATGGAATATCTGATCTATATCTGTATATTACCTTCATGTCTTATTTATATGAGTAATAATTCCATAAGCCATAATATGCTTAATAACTTTATGGTTTTATATACTTAACTAATTACGGACCATCTCCAAGAACTGTTCTGGAGAGATAAGGGTGATTCCCATGTCGCGAGCTTTCTTTGCTTTGCCGGATGTAGAGCTTGGATCCTGTATCACCAGATAGGTGAGGTCCTTGGTAACACTGTCCTTGTTGATTCCACCGTTCTGAGTCACCATGTCCTGGAGATCCTTACGCTTGTACTCCATAGCTCCTGTGAAACAGAATGACTTGCCATCCAAAGAACCAGTATGTTTTTCTTCCTGTACCAGATGGATTACTCCCAGAGTTTTTTCCATGTCTTCACGATTCTTTTCTAAACCGTCACTGAACTTCTTACTGGTGATGTAACCAATTCCGTCACAGGTGAATCGATCCGGTATGGTAGAATCGTACAGTTGGTCAAAGCTTTCGATAGAATGCGCAGAAAGAATCTTCTGGACCGATTTTTCACCAAGCCCTGATATGTTATAACCGGCCAGGAATTTTGCCAATGTGGTTGTTCTGTGTGAGTCTATCTCGGCAATAATGTTATGCCAGTTCTTGCCAAGGAGTGAGTACATCTTGGTATTGGCATCAGGATGACATGTATCGTTGTACAGACCAGAGATGGTCAGGAAATATCCTTGTTCCTGGATCTTCTCCAGAGTAGTAAGACCTAACTCCTTGATTCCATGTACATCACACCATTTCATGATTGTACCCGTTGACTTGGATGGGCAGTATTCGTTGGTGCAATAGAGACGTGAATGATTGTTGTTAAGTTCAAGTGTTCCGCCACATACAGGACATACTGTCGGCATATTCCATCTGTGACTTTTTGCCAAAGTTTCTACTTCGCTCATGCTGTGAATCCTTTCAGGAAAGAACCACCGAGTACCACGAATGGCGATGCAAAGCAGCATGCAGCAATACCGGTAATGAAGAACGTAACTGGGATCATGATGATTCTTTCCATTGTAATTTCCTTTTGTTATTTGTTTCTTATTCTAATATAGAAAATTATGGTATTATTTTAAACCTTTTTTCTATTGATTCTAATATTCATATCCCGTCAGGAACTTACCGGTTGTTACATCGGCAATAACCTTTGGAATAATCATGTTAGCTTTGATTACGGTGATTTCATGACCAATCTCCATCCCGAGGTACTCAAGTAATCCAATGTTGGACATGCCAGCACGCTGGACCGTGGATCCTTCTATTTCTACCGGATCAAATACGGCTACAGGTGTTACTGTACCATTCTTCACATTCCATTCGATGTTACGCAATATGGTATTGACAGGCGTGAACTTTGGCTTCAACGCAATCATGGTCTTGGGACGCATTTCCGTCTGGATATCGTGCATGTCGATCTCGTTCTTCTTAAATACGAGACCATCAATGTCGTAATCTCTATTGCTGGAATTGTCTTCGTCGAATTCTTTTCTGATAAGATCTATCGCTGATTGGCCCGGATTCTTCATCTTTGTCGTATCGATGCATACATAATCGGCAACAATGAATCCCTGATCCTTAAGCCACTGTTGTAACTTGATCTGTTCCATAAAGGATTTGGTCTTGTCCAGGAACTGTGCATCGTAGACTCTGATGGTAAGCTTGTCACAGTCTGTACCGTCAAGGTGTTTCATAATACCGGATGCGGCGTTACGACAATTCTTCATGTCTGGGAAATACTTTTCCTTGTCCTTCTTGTCCAGGAGAATCTCGCCTCTGACCGTACCAGTGTAAGGATCGTTCATTTCCTGTACCAATCCTTTCATGAGGAGAACATTCCGTGTGATGTCATCGCCTTCTGTACCATCGCCTCTTGTTACTCCTGTGGAGAATTTTCCATTCTTATAATTCAACGCAATGGAACAACCGTCACACTTGTACTGGGCAATGTATAATCCCTTTCCGTTACGAGCGAAGAAGCCATTCATGTCCTCTGCAGTATTCGCTTTAGCTTGCGAACCCATGATGATATCATGTTTGACTTTGGCGAAACCATCTGTATGGTCTGTACCAATGTTCTTCAAGACAGGTGAATCAGGATTAAGTTCCGTAAGTTGATCTACCAATGCATCGAATTCTATATCCGACATGATTGGAGATTTGTTATAATATGCTCTCTGAGCATCGACAATTTGTTTTTCTAACTGTTCTACTGTCATACGGTAATAATATAGAAAAATACCGGATTTTGTAAACCCGGTACAATTAAATTTGTTTCTTCTGTTACAGGACTAGATCATCTAATTCTATATATTCTTCCGGCATTTCTATATAATGCTTGATGTATTCGAAGAACTTGTTCCTTTCGTTATCGGCTTGTACCGGATCGATGTCGTAGCCGAGATTCTCAAATTTCTTTCCGTCTGCGAATTCTACATAGAATCCACCCCAATCGGTTATGACGTTATAGATTGTAGGCCTCGATCTACCTGGAAAACATGTTTTAAATGAAAGTTCTTCAGGATCTATTGAAATTATATCCATGTCGTACCAGAAATGATTATCTCTCATTCCATTGACACTATTACCACCTTGACGGAGATAAGGAAAACGATTGCTCGATAAATCGGCTATGGTATCATTAAATGCATCCATATCATCGGTCTTAATTATATATTTGATTCTGACCGGTTCTTCTAATACTATACTACTCATAATACTAAATCATCCAATTCTATATATTCATCGGTACTATTAGTTACAACCTCATCCATAAATTCTACAAATCCGTCTCTAAAATCTACTCCTTTCTCTCTTGCGACCGATTCGTTCCAGACCAATGATTCGTCTTCTGATTTTACGATGGAGGACGAAAATAGCGTACAATACAAATATCTGTCGCCACCGACATTATGGACATTGCTAAAACATACACCGCGACGGTTATAATATTTAACATGGAAAACCCATAATGCTCCATCAATATACCAATGGATTATTACCGGTTCGTCTAATGTTTTGAACTCATTACCGAGCTTTTCCTTGGCAGTATAATAATCTAATTCGACTTCCAATACTGGATTTGCTTTTTCATATGCTGTTGCCATGTATTATTTATATGGCAACAATCACTATTCCAATGTAATATGGTTCAATTTCATCCATTCTCCGAACGTGAATCCATCTGCTGGATATTGCCAAGAACCAATGTATGCAGTGTTGTTCAGGATGTAACCAACCATTGTTCCGTCTTTGGCAATGATTTTCTTAGACGGTTTATGTTTAGACTTGCAGAGTCTTTCATAGTTGGCTTTGATTTCTTCAACAGGCGGTTCGTATGCAACTGGCATTTGTTAATCTCCTTATCGTTATGTTTATAATATAGAAAAATTCTGGATTTTTGTAAATAAGAAACATCTGGGATATTTCACCCAGGTGTCTCTATTATCAACAGAAGGTTATGGAAAATCTTTCGTTAAATCAAGTTCATAAGCAGAACGAGTACCAAGAGTCCGATGCCACTGTAACTAAAAATTCCGACAATGGAAATGATACATCCCCAAGGGTCTTTCATCATGCACGTCTTTTCGAACAGCCATTCCATGAACTTTACGCCACCCCAGATGAGCAGAATGAATCCAACAATCAGAACTACCACATCCACACCAGTAACTGTAACATTGGACACTGTTTCCGTTGTATTGTGACGGTTCATCATATGAATCATGTTCATTTGGTTAATCATATTTGTAGTGTTCATGTTATTCATAATGACAAAATGTGTTGTATTCATATTCATAACCTCTTCTTTATGTTTATAATATAGATAATTTTAGAACAATCGTAAATTAAGAATTTCCATAAATTCTTTTATATATTGCTTTACGATATGCAGCATCTTTTTTCTGACGACGCCATTCTTTGATACTGTAGATGATATAACTTACAATACCGATAACAAGAAATGGACTCCAGAACAGAACCACAATCTTTATTTCCTGACACTTGGAAATCTCATCCCACA
>Ga0265299_10004469_pt1 | contig 13238 bp, 10 predicted proteins | sample AusTroGonzalo_MG_4_FD_193485 | JGI IMG/M metagenome (GOLD analysis project Ga0265299, IMG submission 193485) | Bovine rumen microbial communities from tropical cattle in Woodstock, Queensland, Australia - Gonzalo_02 | ecosystem: Host-associated > Mammals > Digestive system > Stomach > Rumen ...
CCGGCGCAACGCAGTCTATCATTGAGGATATATGCAGACCTGGAGAGTAAGCCGCGTATTTGCCCAGCTCGGCGAGGCGTGGCTCAAAAGGACACGTTATATATCGCTTTGTGGCGGTACGCGTTCAGGTAAGACCTTCAGCGTTCTACAACTTCTTTTCCTCCTTGCTAACACCCGGCGCCTCATTATTTCCGTCGTATCGGAGACCATGCCACACCTCAAGCGTGGCGCGATCCGTGACTTTAAGGAGTTACTCGGTACGGAGTTCGACGAGAGCGCCTGGAATAAGACCGATTGCGTCTACACGTTCCCCAACGGCTCAATAATTGAGTTCTTCAGCGCCGACTCCCCGGCGAAGGTACACGGCCCAGCCCGTGACATACTTTTCCTCAATGAGTCGCAAAACATATCCTACGACGTGGCGCGTCAGTTGTTCGTCCGTACCCGTGAGACCATACTCCTGGACTACAACCCCACGCACTCGTTTTGGCTTAATGAGAAAATCGAGCCGCGTGAGGACTGCATCACCTTACACTCTACCTACTTGGATAACTGCGACAGCGAGACGGGCGCGTCGTTCCTCACGCCGGAGCAGATACGCGAAATTGAGAGCAACAAAGACGATGAACAATGGTGGAGGGTGTACGGTCGCGGCCTGGTGGGCCAGCTCGTCGGCCTTATTTTCCCCGACTTCGAGCAGATCGACGAGCTCCCGACATCGGGAACGGAGACCTACGGCCAGGACTACGGTTTCACCAACGACCCCTCCAGCATGATACACACCCGAATAGACACCGGCAAGAAGGCGCTTTACTTCGACGAGGTATATTACCGCAAGGGTATGCTAAACTCCGACATGGCCGCCGAAATGGAGGCCGCCAGCGTCCCGAAACGCAGTACACCGATATTCGGCGACTGCGCCGAGCCGAAAACTATCGCCGACCTTTGCACCTACGGCTTTAACGTCAAACCTTGCTATAAGGCGACACGCAAGGCCGAGCAGCTCCAGCAAATGAAGGGCTGGAAAATATACGTTACCAAAAACTCCCTTAACCTCATACGCGAGTTACGCGGTTACACCTGGCAGAAGGACAAGGACGGCAAGCAGCTCAACGAGCCGATAGGCGTAAATGACCACGCTATCGACGCCGCCCGTTACTCCGTGACGTCATGGCTCTACGAGTATCAGGGCAAGGGTCAGTATTGTATCAGATAACCAAACGACAAGACAATGATAGACAACTACGAAACAATGCCGTACAAGACGTTTTTACGCCTTGTCTCGGTTTCAGAGTCAATAACGGACGATACCGAGCGCACCGTCCAGGTGCTCGTGATCCTCACGGGTAAGACCGAGGACGAGATACTTAACTTGTCCGTACCCGAATACGGACGGCTCACCCAGCAAGCGGCGTTTATACTCACACCACCGGCACCCGTCGGAGTCAAGGCCGAGTACAAGGTGGGCGACTTCACGCTCGTACCCGTGCTCAAAGCGGAGAAAATGACCGCCGGGCAATTTATCGACTTCCAGGAGTACATCAAACACGAGGACAAAGACATCGAGCTACTCTCGTGCCTACTCGTACCGAAAGGGCACAAGTACCTCGACGGCTACGAGGGTGAGGACGTGCAGAACGCGCTCCGTGAACACTTGCTCACCCGTGACGCTATCGCCCTCAAGTCTTTTTTCCTGGCCTCGTCAGTCGCGTCACTTCCGCGTATCCTAACCTTTTCGGAGAGGAGGAAGAAACTGACGAGGGAGGAGAGACGCAAGACAAGGAAAGCGACGAGGGTACTGCGTTCGCTCAAAAGTGGGGCTGGTGGGCTGTCATTGATGCAGTATCAGAGACTTATAGATGCAGTTGGGAGGAGGCAGCTCGAATGAGCGTGTTTGAGTTCTTGAACGTCTATTGTTACCGAAACGATAAAATGGCCGAGAAGGAGAGGCAAGAACAATTATGGAGACGTCAGCATTAAGTCAGTTTCCGAAAGTGGCCGAGGTGCTGGAGCGCTACGGCGCGGAGTTTATCGAGTTATACAAACTCAACCTCGTGGAGTCGGGCCGCCCGGCGTCGGGTAAGCTGGCCGCGTCATTGAGTTACAAGGTCGTGCTCAATGAGCGCACCTTCGCGGTGGATATTTCACTACTTGACTATTGGAAGTACATCGAGAACGGGACACGCCCACACTTCCCACCTATCAGCGCCATACGCGATTGGATCAGAGTAAAGCCGGTACTCCCCCGACCCTTCAGTAACGGCAAACTCCCGACGGAGTCCCAGCTCGCCTTTTTGATTGCCCGTAAAATCAGCCGCGTGGGAACGGAGGGTACTAACGACTTCGAGAGGGCAAACAAGGAACTCTTTGACCGTATGCAAATGAGTATCGCCGAGGCCGTGACCGAGGACTTACAACGTCAGGTATCGGCCATTTTCACGGAGTTCGGTCTGCGGTAAGACCCACAAAAAGGGTTTGTTCTATATTGAGGAAAACGATTTATTATGGCTACCGCAATTTGGTTTGATATAGACGTCGTGCTGTCCGCAAACAACGACGCGTATTTCGTCGTGTATGACAAGACCGACAACACGGGTAACATCATTTACCAGGGTACGAGTTTCAAACGCCCCGGAGCAAATAATTGCACTGCAAAGATAAACGACATACTCGCCGACCACATCAAGCAGCAAATGGTCGACGGCGTGGTGAATATACGCCAGGCGTTCAGCGTCTACGTTGGAGCCACCCGTAAGCTGCAAGGTGAGGTTTTCCTTTGCTGGGACTATGAGACCGCCAGCGACAACCTCGACGGCTTTCCGCACCGCCCCATTACGGGGCGTATCCAGGTCGGCACACCCATACCGATAACCAAGTACGCCAACTACTCCCAGGAGGTTATCGTTTCATACTTGCCGTATGACCTTAACGCCCGTGTATCACTCGGCACCACCGCCGACGTGCGGAACTTCCTATCGCATGACTGCAAAAACGGTTATCAGAGCTGCAACATTTTCCCCCGTTACTCGTTGACGGATCACACCGAACTCGGCTACCACCTGGATATTATACCCAAGTGCCACCGTTACCAGCTCTACTATCAGAACTTGCTCGGCGGTATCGACGTGCTCGTCATTGAGGGTAAGACCGTCCAGCGTGACGCCTACGGTCGTGTAGTTATCAGCAAGGCGTACAACAACGCGAATATATTACCGATACACCGCGCCGGTAAAGAGGTCGTGGCGACGGACGTAACGAGAACGTGGGAGCTACACACGGGCTGGCTCACGGACGCAGAGGCGAGCCGCATGGGTCACTTGCTGGGTAGCCCCCTCGTTTACCTTTACGACTGCGTGACGGGTATTTACCACCCCGTCATAATGAAAACGGACGACTTCGTGCAGAAGGTCACACGTTACGACGGTATGATACAATACACCCTTAACGTCGAACTCGCCGAAACTATGAAACGATGAGACGCAAATACGAACTTTACATAAACGGCACACTCGCCGATATAGACATCGACGCGCTGGTGCTCATGAACTACAAGCAGACGGACGCCTCCGCACCGGCTACCGTGTTTAACGCATGGAGTCAGAGCGTCGCCTTGCCGCGCACGTCAAAGAATAACGTCATATTTGACCATATATTCAGAGCCGACCACGCGGTAGGGGTGGGTAAGTTTAACCCCCTCGTCCGTACTCCGTTCGTGATATACTCCGAGCAAGGTGAGATACTCGAAAGCGGCTACCTCAAGCTGACCGACTTCGACGAGACGCAGTACACCGCGACCCTTTACGGAGGTCTCGGCGGTTTCCTTTACGGCCTTATGTATAACCCCGACGGGAGCAAGCGCAGCCTCGCCGACCTGGTTTACACCCCTGGAGGCGACGAGCACGAGTTCGACTTCAAGATCACCCGTGACGCAGTACGCGAGGCGTGGCGAAACATCAACGGACACGAGGTCCACGCGATCCCCTGGGACTATATCAACTTTGCGCCGTGTTACAACGGACTCCCTGGCGGTGACTTTAACAGCAAACGCGCCTTTTGTCCGTCGGGCTGTTACGGCGTGAGGGGTGACGACGGCGACGGCCGCCTGGCAAGAAACGGCCACGTCCTCGTCGACCTGGTTAACAACGTGGACGAGTGGGCCGCCAATGACTTACGCAGTTACCAGCAGCGCCCCGTCGTGAGTATGAAGGCTGTTATACTCGCTATTTGTGACGCAGCGAATAACGGCGGTTATACCGTCAACCTCGACGCGGACTTTTTCAAGGTCGCAAACCCGTACTACAGCAAGTTATGGCTCACACTCCCAAAAATGGATAGTAAGAGCTTGCCCGTCGAGTCGGAAAGCGGCACGTTGGCTCCAAACGACCCCACAACGGGCGCCGTACCCTCATACGCTGGCTTTCACGAGCAGGGTATAACCGGCCCCTGGGAAAACGGCGAGGTAAAAAATTATGACGTGAGCTGTAAGATCGTACCAGCTTGCCTCACCCCTGCAATACCAATGAACGACTTTGCCGCCTCATGGTATTTCGAGACAATGCCGGGTGAGGTCACACACAAGTATTATATCGTCGCCTTGTATCAGTTACTCGCATACGCCGACGACGGCACTCTTATCGGAGGCTCGAAGGTAGTGGGCGCGACCACCCGACGCCGTAACTACGAGACGATGACATACCAAAACTTACCGTATGCCACACTTGAGGACTTTATCAACGCATACAATAACGCCGACAACGCCTACGGCACATTTGCCCCGGCGTGGATCCCGTCACAAGGCAGCGCCTACGAGAATAACATCGTCCAGGGTGACCGCTTTAGTTACGATTGGATAGCAGGCAAGACCAAGTTGCTGGACTCCAACGGCGACCCCGTTGAAATCACCCTCACGATGAACGACGTGCCGGGTGTAGCCGCTATCGGACTCCGCACCTCTTACGTTTGCTTTTATAACCGCGACGACACTACAACCTGGCAGCTCGCAAAGGACGACCTTCCCACTCTCGCCGACCGATCAGTAACCGAGCTTATTGACGCCTTGAGTTATGTAGACGCGGCGGTGAACTACACCGCACGGACGGGCGGCAACGTACACAGCGGCGCACCTATCAACAAAGCGTTTTTGCTGGGCGGTACGCAGACCCCGGCCGATTACTTGCTCTCATACCTCAAGACCTTCGGCTTGTATATCACTTACGACAAGGCGACGAACGCGGTGAGCATACTCACCCGTAAAAACTTCTACAACGGCGGTGACGTCGACCTGGAGGGCCGTATTCATTTACCCAGCCGTAAGAGCATACCCTACGCGATAAACGCCCGTTGGTATGAGTGGGGCGCACCCGTGAGCGGCCGTTACGCCAGCTATTACCGTGACGTCTACAACAAAGACTACGGCCAGGCGCGAGTCAATACCGGCTTTGAGTTCGACGCGTCTCACAATGACGTGCTCCAGGACTGCGTGTTCAGAGGTGCGGCCGAGGTGTTGCATCGTGACAAGTATTTCGTGCGTGTGACCGAGAACGCGAAGGCCGTGCCGTCTCCGTTCCTCGACGGCGGCAAATACACCCTTTGGAACTCGTCAGACGAAGGCAAGCAATACGACATCGTTTGCCCGGATAGCGGCGCCACCATTGATTACGTCAACCAGGACTATCACGGCTACGACTATACGCTACTCCCCAAACCCGAATTTTGCGACAAGGACAACAAAGCGGTAGACGGTGAGGACGTGCTGTTGTTCTATGACGCGAGCAACGGCACCGGCTATTATTCACGCTACACCTTGACCGACGACAACGGCCTTATGCTGAAGTATAACGACGGCGCTCCTTGCTGGCTACTCGGTCAATGGACTATCGCCGGAAACAAGAAGTACACGATAAACAACGACGTCGACGCGAGTGTAAAACTCTATATGCCGCGTTTCCGTCGTATCATGACCGGCGCAACGTCCCCAATGGTAGCGACGCACTCGCTGGATATGGCCGTACCGTCAGAGATCGACCAACCCGACATCACCGTCGCCAGCGACAAAGCGGTCTATCCGCGTGGGTGGGCCGATTACGTCAGCGACAAGATGAACGTAAACACGCGAGTCCTCACTTGTAAGGTAGACCTCCGAGGTCTCCAGGTAGGACAAGACCTACTCCGTAAGTTCTACTACTTCGAGGGCTGCGTATGGGTACTTAACGCGATTAAAAACCACGTCGTCGGCGGCGATAACCTCACCGAGTGTGAGTTTATCAAGGTCAGAGACATAACCAAATACACCAACGGACAAACCTATTAAGCTATGGCAGACGAGACAATGACAATACAGCGCATCATTGAGGTACACGCCGAGCGCTCCACCGATAGCGTCAAAGACCTCAAGACCGAAATAAACCAGCTCAAGGACGCACTTCTCAACGTAGAGGAAGGGACGGAGGAGTACGACAAGGGGCTCAAGCTGTTGCGTGAGGATCAGAAACGCCTCAATGACGTCAACGCCCTCACCGCAAAGAGCGCGAACGTGGTGAAGGGGTCGTATTACGACCTCAACGCCCAGCTCGTCCAGGCGCGGAAGGACTACAAAGACCTGACCGCCGAGGAGAGGGCCAACGCCAACGCCGGAGGCGCGTTACTCAAGCAGATACAAGACCTCGACCGTCAGCTCAAGGCTATGGACGAGGATATGGGCCAGCACCAGCGTAACGTCGGCAATTATACGCAGTCTATCCTGGAGGCCGGTACGTCAATGGGCGGCTCCTTCGGCGGTGCGGTCATGGGTATAAAGAACGCCAACAATGCGCTCAAGATATTGTCCGCCAACCCCGTTATCGCCATACTCGGCGTACTTGCCACGATAATAAGCAAGGTCGTAAGCGGTCTTAAATCATCGGAAAAGAACGCCAACGCAGCCGCCGAGGCGTTTAGCGGTTTCAAGGTCGTGGGCGATATGCTTACGAAGGTAATGCAGACCCTCGGAGGCGCTATTTCCAAGATCGGAGAGGCGTTCACGAAGTTGCTTTCACGCATCGACAAGGTAAACGAAAAGATGAAAGAGCGCCAGCAGCTCGCCCGTGAGGAGATAGAACTCGCAAGGCAGAGCCGTGACGCTATCATGGCCAACGCAGAGGACGAGCGAGACATCGCCGAACTCCGTGCGAAAGCCGCCGACAAACTCAACTATACCGCAAAAGAGCGTATCGCGTTCCTCGAGGAGGCCGCCAAGAAGGAGGCCGCTATCGCCGAACGTGCCAAGAAGGCCGCCGAGGACGAGTACAACCTACTCGTCAAGCAGCACTCACTCACCGAGTCAAGTAAAGAGGAGCTGGACGCCGAGGCCGAGGCTTACGCAAAGATGATCAGAGCGCAGACGGACTACTTTAACAAGACCCGACAGCTCACCCAGGAGACCCTCAAGGCAAAGAAGGACATAAAAGCCGAGAACGCCGCCGCCAGCAAGGACGAGACCGCACTCCTCAAACTTGAAAAGGACATGGTATCCCAGCGTATCGCCGTCACCCAGCAAGGCACCGACGAAATGCTCGACCTCAAACGCCAACAGCGTGAGCTGGAGTATGACATCGAGGTCAAGGGCTACGAGACCAGCATAACCAACGCCGAGAAACGGGCCGAGGCCGTCAAACTCGCCGAGCAGAAGAAAAACGCCGATATTGAGCGTATGGAACGCGACCACCAAAAGACGCTCCTCGACCTTGACTTGCAGCTACTCGCCAACCGCCGTAACGCGTTCAAGTCCGGCTCAATGGAGTACCTCGCCGTGCAGCAAGAGTACCTCCGTCAGTCACTCGAAAACATCGAGAAACTCGGACGTGCAGAAAATGAGACCGAGGCCGCCTACCAGGCGCGACGCCTTGAGGCTCAACGTGCGTACTATGACGCCGCCAACGCCAACGCCGACGCTATCGTCGAGGAGGGCCGTCTGCGCCTTGAGAACTTCATGAACTCGTTTAAGGACGACACACTGGAGAAACTCACCGCCCAGGTAGAGGTATCGAAGTACGTCCTTGAAAACCTTTACCAGCAAGACGGTGAGAGTTACGAGCAATACCTCGCCCGTAAACTCGCCGCCGAGAAAGCCTACCAGGAGGACAAGAAGGCGCTCGACGAGGGTGAGCGTAAGATCATGCGTAACAAGGTCGCCGTCGCCGAGAGTTCCCTCACGCTTATGACCTCACTTTATGAGGCGTTCGGTGACGAGAACGTCAAGCAGTCGGAGGCGTTCAAAGCCACCGCGTCAGCCCAGGCACTCGTCCAGGCATACCTATCGGCAAACGAGGCTTATGCGTCAATGGCGTCTATACCATACGTCGGCCCCGTCCTCGGTGCTATCGCCGCCGCGTCAGCTATCGCGTCAGGTATCGCTCAAGTCCGCGCTATCAATAAGACGGACATGACCAAGACCGCGACACCGAGCACCGGCACGTCCGCGCCCACCACCACCTCCAGCACTCCGGCCGTGAGCGTCAGCGCCCCGGCGGTTATCCAGCAAGTGCAGACGACTCGCACCGTTACGGGAGTCCAGGAGGAGGAGCGACTGAACAAAACCCAGCGCGTCGTACTTGTCTATGACGACGTGCAAGAGGCTGGCCGTAAGGTGGACGTCGTACAAAGCGAGTCGGAGTTCTAAATCATTATTGACCCCCTCGGTGTTTTATCCCTATATACGGGAAAAACGCCCACAATGAGCCAAACGACAATTAAAGGTCTGCCCGTGTTCGTCGCCGGTATGGAGACGGACGCTTGCGGTATGATGAAGGTATCACTCGTAGACCGCCCAGCCGTTGAAAAGAACTTCCTCGCCTTTGACAAGGATGAGCACGTCGTCAAGTACGCGATCCAGGACGAGGAAAAGCAGATTGTTTTCGGCGTACTTATGAGGGCCGACTATCCTATTTATCGCAAGGACAAGGAGCTGGGTGAGTATTTCATCCTTTTTAAGCCGGAGGTTATACGCGAAATGGCCGAGAAGTACCTCAAAGAGGGCCGCTCGTCAGACGTGAATACCATGCACGGCAACGATACCGACGTCGAGGACGTGGATATGGTGCAGCTCTTTATCAAGGACAGCGCCGCCGGTATCAGCCCGGCCGGTTTCGAGGAGATAGAGGACGGCTCTTTGTTCGCCGAGTACCACGTCAACAACCCCGACGTATGGGCCGCTATCAAAGACGGCACTTATAAGGGCTTTTCCATTGAGACGCTCAACACCTTCGAGCCGGAGGAGGGCGTTATCAGCACCGAAAAGATACAAGACGTTATAAGTTGGCTAAACAACTCATTTGACAACAATATGGATATAAAAAAGACAATTAAGGCCAAGCTCGCCGCTATGCTCGGCAAGTTTGGCAGCGTCACCACCGACAAGGCTACCTTGTCCTGGGACGGTGACGGAGAACTTGAGGCCGGTATGGAGGTCTATATCCTCGACGAGGACGGAGGCCGCACCAAACCCGAGGACGGCGACTACACCACCGAGGACGGCAAGGTTATCGTCGTAGTGGACGGTAATGTTTCCGAGATCAGAGACCCCGAGGCCGAGGTAGCACCCCAGGGCGGTGAGAATACCGAGGAAACCGCCGCCGTGAAGGCCGAGAAAATGGCCCGTATCACCAAGTACGCCGAGAGCTACGAGGAGAAGGAGCGCAAGATCGCCGAGGCTATCGCAGCCGCTAACGGTGAGGGCTTTTACTTCTACATCGTAGAGGCTGGCGACGACTACGCTATCATTTGCTGGTGGACTGACGAGGACTGGGCCGACCACTTCCGTCGCTACGCTATCAGTTGGGACGGTGACAACGTCACACTCGGCGAAACCACCGACGGCCATATGGGCTTTATACCCGACGGCGAGGAGGCCCCGGTAAACGAGGCCCCGGCAACCGAGGAGGACGAGACAATGGCCCAGGCTATGAGCGCCGTACTCGACGAGGTACGCACCCTCAAGACAAAGCAGACTTCCCTGGAGTCGGAGATTGCAGCCCTCAAGGGACAGCCAGCAGCCAAACCGGCACACGAGGAGTTTAACTCCGAGGGCGGTAACGTCAAGGCCCCTAAAGGCTTCGAGAAATTTGCAAAGAGATTTTCCAATTAATAACCCCTAAAAAAGTAAGACTATGGCATTTGATGTATCAGGACTTTCAAGTTATGTCCAGGAAAAGCGCGAACTCGTCCTCAAGGACTTCGTGCTCGGCGCTCCAACTATTGAGCGCATGACTATCCAGCCCGGTATCAAGAAAAGCGCCAACCTCAACTTCCTCAACGTCGATCCTACATGGCAGGACGGCTCAAGTTGCGGCTGGAACGCAGAGGGCGACGCCGCCTTCACCAAGCGCGTAATCGAGACCGGCGCGGTTAAGATCAACATGGCATTTTGCGACAAGGACTTGCTCGGCTATTGGGCAGAGTACGTCGTTCGTTTCGGTGCTAACAATGAGGAGTTCCCCTTCGAGGAGTACATTCTCAAGGCTATCACCGACGCGCAGAAGCTGAAAATGGAAAAGGCCATTTGGCAGTCAGACACCGCTAACAGCGACTTCTTTGACGGCCTCCTGGCTATCATCACCGCCGACGCTAACGTTATCAACGAGAGCATTACGGCTGGTACAAGCGCTTACGACGCTATCTACCAGGTTTACAACGCTATCCCCGAGGAAATCCTCGGCAAGCCCGACCTGGCTATCAACGTCAGCCCCAAGATTTTCCGTGCGTTCTGCAAGGAGCTGACCGATATGAATATGTACCACTACACCGCCGGAGAAAAGCTCAACGAGATAGTACTCCCCGGTACTACTTGTACCGTTAAGTGCGTCCAGGGCCTCGCAGACCCCAACGGCGTGAACGACCTTTACATCGTAGCCACCTACGACCGTAACCTCGTTTACGGCTGCGACATGGTAAGCGACGCCGAGGAACTGAAGGCGTGGTACAGCGTCGACAACGACGAGTTCCGCATTAAGGCTGTTTGGAACTCAGGTACTCAGGTCGCCTTCCCCGACCTCGTAGTACTCGGTACAATGGCCGCCGCTCCCAACCCGTCAACCCGTGCCCTTGACTCTCTCAAGGCTATCGCGGAGAATACCGCCGAGCTGGCAGACGTCAACCATGTATTCAAGACCGCAGAACAGCCCTAAAAACGGGTAAGTGAGTGATAACGAGAGGGTGGGCCTACCGCCCACCTTCTTTTTTACAAACGAACTAAAAACGTAAAGATATGGCTTGCACACAAACTTTAAGCGGACTCACCCGTGATTGCTCCAACAGCATGGGCGGTATTAAGGAGGCTTACATCGCAAACCGCGACGACGTAGACATCGCTGGCTCTACTATCGCCTCCGACATCATCACCGTTATTGCTATGGTAGGCGGCGCCAAGTTCAAAAAGTACGACTTTAAACCGCAGACCGCCGAGCTGGTGAGCACCCCCCAGGTAAACCCCGAGAACGGCGTCGCCTTCGTTCAGAGCGTGCTGACTTTGCAGTTTGCGAAAATGGACACCACCAAGCGCCTGGAGATCATCGCCCTCGCACTCGGTGAGTTGTGTATCATCGTCGTAGACAACAACGGCAAAAAGTGGTTCCTCGGTTATGACAACCCCGTCACCGCCACCGGCGGCGATAGCGGCACCGGCAAGGCTTTCACCGACGCCAACCGCTACGGTATTCAGTTGACCGACAACTCACTCCTTTACCCCTACGAGGTAACTGCGACTATCCCCGTGTAAACGGATAACCCTCTCAAGGAGAGCCGAGGCCCACGCCCCGGCTTTTCTTTTGACCCCAAAAGGGCCGTTTTCCTATATGAGTAAAAAGCAATATGTTACAACTACAACATACAACAACGGCGCAGAAGGTGACGATACCACGCCCGAAAGTCTTACCGACGGGCGGCGCGTGGGCTTTGAAGTTTACCAACGGTATAACCCGTAAGGTCTACACCTTCACCGATACCCCCGTCGTTAACGGTATGGTGTTGGAACTGGAGGTCGCGTTCAACGGACTCCCCGACAAAGGGCAGTATGACTACCTCCTCACGCGTGGCGGTGCGGTTGTGAGTTACGGACTCGCCCAGGTGGGCCAAACCACCATGAAACCCGTGCGCGTTCAGTATAACGAGACAATAGAAACAATACAATACAATGGATAACAAAGACGAAAAGACAACTATCCCCTTCAGTTTCCTCGCTATCGACCCGTATGTGGAAACCAACATCGTGAGCCCCGAGGAGAAGAAGGTATCGGGTAAGAAGTACGTCCTTTGGGGCGATAGAAACCAATACCCCGAGTATTTGGCCGAGCTGTTCGCCAACTGCACCACCTTACACTCCGTCGTGTTAGGCACGGCCGATTATATTGCCGGTAATGACGCGGTCGTAACCGAGCCGTTACAAGACGACCTCTTTATGAATAAGAAGGGGCAGACCGCCCACGACATCGTTAAGGTGCTGGCACGTCACGCCGCCCTTTACGGCGGTTTCGCTATTCAGGTGATCAGAAGTAAAGACCACAAGGTCGCCGAGATATACCCCGTTAACCCCCGTTTCCTCCGTTCGGACAAAGAGAACGAGCTGTTTTGGTACTCCGAGAAGTGGAAAGGTGAGGGCGGTACGGTGAAAACGGTGCTTTACCCGAAATTTATACCCAACAGCGAGGAGGACACCGCCATTGTGTTTGTCAAGGGTGACGTTGACACCACCTACCCCCAGCCGGTCTACTGCGCGGCCGTCAAGGACTGCGAGGTCGAGCGCTCTATTTCGGAGTTCCACCTCAATAACATCAATAACGGCTTTATGGGGTCTTACGTCGTCAACTTCAATAACGGCAAACCCACCGACGAGGTAAAAGAGGAGATCGAGCGTAAGTTCAACGAGAAGTTTGCCGGTAAGTCCAACGCCGGGCGTATGCTTTTCTCATGGAACGACAGCAAGGACACCGCGACCACCCTACAAAAAATGGAAATTGCCGACTACGGCGAGAAGTACGAGACTCTCTCGAAACATTGTGAACGTGCGATATATAAGGCGTTCCGCGCCAACCCTAACCTTTTCGGACTCGCCACCGAGAGCAACGGCTTTAACTCGGAGGAGTACCAGGAGGCTTTCAAACTCTTTAACCGTACCGTCGTGCAACCGATACAAAAAAGTATCGTCTACGCCTTCGACCGCATACTCGGCAAGGACGGCTCCCTGACCATCGTACCGTTCACGCTGGACT
>Ga0265299_10004470_pt1 | contig 13236 bp, 9 predicted proteins | sample AusTroGonzalo_MG_4_FD_193485 | JGI IMG/M metagenome (GOLD analysis project Ga0265299, IMG submission 193485) | Bovine rumen microbial communities from tropical cattle in Woodstock, Queensland, Australia - Gonzalo_02 | ecosystem: Host-associated > Mammals > Digestive system > Stomach > Rumen ...
CTCTTGCTTTTCTTGAAACTGTAACGGTTCTTTTTCCGTTTTTCGGCAAGGTGCGAGATGCCGTCCTGATAGATGCCAAGCGGGCATATTACAGAACAGTAGATTCGTCCGAAAAGCGCAGTGATTACTACTATTGCGATTAGAGTCACAAAGCTTGAGGCAAGCAGTGCCGGAATAAACTGAAGCTTTGCCATCCAGCCGAAATAGGAGTGGAGCGCTCCGGAGAAATCAAGGAATAGCAAGGTTATCAGTATGAAACTGACAGTTGCTAACAGGATTCGTAGTTTTCGTAGCATAGTATTAAGTTTAGTGATTTATTATGTCTAGAAATTCTTCTTCATTCAGAATTCTGATGCCGAGCTCTTCGGCCTTTTTGCGCTTTTCAGGCCCCATTTTCTCTCCAGCCACCACGAAATCGGTCTTGGACGAGATGGAACTTGAGTTTTTGCCACCCAAATCTTCGATTTTCTGCTTTATGCCGTCACGTGAGAAGTTGGCGAACACTCCGCTCACGACTATGGTCTTGCCTGCGAGCAACTGATTTTCAGTTGCAACTTTCTTCTCCTGCGAAAACTGCAGACCCGCGTTTTTGAGACGGTTGATGATGCTGATGTTGCGCTCGTCGTCAAAGAAATTCCTGATGCTTAGTGCTATGGTCTCACCGACGGTGTTGATTTCCTGCAACTCTTCCAGAGATGCATTGATGAGGTTGTCGATGCTGCCCATCTTGTTGGCAATGACTTTGGCCGTGGTTTCGCCCACCTCTTTGATACCTAAGGCGTAAAGCACTCTGGCAAACGGCACTTCGCGCGACTTTATTAAGGAGTTGAGTATGTTGTTGACGGTTTTTTCCTTGAAAGAAACCTTGCGTGTAATGGTCTCCTGGAAAAGACTGGTTTCGTCAACGTAGGTCTCGACTTTTTCGAGTCCGTAGAGCTTGTCGTAGGTGAGGTCGTAAAGGTCGGCGTAGTTGTTGATGAGATGGTTGTCGAATATCATCTCCACCTTGCCTTCGCCAAGACTTTCGATGTTCATGGCCTTACGGCTGATGAAATGCTCGATGCGACCCTTGATTTGAGGAGGACATCCCATGCTGTTGGGGCAGTACCAGGCTGCTTCGCCTTCCTTTTGCACAAGCTGGGCGCCGCATTCAGGGCAGTGTGTTATGAACTCTACCGGTTTGCTGCCGGCTTTGCGTTTCTCGAGGTCTATGCCTACTATTTTAGGAATGATTTCGCCACCTTTTTCAACCTTGACGGTGTCGTCGCAGTGGAGGTCGAGCTGACGTATGAAGTCGGCGTTGTTCAGAGTGGCTCGCTTGACAGTGGTGCCGGCCAGCTGAACGGGCTCCAGATTGGCCACCGGAGTGATTGTTCCGTGGCGTCCCACCTGGAAGTCGACGCTAACCAACTTGGTCGCTACCTGTTCGGCTTTGAACTTGTAGGCTATCGCCCAGCGGGGCGATTTCGCTGTCAGACCGAGCTCCTCCCGCTGGGCGAAGCTGTTAACCTTAATGACTATACCGTCTATGTCGAAAGGCAAGAATTTGCGCTGTACGTCCCAGTAGTTGATGAAACTCTCTATCTCATCTATGTTGTGGCAGACCTTCATGTGAGAGGAGATGTTGAATCCCCATTCCTTGGCTGCCATGAGGCTCTGGTAATGAGTGGTGAACGGCAGGTCGTCCATCATCATGTAATAACAGAAATTGTCAAGCCGCCGGCTTGCCGCTTCCCGTGAATCTTGTAGTTTTATGGTGCCGGCGGCTGCGTTGCGCGGATTGGCAAACGTGGCCAAACCGAGTTCGTCACGCTCGGCGTTGACTTTTTCGAAACTGTCGTGAGGCATTATCACTTCGCCTCTCATCTCCAAAAAGTCGGGATAGTCGCCATGAAGCTTGAGGGGAATGGTATGTATGGTCTTGATGTTGGTGGTGACCTCGTCGCCTTGAGCGCCGTCACCGCGGGTGACGGCGCGTATCAACAGGCCGTGCTCGTAGGTCAGGCTTATTGACACACCGTCAAACTTCAACTCGCACACGAACTCCACAGGCTCTGAAATGGTCTTTTCTATGCGTTTTATGAAGTCGATGATTTCGTCGCGATTGTACGAATTGGCTAAAGAAAGCATAGGGTAGCGATGCTTGACGGTAGGAAACTCCTTGGTGAGGTCGCCGCCGACGCGTTGCGTCGGCGAGCTTGGCAGAGCCAATTCAGGGAACTCCTTTTCCAAAGCAATCAGCTCGTTCATCAGCATGTCGAAATCGTAGTCGCTGATGCTCGGCTGCGCCAAAACATAATACTTATAATTGTGATTGTCAATTATCTCGCTCAGTTCAGCTATGCGTTTTCCAGCCTCGTCCTTAGTCATGATCAATTATTCTGGTAAATATTTGCCAAAAAATATAAAAAGCAATACAAAAGTATTTATTATTGCAAAAACTATATAGCTGACTTTCACAATCAAGCTATTCTTTGTCCAAAACTTTGAATTTTTATATAACTCTTTCCATCCAACAAATCCAGAGATGATAAATGTAGGAACCATAGCAAGGGTGTAAATGGCATTCTTATTTGGAAACACGGTATAAAACAATATCATTGTAAATGTTGGTAAAAAGAGTAACAGATATTTGTGACAAACATTGAAAAGTCCTATGAATAGCATGATGCTCAATGGAGGAACTACATAGAAAAGCATATAAAGTACCGCATTCCCATAAAAATAGTGATCCCAATTATGTGTTGTACTAAACAAATACTGGCAGCTATTTCTGAAAAAGTTAATAATATTTACGAAAGGACGGTGCCAAATAATAAGGTCAATTATTGTTTGGGTTAGTATAATTGCAATAATGTAGCCGATTAATGTCATCAAGGCACCTTTCCGATTTTTCAAAACTAGAAGAGCAATTAGAATACCAATGTAATATATAAGGCTTTGATAATATACAGAAAAACCTAGTCCTAAAAAGAATCCGGCAATAATGAATGTAGTACGATGAAATTTTTCTATTTCATTGTGCTTCAATAAAATATCTTGTTTTACAATAGTCAAAGTGCCATAAAGAATAAATGGCATCATAACTATTTGAGGTATAGGATGAACACTAAAACACGGCATCATCCAAAGAAAAGCCAGTAGTAAAGCGACTTCCAAAGCGGTAGTCTTATCAGCGATAAGCTTTGTAATTCTATAGCCTAAAGTGATGATTAATAATGAAAAAGTACCGAGTAACAGTCTTACAGGATAAACAAGCCATGGATTATCAAGCCATTTTAACGGTATATCATAGTAGTTAAAATAATGGCCGTCAATCTTATATCCACCAGTGAATATCACGGCCAGCAATCGCAACACTATTGCAAACAGCAATATCAGCAAAAGCGGGTGCTTGATGCTGAAGAAAAACAGCTTTTCTTTCATAATCAATATCTTTTATATGTGCAATCGACACTAATGTTCAATGAGTTGTTGTAATAGTCATCCCATTCCTGGCATTCTTTCTTGGAATAGGCACTGTAGATGATTTCCTGTGAGCCGTCTTCCAGATAAGTGCACACGCAACGTCTCTCGCAAGAACCGAAAAACAACATAACTATCACTGCAGCAATGACTATCTTAAAAAATCTTTTCATATTTTAAAAAAATGATTAACTCGCAAAAATAACATTAATTCAGGAAACTTCAAAATATATTTTTTCCATACTGAAAAATCTCCTATTTTTGTAGATTATTACGATAGAAAATTATTAGAAATATGAGGACGAGATTTGCAACTTTATTGAGCGTTATGCTGTTGTCACTTACGCTTAACGCGCAGAAAACCCGCATTGGGCAATGGTGGAACGATTTGTCGGTTTATCAGTTCAACAAAATGCCTCCCCGCACAAATGTGATACCATATTCTGACGAAAACGGAGTGGAGAATCTGGAATACATGAATTCCAGCTACTACATGAATCTGAACGGATATTGGAAGTTCTTTTTCATAGAGTCTCCCGAAAAGGAGATAGGGCAGTTCTATTCCAAAGACTTTAACACTAACGATTGGGATTCCATAGCTGTTCCAGGCAACTGGGAGCTTAACGGTTTTGGCACTCCGGTTTATGTGAACGCCAGAAACGAGTTTACTTCCAATCCTCCGTATGCACCTATGGATTACAACCCTGTAGGCCGCTACCGTCACGATTTTAATGTACCGAAAGACTGGGACGGACGTAAGATTTATCTCAACTTCGGAGCCGTCAAGTCGGCATTCTATCTATGGATAAACGGCAAATTTGTCGGCTATTCTGAAGACTCCAAGACACCAGCCGAATTCGATGTGACCCCATATGTAAAAGCCGGTTCTGAAAACTTCCTGGCGGTTGAGGCATACCGTTTCAGCGACGGCTCATACCTCGAGGCTCAGGATTTCTGGCGTATGAGCGGCATCACCCGTGATGTGGTGCTTTACTCCAAGCCCAAGCTTAATATTTCCGATTTCTTTGTGAAAGCCGGTTTGGATGAGAATTACGAAAACGGCACTTTGGATATGTCGGTCGACATCAATTTCGATAAAATGCCAAGCAAATGCACAGTAGAAATTATCTTGACAGGCCTTGACAAATCGGGCGAGAGGATAAACAAAGTCATCAGCCGTGAGGTTAGTAAAAAAGACCTTAAGAAATTCAAAAAGAGCAAGATATACACTCTTAACCTAAAACAGCAGGTCATTAAGGACGTGTTGCCTTGGTCGGCCGAGACACCGAATCTTTATACTTTGAAGATTAGAATAAAAGAAAAGGACAAGGTTCTCGAGACCGTAGGCGCCAAGATTGGCTTCCGCACTGTTGAGATACGCGACGGACTGCTGAAGGTGAACGGTCAGGTAGTGATGATAAAAGGCGTGAACCGTCATGAGCACCACGGAGAGACCGGTCAGTGCATAGACCGTAAAATCATGATGGAAGACATCAAGATTATGCTTTCCAACAATATCAATGCCGTGCGTACCAGCCACTATCCGGACGATATTTTTTGGTATGAGCTTTGCGACAAATATGGCATTTACGTCATAGACGAAGCCAATAACGAGTCACATCCCCAGGGCTATGGCGAAAACAGCCTTGCCAAGAAAGACGAGTGGAAAGATGTGTTCCTGTATAGATGCAAAAACATGGTGGAGCGCGACAAAAACCATCCTTCAATAATTGTGTGGTCGGTTGGCAACGAATGTGGCAACGGAGTCTGCACCAAGGCCTGCTACGACTGGATGAAACAGCGTGACACCCGTCCGGTGATATGTGAGCGTGCCATCTACGACTATAACACGGATTACATAGGTCTGATGTATGCCAGCGTAGACTACCTGACACGCTTTGCCGAGGAGCATCTCGACTCGCTCAACCGTCCGTTTATTTTGGTGGAATACTGCCATGCCATGGGTAACAGCTGCGGCGGTTTGCAGGATTATATGGAAGTTTTCGAGAAATACCCTCAGCTGCAGGGCGGCTGCATCTGGGACTTCGTCGACCAGACAATCTTACGTTATGACCCCAATACCAGCACTCAGTGGTATGCTGCAGGCGGCGATTTGGGTAACATTCCAAACTGCGGCAACGACGACAGCTTCTGTGTGAACGGACTCATTACCAGCGACCGTCAGGAGCATCATCATATGGCAGAGGTGAAGAAAGCCTATCAGAACATAAAGGTTCTGCCTATCGACTTGGTGAACGGAGTATTTAATGTGGAAAATCATTTCCAATTCCGCAACCTGAGCGATTTCGAGTGCATCTATAAAGTTTTATCGAATGAAAAAATCCTGCAACGTGGCAGAATAACTCTTGACTGCAAGCCTGGCGAGACTCAGAAGGTTTTCGTCATGATGCCTGAATCACTTTTGTTCACTGACAAACCCAACCAGGAATTCTTTATAAATTTCTCGTTCAGGCTGAAGAAAGACGATGGCTTGCTCAAAAGCGGACACGAAGTGGCTTACGAGCAGTTCCAGTTTGAAACCCCTGTGGTGAAGGCCAAGCCTTTGGAAAAGGTGGCCAAGCTGAATCTGACTCAAAATGAGAATACCATAGTTCTTGGCAACGACAATTTCTCGTTTACCATCGACAAGAACGAAGGCATTCCGACATCATTCATTTACAGAGAGGAAGAGCTGCTGGCAGGTGCCATTAGGCCTAACTTCTGGCGTGCACCGACTCTGAACGACGAGGTGGATGGCAACGGTAAATGCAAATGGGAGGCTGCCGGCTTGAACAACCTTACAGTAGGCCCTAACAAGATGATAGATGTGAAACGCATAGATGCAGGCCATGTGGCGGTTAGCGTCACTCTCGATATGATGAACCGCAACGAGTTGGTGTTGAAAGTGTCACAAATCTACGAAGTGGACGGCGAAGGTAATGTGGTGGTGACAATGAACGTGCAGCCAACCGATAGGGTGGCAACCTTCCCTAAAATCGGCACTCAGATGCTGCTGCCTCTACAATATAATAAGGTGATGTATTTTGGTAAAGACACCGAGAATTATCCTGACAGAGCTTTGGCCGGCAGGGTGGGAGTGTACGAGAACAACGCCTCCGACTTCTTTGAAATGCACGAAGAACCTCAGGAAAGCGGCAACCGTACTGACGTGCGTTGGGTGGCCATCTCAAACAGACTGGGCAAAGGCCTGTTTATCTCTGGCAAGCAGAACCTCAACTTCAGCATTTACAGATATTCCGACGCCGATCTTACCAGGGCCAAAAGAATCAATCAGATAAAGCCTGCGGAATATTGGACTGTCAATGTAGATTACAAACAGGCTCCTTTGGGAACAGCCACTTGCGGCCCTGATGCCCTCGACAAGTATCTTATCAAAAACGACGTATACGAATACAGTTTCAGAATGCGTCCTTACGAAGCCGAGGAAGTGAGCCCACAAGAACTCTATAAACAGGGTGTCTTTGATGTGGTTAAAACCCTTCCAATGCCTGAAATTACAGCCTCGTCGGAGGTCTTCAACCACAAGATGAAAGTTACTGTCAAAGCCAAAGGCAATGCCAAGGTTTACTACACTTTGGACGGAACCGAGCCGACTCAGAACTCCAAGTTGTACACCCAACCGTTCGAAATCAACTCAAATGTAACCGTAAAGGCCAAGGCGTATGACGGCAAAGCTGTGCCTTCTTTCACAGCTGTCAAAACCTTTGAAAGAATTTATATCAAGAACACAACCTTTGAGAAAGAGCCTGCTGAAAACTACTCCGCCAACAAAGCAATTGCTTTGATGGATAAAAAAATAGGCACTCCTGGCAACTGGAGAGAGAACTGGTTGGGCTTCAACGGTGACAACCTTGATGCCATCATAGAACTCTCCGATCCTATGGAAATACAGGTGCTTTTCATCACTTACGGCATAGCTTTTGACCAGTGGGTTTTGGCTCCCAAAAGAATCACAGTGTCGACCTCGACCGACGGAGTCAGGTACACAGAACCTGTAGAAGCTGAATTTGCCATGTATGACGGCAAAAAAGGAGAGTTTAGACGTGAGGCAAGGGCACTTCTTGGCGAACAGAATGTGCGTTTCATCAAGCTGCATGTTGAGAACTTGGGAGTGCTGCCTGAGAAACATCCTTATGCAGGTGAGAAGTCCTGGATAATGGTGGACGAACTTAGAATTAATAATGAGAAAAAAATCAAATAATTATGTTTAAAGGTCATCCAAAAGGTTTGTATGCCCTCGCTCTGGCCAATACAGGCGAGCGTTTCGGCTACTATACCATGCTTGCGATTTTCGTATTGTTTCTGCAAGCAAAATTCGGTCTGACTGCCAGCGCGGCCGGACATTTCTATGGAATATTCCTTGCCGCGGTTTATTTCATGCCTATAGTCGGCGGTTACATAGCCGATAAATTCTGGGGCTTCGGTAAGACTGTGGTTACTGGTATTCTGGTGATGTTTGCGGGCTATCTGCTGCTTTTCGCTCAGAAAGACGCAGGTGGCAACATGGCTTTCACCATGATGATACTCGCTTTGCTGTGCATAGCCGTGGGTACCGGTCTGTTCAAAGGCAACCTTCAGGTGATGGTTGGCAATCTGTACGATGACGCACAGTATGCAGCCAAACGTGACGGTGGCTTCAGCCTGTTTTACATGGCCATCAACATTGGCTCCATGTTTGCTCCGACAACAGCTACGGCCGTCACCAACCTCTTCCTCGGAAAGAGCGGTTTCAGCTACGACGCCAACATCCCTTCGCTGGCACATCTTTATTTGAACGGAACAATTTCACCGGACGGAATGACACGCCTTGAGAGTCTGGCTTCTGCACAGACTAACTTTACCGGTGACATGGCTGCTTTCTGCACCAATTACATAGACGCATTGTCGGAGTCGTACTGCTACGGCTTCGGCGTGGCTTGTCTCTCGTTGATACTCTCAATCGCCATCTACTTCGGTTTCCGTAAGTCGTTCAAACATGTAGATGTGCGTAAGGGCGAAAAGACCGCTGCCAATGAGAATGTGGTTGAGCTTACTCCAAAACAGACCAAAGACCGTGTGGTGGCATTATGCCTGGTGTTTGCAGTTGTCATCTTCTTCTGGATGGCATTCCAGCAAGCCGGCTTGACGCTGACATACTTTGCCCGCGACTACACTTCACCTATTGCCACAGGCTGGACTCGAATCGGCTTTGACGTCTTTACTCTGGCTATGATAGCTGTGGGCGTATACGCTTTGTTCGGACTGTTCCAGAGTGACACCAAAAGAGGCAAGATCCTGTCGGGTCTGCTGCTGGCCGCCTGTGTGGCAGGTGTGTGGTATAAAGCCGCCAATGTGGGCGATTATGTAGTTTTGCTGCCGCAGATTTTCCAACACTTCAACCCGTTCTTTGTGGTTGCTCTGACACCTATTTCAATAGCCCTGTTCGGAGCCTTGGCCAAGAGAGGCAAAGAGCCGTCGGCACCTCGCAAGATAGCAATGGGCATGTTGGTCGCTGCTTTGGGTTATTGTGTAATGGCCGCCGCCTCAATAGGCTTGCCGGCACCTAAAACTCTTGCTGCTACCGGCGGCGTGAGTCCGTTGCTGGTATCGCCTAACTGGCTTATCTCGACCTATCTGGTGCTTACTTTTGGCGAGCTTCTGCTCAGTCCGATGGGTATATCTTTCGTCTCGAAAGTGGCGCCTCCGAAACTCAAAGGTTTGATGATGGGACTGTGGTTCGGCGCCACAGCCATAGGCAACTACCTTACTTCGGTCATCAGCTCCATTTGGAATACCGGTCTCTCGCTTGTTATGATCTGGGGAGTGCTCATCATACTGTGTGTGGTCTCGGCCATCTTCATGTTCTCTATGATGAAGCGACTGGAAAATGCAACGAAATAAAAAATGGCGCCTCGGCGCCATTTTTTTTTATACTGTCTGTCTGAGTATCGGCATTGTCATACATCTTGCACCGCCACCGCCGCGGCAGAGCTCGTTGCCTTCAAAGGCTACAACGCAACGTTTGCTGTTGTCAACGCTGACCTTTCCTGAAGCCACATCGGCGGCTTTGAGAATGTCGAAACCGTTTTTGCTCAATGCTTCTATAGTGTTGTAGTTTCTGGCATAACCTAACACCTTACCAGGGGCGAAGGCGAAGAAGTTGGCGCCACTGTGCCACTGCTCTCGAGGACCGGCGTAATCGTCGCCACCGCCGCAGAACACAGGCTCCAAAGGCATGCCGAGCTTGTTCAAAGCATCGACAAGGTTCTTTTCTTCGCTGATTTTGGTATAATCATGTCCATTGACTTCGTAGTGTATGGTCTTGAATGCTTCATTCATGATGACTGGCTTGTATGCCATGCAACGGTCTCTGTCGAGTAGAGTGAACACCATGTCGAGGTGAATGAATGAGTCAGGTTCAAGAGGCAGCTGCTGCATAATCAGGTGACGCACTCCGCCAAGGCTGCGCAAATGCTCAACCATAGCGTCTATGCCTTCCTTGCTGGTGCGGGCACCACAGCCGCTCAAAATAATGTCGTGACGGGCTATTTCCACATCGCCGCCTTCAACGCTGCCGATACCGCTAATGCTGTAGCGTTCAATCGGGTTGATAGTCTCCACGTCAATCATCGATGAATGTTTGAAGATAGCGTCCCATAACATGGTCTCGCGGTCGCGAACATCGGTGGCCATCTTGCTGATCATGATGTTGTTGTACATGGTGACGGCAGCGTCGCGCATGAAAAAGAGATTTGGGATAGGAGGCAGGAGGTAACGCTCATAGAAGCTGTCGTTTTCGTAGCCCTCAATGAGAACTGTGGCCAGACGTTCCACATCGAAACTGTCGAGCAATTCCTTCAGATACTGAAGTTTTTCACGTTCCAAAATACGGGTTACCAGGTTTTCTCTAACTTCCTGCTTCTTTAAAATATCAACCAACAAATCCTTGAAAGTTAACACATTGGTCACCTTACGCAGACTTCCTTCAAAGTCGCGGTAGTTGGCCATAGCTTCGTGATAGTTTAGGATGTCGCTAAAAAGGAATTTGTGGGCGTTCTCAGGGGTCATGTGCTCAATCTCCTTACCCGGAGCGTGCAGAATGACATAGTCTAGTTTTCCAATCTCTGATTCAACACAAGGCTTTACGCATCGAAAATAATCCATAAAATATTATTTAGAAATAGACTGCAAAAATACGATTTTTTTTGAAAATAAAAAGAAAAAAACTCCAAACTAATACAACTCGATAAACTCGTATCCGTTTCCCATGGCATCCAAAAACTTCACCAAATCGGTGGTTTTGATGACGCAGGTTCCGGTGTTGTCGTTAGGGTGGAAGCTGATATATTCACGGTCAAGCAGGTTTTTGTCGAGATACAGATACACATGGTGCTCCTCGTCGTTGATGATGCCGAAAGGGGAGACGCTGCCCGGTTTCAGCCCAAGATATTTGTCCATGCGGGCCTCCGAGGCAAAGCTTAACTTACCTTGCTTGAGACGGTGCTCCAAATCGTGTATGGCGAGCTGTTGCATGCAGTCGAAAATCACCAGATAATGACGGTTTCCCTTGTGATTGCGGAAAAACAGATTCTTGCAGTGAGTCCACTCAAACTTGCCCCAATACTGCAAGGCGTCCTCTATGGTCGGAAGCGGTGGATGGAATATTAATTGAAACGGAATTCCCAGCTCGTTCAGCTTGTCGACAACCTTCCGTTGCCGCTCTGATAATTCATGATTAAACTCGTTCATGTTAAAAAATTATCTCAAAACCATGCGAATTATTACTCCGAGTGAGCCCTTGAGGTCTCACAGTCGTAATTCTTCGCATGGTTTCTCCTATTACTTAAAAATCTCTTTGATGCCTCCGATCGAGCCAAGCAAATTCGTTGCCTCGTAAGGTATGTAGACTGTCTTGTTATCTTTGCCGCTGGTCATTTCCTTCAAAGTCTCTATATACTTTGTGGCAAGCAGATATGATGCCGGGTCGGTCTTTGTGGCTTTGATGGCGTCGGCTACAAGCTGAATGGCTTTGGCTTCCGCTTCGGCTTGCATGATTTTTGCCTTGGCAACACCTTCAGCCTCGAGCAAGGTTGACTGCTTTACAGCCTCGGCCTTGTTGATGGCCGATGTCTTTTCACCTTCTGAATTCAAAATAGCTGACTGTTTCTCACCTTCAGCCTTCAGGATCTCAGCACGACGGTTACGCTCGGCCTGCATCTGTTTTTCCATGGCCTGACGCACTGTTTCAGGTGGTGTGATATCTTGAAGCTCAACGCGGTTGACCTTAACACCCCATTTGTTGGTGGCGTCGTCCAACACTGTGCGAAGCTTGGCGTTGATGGTGTCGCGTGAGGTCAGTGTCTCATCGAGTTCCAGCTCGCCAATGACGTTACGCAGTGTGGTCTGTGTCAGCTTTTCGATGGCGTTCGGAAGGTTGTCGATTTCATATACCGACTTGACCGGGTCAACAATCTGGAAATACAGCAAGGCGTTGATTTCCGTTGTGACGTTATCCTTTGTAATCACATTCTGCTTCGGGAAGTCGTACACTTGTTCGCGGAGGTCAATCTTTGCCGTCTCGCTCATGCGCACAATCTGGCGTCCCTGATAGCCTTCAGCTACTTTTCTTGTGGTGATGACTTTAGGACGGTCGATGATGGGCCAAATGATATTCAAACCTGCAGGAAGCACCTTGTGGAACTTACCGAGGCGTTCAATTACTCTTGTCTCTGACTGCGGGACTACCAGAAGTCCTGCCAATGCGAAGATTATGACAATCGCCGCAATAACTATAACTACGTAAATCATGGTTAAATTTTGTTAACGGTTAGTATTATGCTTTCGAAAGACTCTATTTTCACTTTTTGACCGACTTCGGCCGCTGTGCCGTCGACTGTCTGGGCTTTCCAGTCGTCTCCGTCTATTTTTACCCTGCCGTAGCCGCCTTCCTCTATGCGTTCAGTTACCACGGCGGTCTTGCCGATAATGCTGTCCATGTTGGTTTTTACATCGCTGCCGTTAGTCCGTTTTTCGATGATTTTCATCACGAAAGGACGGATGAAGATAAAGGCCAGGAAGGTGCCGACCGCAAATGCCACAACCTGCCAGGTAAGTGACAGTTCGCATGCCGCCAGTATTGCTCCGAACACACAGCCTACCGAGAAACAAGCCACGGCAAAGCCACTCGTGAAAATCTCAATGATCACGAACACCGCAGCAACCAAAAGCCAAATTTGCCAAATAGTCATAATTGTAAGATTTAAGATTTAATGATTTTGTTTTTGCAAAAATATGAAATATTTTTCAAATTTCAAAATTTTTTGGGAACGGTGTCTCAAACTTCAGATCCTCATGGGTGATGGGGTGGATGAAACAGAGTTTGTAGGCATGAAGACCGAGTCTCCCGATCTTGTCGTCACCGTCTCCGTATTTGGGATCGCCAACCACAGGGAAACCAATGTCCTGCAGGTGGACACGAATCTGGTTCTTGCGGCCGGTGTCGAGAGTGAGCTCGACCAGAGAGTATCCGTCGGACACCTTTATTAATTTATAGTGTGTGGTGGCAAATTTACCGCCGTTGTCGAACTTGCTCGAATAGGTTATAAACTGAGCGTTGTCTTTGAGCCAAGAGCTTATAGTGCCTTGCTTTTTGCGCATCTCGCCGTGCACCAGGGCCACATAGCGGCGGTCGTAAACTGTGTTTTTCCAGTCCTCCTCAAATTTCAAGGCGACCTTCTTGTCTTTTGCGAACAACAGCAGACCGGAGGTGTC
>Ga0265299_10004472_pt1 | contig 13230 bp, 27 predicted proteins | sample AusTroGonzalo_MG_4_FD_193485 | JGI IMG/M metagenome (GOLD analysis project Ga0265299, IMG submission 193485) | Bovine rumen microbial communities from tropical cattle in Woodstock, Queensland, Australia - Gonzalo_02 | ecosystem: Host-associated > Mammals > Digestive system > Stomach > Rumen ...
GTGCGCGGGCTCCGCATTCTCGACGGCACCACGGGGCTTTTCGTGAGTTACCCGGCGGACCCGTTCTACAAGGGCGAAGACCTGCGCAGCATCGCACAGCCCATTACCCGCCAGCTGCGCGAGCATATTGAAAATTGCATCCTGGAAAAGTACCAGGAAGAAAGAGAGGAATAAAATGGCAACAAATTACATGACCGTAGCGGAAGCCGAACTGTTTGACCTTGAAGCCCGTCTGTGGCGACTCAAGCAGGCAATCGAAATTCCCGACCCGGATTTTATCACGACGCGCCTCGACCGCGAGATGCTCAAGTTGCGCTTCAACGCAACACTGAAACTTTTCCGCATCATCCAGGAACAGTTGTATTTGTGGGAAGGTTGCGATGAAAATGAAAAGAAGCGCATCAACGACTCCGGCGTAACGGCAGAGGAATGGCTCAAGAATAACACCGACGAACCCGACTATAAGATGATGCCAGGAGGATACGAGTCGCAGTTCGATTTCGCCGACGAAGACTTTATTCATCCCGATTGTTGTTGGTTAAGCATCACAAGACCCGAAGACTCCATGTGGCTCGACTTGCCTGGAAAAGTCAAGGCGAAAAAGAAGAAAGCTGCCTGCAAGATCCTCAAGAAAACCATGAGCGAAGAAGCCTACGACAAGTTGATGGTCGAAGACGAACTCGACCGCATGAACACGCACGCAGACCGATACGAAAAGCACCTCCGCGAAGCAAACGAATGCAGCATAAAGTATGAAGGCAAACCGATCTTCACCGAGCAGCAAATCGCAGACAAGGTTCAGGCCGAAGTTGAATACTACAGGAAACTCAAGCAAAACAACCTGAAAGCCACGGGATACTACGATGCCGCTCGCTAAAATCAAGACGGAAGAGGAACGGGCGCGACTTGATGCCATCTTCGCGGAGATCGAGGCCGCGGAGCGTGGAGAACTGTTCGAGCCCGAACCGCAGCAGGACCCGCAAAAGAGCGCGAAGGAACTGCGCCTCGAAAATCGCCCGATAAACGAGATTGTCGGCGACGCCCGGAGCATGATGAACTGTGGCGGACTGCACACTCGCTGGGAAAGGATTTTCGCAAAAGCCCTCGTCGCCCTCTATGACGACAAGCCGAAGGAACAGGGCGCGATAAACGCCGAACTAAACATTCTCCGGAATTTCGTGCAGGCCGTGAGCGCACGCCTGGAAAAGGCCGAGAAATCCGCACGCGAGCAGGACAACCACCACTACTACAAGATTTTCGCTGAAGGCGTAAAGAAACTTTTAGACTCGATTTAGGAACACATGAATGACCGACAACGCGTGGAAAAAATTGGAATGGCGCGACGCCCACCTGGGAAAGCGCGAACCCGCACCGAAAATCGACAGGTGCAACAAGTGCGGCAAGCGCAGACCCATAATCCTGATGGCGGAAATCGGGTTCCAGGTGTACGTCTGCAGACAGTGTCTGATGAACTGAAATTCTATACCGAGTGCCACCTTTGCGGGTTCCGCAAGTGGTGCACGATGGACGAAAACCAAAAGCCGATTTGCCTTGCCTGCAAGACATTCGGCGTCAACCCAAGATTTACAAGAGACAAATGCGTATGACAAAGACAAACTATCCACTCCACCCCAACCAAACGCACGCGGCCCCGCTCTACACGCAGTTGCCGCTCGAAGAATACGAGGCAATCATGAAGGAAAACGCCCGCATGAAAGAAGCGCTGAAGCGCCACGGAATAACACTACTTGACAAGGAGAACGACTGATGTTTAACAAAGACTCTTTCGTAATCATACTGATGTACGCATCGTTTTTCGCGTTGGTACTCGGAATACTGTGCGCAGTAAATTTCATTTCCTGCCACGTCAAGTCGTCGAAGCAGGACCTGGAATGCTCTTACATCCCTCTGCAGGGGTGCATGGTGAAGATTGATGGCAAATGGATCGATTACGACAGATTGAGACTGATTGAGCAGTAGAATAAAGAACGAGGAACGCAAATGAACAACAATGAAGATATCTGGTCGGGCGGTTCAATCCGCAAATCAACCGACGGAAAGAAATTCAACAAATGGGAAGTGGAGTACATGATAAACTCCGCAAAATCCCATCGTGAAAGTTCGATAATACAATACGCGCTCACATTCGCGTTCCTCGTTTTAGCCATAGCATTCTTCGCTGGTTTATCCGTATTGGGCCCGAGCATGTGGCACAACGCTCTGGTAGTATGTAACGGAGGAAACTGCACGACATATACGGAATGGAAAGTGATAGGCGAAAATCCAAATACCGGCGTTCTCGAAGTATGGGCCGGAGGTCGCCTGCAGAGGCTTTCCAACGGAACATGGCACTATGAATAGGAGGCCCGAATGAACATCGTCTTGTCGATACATCCCAAGTGGGCTAGGCTGATTTACGAAGGCAAAAAGACAATCGAGTGGCGCAAGTCATTCCCGAAGATCTACTATCCGCGAATGAAGATTTTTCTCTACGAAACGGCACCCGTTTGCCGCGTCACGGGATTTTTCGTTTGGGCAGGGACGGCCCGCTTCCAGAATGTAGACTGGACGAAAGCCGATGCACATCACAAGAAATTTATCGACGCTGGATGCGCGCCCGCAGAAGATCTGAACGAATACCAGGGTCCGCACAAATACCTCTGCGCATGGGGCGTCGAAGTCGCCCGAAAGTTTGAAAAACCCGAAGGCCTTCCGCTGGAACACTTCGGGATCATCACCGCACCGCAAAGCTGGTGCTACACAAAAATGGAAATTTAAAGATGAGCAACGAAATCACCAACATTATCGAAACGATGTCCTCAGAGCTCGAACACCTTCGCCCGATGGAAGCCAGTTTGGAAATGGCCGAAGCGGATGTTAAAGCATACAAGCAGCGCATTGCGGTTCTGGAAAAAGAAGTCGAACGACTGAAAAATGAAGCCGACAAGGTGATTGCTGAAAAAGATGCGGAAATTGTGGAACTGAAAAAGCAAGTCCACGATTACGCACTAGGTTTGTTCGTAATTCAAGCGAATGCAGAAAAGGAAGCCCGCCGCCACAAGTACAGGCGGTGCTTGGATATGGCATATAAGTGTGCGGTATTATGCCAAAAATCTAAAAACCTGTATCGTTGGGCTGAAGACGAAAATTTAGAGCATCATTATAACCATAAAATTGAATTTTTCGCAAGGTGGCACAATCGTTGGATGGAACTCGCCAAGAAATTCAAGGAAACAAAGCGATGATTTATTCATGGATGCCATCAGAAATCAACGTTCCGAACAATGACAGAGTCGTACTTATCGTCAAACAAAGATGTCATTTTATTGGATTTTACGAAGATGGCAAATTTTGGGATGCATCGCAAAAAGGAATACCAATAAAGAAAAGACTTAAAAGAACTGAAATTAAACAACCTTTAAATTGGATAGACTATCCACAAGACCAGGAAACGAAATGCGAAGCGATATAGATTACAGCGGGCACAGGATCTTGCTTGAAATGCCGACAAAATGCCGTAAGTCAATCGGATTTGGTCCGCATGAATGCCACAGCAAAAAATTCCTGAAAGAAGATTCTTTCGTGAAAATTCGCGGAACGCTATGCACGCACTACAAGTGCAAAAAGTGTTACGCGGATTATTTCGTTGCGGCAAGTCAGCAACCGTTTGGGGCGTAAATATGAAGCATAAAACTATCACATACCTTCGCGAAAACGTCAAAAATGTTCTGAAGCGCGGACGACCGAAGCAATTAAAGAAACTTAAAAAAGCATATCACGGCAACCGTCTGAAAAAATGGTGGGCAGATTACGCCAATGCCGACGGATGCTTTTCTATTTCCGAACTGAAAGGTTTCGAAAACGCAGGACACCGGATGAAAGGCGGACACCGCCACAACCACATCTATAACGTCTGTAACCGTATTGTATTTCGTGGTAAATCCGCTAGGCATGTAGGTCACGACGAAAAGAAACATTTTGTCGAAATCTTCTGGGCAAACATACGCCTGCGCCCTGACGAACTTGAAAAAATTTTAACAAAGCGTAAACGATAAGGCTCAAACTTTAAACAATGGTAACGCCATGAGAATCATAGCCGGAAAAAACAGAATGGAGATGAAGGACTGCGTTGAATTCTTCGGATTCTCGCGGCAGAAAATCGCCAGGCTTATTGCCAAGTCGAAGTTGAAGAAAATTTCGCCGCCGTTCCCGTTTATCGACTTGACCGGCAGCGACAAGCGGCACATCTACTATTTCGACCAGGAAGCAGTTTCTTCCTGGGTCGAAGCGAACAGTATGGGATAGCATCATGAAACGCTACAGCATATTCCAGAAGCACAAGGCCAGGGGCAACTTGACCTGGTACGGCCGTATTTCGGAGAGTGGCCTGTTCCACGTCGTTTCGCTCGGAACCAAGAAAAAGGCCGATGCCGTCGCATGGCTCGACCTGATGAACGCGCAGAAGTTTCTCCCGGAAGGGATGGCCAAGGAGAAGCCCGACGCGAACCTTGTGGAACTCTCGCGCAAGTTCATCGACTCTTGCGAGACAGCCAACAGCGCAAGCGACGCAACGCTTCGCGCTTACCAGTTGCGCATCTCGTATTTCCTGGAATGGGCCGCGCAGAACGGCAAGAGCCTCGTTTCGCAGGTCAGCGACAAGGACGCAGTCGATTTTTCCACGCTCATCGCGACACGGTATGCCCCGAAGACAGCCGGCGAAATCATCAAACTCGCAAAGGCGATGTTCGCCTTTTCGCACAGGATTTTCAAGACGGACAACAACCCGTTCGAATACGTGCGCAGGCCCAAACTGAAGCAAAGCGCAAAGGGCTTCTGGACGCCAGACGAAATCAACGCGATCCTCGCGGCCGCACCGAGCACGGAATACCGCAAGTTCTGGGCGCTGATGGCGTTCGCGGGGCTCCGCTATTTCGAGGCCCGCGACCTGCGCTGGAAAGATATCGCAGACGGCAAGATTACGCTTGTCGGCAAGGGCGGAAAACTCGCTACCGTGCCCGTATCGAACCGCCTGCAGAATGAAATCGGCACGCCAGGAAACCCGGACGCCACTATCGTCGCCGCAGGCACGTTCGCCAACAACACAAGCAGCATCCGCGCACTCCGCGCCGCCGTCATCAAGGCGGGCTTGGACCCGGATGGCGCGAACAATCACAAGTTCAGACATAGTTTCATAAGCAACCTGATACGGTCCGGAATAAACGTCCGTGCGGTCCAGCAGCTCGCGCGTCATGAGTCCGTCGATATCACACTGAACACATATTCCCACTTGCTGCAAAACGACCTTGCAGACGCCGTAAACGCGATTTAGTTATATTACAAAACGGAGGTATAAAATGCTCGAGCCTTTAATCGAATGCAAAATCGTAGACAAGAACCCCGAACAGTCGAGACTAAAACAATCGATTTATTTTTTCATGAGCAAAATCCACGACACCTTGCGAGGTTTAACGTACTGCGAAGCATACGAAAACAAATTAAAATATCTACTCAAAGAAGGTTTGAAAGAAGAGTTCGCAAATCATAAAATACTGCTAACGGAAGAAGAGGAAAACGGTTTAATCGATGGCCTGATAACACAATATTTCGCCCTAGAGTTCGAAATCCCTGCAATATATGTTCCGGAAGTTATCAGAAGATCAGCATTTATGCAATTAACGTTCGACGAATTGAAACTCGCCGTCAACGCACCAATAAAAAACTTGAAAGTCGAAATCAAAATCGAGCCATCCTAAAAAAACACAAAGCGCCGCAATCGGCGTTTATTTTTGTTTTTAGGTGGTTACAAAATGGTTATAACATCTTGAACACTTGCGATAAATTGCGGTAATTTGCGAAAATTTAAGGATATTTATAAATAGGCATTTTTATGCAAAATCGGCATTTTGCTTACGCGCCAGGAAGCCGTAAAAATAAAAAAGTGCCGAAATCTTGAAGAAATCGGCACTTCGTGGATGATGCAGGGGTCGAACCTGCGACCCGCTGATTAAGAGTCAGCTGGTATCATTTTTATAGATGGTAAAAGGCTTCTGGCGTTCATGGTCATTTTTTGGTCACGGCCTAAAAAATGCGATTTTTCGCCTGCTTGTTTTGTAAACGAAAATTTTACAAAATTTATCTTGCTTTTTGTGTGTAAAGTGTGTATATTATAGACGTAAACAACAAACAAGCGAGGTTCACAATGAAGTACATCATCTCTGGCACACACGGCAAGAAGGTTTCCGAAAAGAAGGCAAACAAGATGAACGAAAAGCAGATGAAGATTTGGGAGGAAGTTTTCAGCGCTCCCGCAGGCCAGCGCGACCTTGCCCGCCTTCTTGATTTTAAGTTCTTCATCCGTGAGGATATGGTCGAGGCATAAGGTCTAAAGCCGAAACCCCGAAAGGGGTCTATCAAGGACGGCAACCTTGATACTGACGATGGCAAGCCAAACAACAAAGCGAGGACACAATGAAAACGAACGAAGAAATCAACGAAATGGTAAAGAACACTCTCGACACAATCGCCGAGGTCAATTCCGGAAAGAAGCACATGCGCGTCGAAGCATCCACTTGCGGTCACCTGGTCGAAGAATGGCTGCGCGAATACGAGGACAACGCCGACAGCGATATCCGCAAAGCCACCGAAAAGGAAGTTTCCGAAGCCTACGACGAGTGCGTGGAGTTCGGATGCGAAAACATCACCGTCGGGGAAGTGCTTCGCCAGATCGCTTCCCACGCAGCTTGCAATGACGAACACGCAAGCATCGACCGCGTAAACATCTGGTAGTGGAGGTGGTTACGATGATGATTTACGATTTCACGCAAAACCCGCCAAGGGCTTTTATCGACGAAGGCGAAGGCCACATCGTTGATGAACGCATTTGGGATAAGTTGAACCACGGAAATCCCGTGTTTTACGAAAGCGACGAAAACGGGCACGCAGTACCTATATTTGGAAAGGAGTTTCAAAATGCCTAGACCGATAATGCGAGAAAAGCCCATGACCAGGATCAACGTAATGCTAGACCGTGAAGCCCTGGAGAAAGCCCAGCGCAAGGCCGCAAAGGCCGGAATCGCGCCCGCCACCGTCGGCAGCACTAGCGCATTCGTCCGCTGGCTCATCGACAACTATTTGGAGGCAAAATGACGGCTGCAGAACTCTATATTCTAAACTGTAAAAAGTGGCGCGAAACCCATCCGGAAAAGCACGCAAAGCCCACGCGCAAAGCTCTCTACCCGGTCGGCGGCTGCAAAATCTATATAGGTGACTTATGATACTCTACACCATCGACAGCATCACTGTTGACGACAAGAAATTCAAGGACAAAATCACGGACGCGGGGTATTACAAACTCCCGCCCGAGAAGCGCACCTGGATCCACATCGGGGCGGAGCGTCAGATAATTATGGCAAAGGAACTGCTCGGCAAGGACGGACAGAAGCACACCTTCCGCATCGCAATCGATACGTAACAGAAGACGGTCGGCATCACTGCCGGCCGCCTGTTTTTTTTGCATCACTAGACCGTTCCGGTCGCGGTTTTCGGTGCAGCCTTTGCCGCCACCGTTTCGCCGTTTCCAGGCATGATTTCCATCAGGCACCGGACGCTCTTGAGCACGTCCTTGATACCGTCGAGAACCATGTGGTCCTTGATGCGGCCGCCATCCTGGTCGACCTGGTCGTTCAGGTCTTCAAGGTGACGGCAGAGCGTCTTTTCGGTACGCTCCAGGACCGCTTTCATTCTGTCAGTCATTACGCAACCTCCTCGACGCCCTGCATCTTCGCAAGCAACGCCGGAACATCATCACTGGTGAACGAGAAACCGAAGTAGGATACTTTCGGAACGTTGGCAAACGCCAGATCGAGAGCGGCTTTCGCGGAATCAAGATTCACCATGTTGTCGACGAGGATCCCGGACATTTCCATCCAGGGCCGAACCTTGTTCACGAGCTGCATCGGGTTGCTTTTGAGAGCGCCGAGAGCCGCGAAACCAAGGAAGCGGTCACCCATTTTGGGAATGGTCGCCACCTGGTCGGCCATGAAGCCGATGAAGCCGTCAACGGCCTTTTCGAGCGATATCTGCATGGGCTACCTCTTTTTACGAGGCTTGCGCCGTGCTGGTGGAGGTGGCAGGGGTAACGGTTCCGCTACCGGCTGCGACGGGCGGGACGGGCGGAAACGGGGACACGAAAGCGGGCCCCCAGCCCGGAGCGACAGCGTAGTTCGGCACGAACGGAGCGCTGATGCGGTTGACGATGCTCTGCAGGCCAGCGATGCGGTCACCGAGGATCTGGTCGCGCAGCGGGTCAGTCTTTTCGTCGGCAAGCACGCGGGCTTCGAGATTCGAGACCCTTTCGGTGAGCGCAGCAATCTTGTTGTCGGAATACTGCTGCGCCTTGAGCAAGGCAATTTCGTTGTCCTTCTGGGCCAACTGGTAAACCGGGCTCGTGGTCGGGTTGCTGTTGCCGAAAATGCCGCCAAGGCCGTTGCCATTGAGCACGCCGCTGGCAAGCGCAGTGCCGATGACGCCGAGTGTAAGGCCGGCAGTTCCCACGCCCTTGCTGGCGTAGTCGTTGTTTTCGTAGGTAGCCATAACTATCTCCTTTGGTTTTGGATAAACGAAAACCGCCGGGAGTTTCCCAGCGGTCATTCACAAATCTACAGAGATAGTCGCGCACGGAGGCGCTTTTGGAAAATTGGTATAAATTTAGTTTGTCATTCCCGGAGAACCGCGACAAGGTCCTTGCGCCAGGATATCGGTCGCACGCGGACCATGCCGGTCGATGTCGCGGCAATCTTGCACTTGCTGTTGCCACCTCCCGCCTCGACCATCAGGCCGTTGCCGATGGCGATTGCGACGTGCGTGATGTGCTTGTCATCCTTACCGAAGAACAGGATGTCGTCGGACTTTTCCTTGCCGCGTTCGACAGTGCTCCAAATCAGTTGGCCGTATAGTATGTCGTGGATGCCCTGGGCGGTCAGGTCGCCGTTCGGCAGGATTCCGAGAGCCCACAGGCATTCGAGCACGAGGCCGCTGCAGTCAAAGCCGCCGTCACATTTTCCGGAACCATCGCCGCCCCAGATGTATGGACGGCCGATAAATTTTAAAGCGTATTCGGAGAGCGTCATCGCGTCCTCCAGTCGTCATCCTTGAACCAGCGCCTTCCCAGCACTATAACGGTAGCGATAATTCCAGCGGAAATCAACGCACCTATCATATCGGTCTGTCCTCCGGAGTGTGACTCTTTTTTTGCATGCTAATCATCGTATTCAGTTGCGTGATAACAGTCGTCAACTTTTCACTCATAGCTTCCATTTTGCCACTAAACTTTTCATTCATTGATTTAACTTCGACATCTATTTTGTCAAATCTATTCTGACCATTGTCAAGGCGTTCGCGCAAAAATTTGCATTCCTGTTCCAGCAACGCAATACGCGAATCGCGTTCATTCTTGGTTTGTTCACGATCATGCTTCACAGCTTGTACTTCACCACTACTCTTAATCCGCGAAGCTACTGCAGTTATAAGCCCCGCTATCGCGAGAAGAATCGCTGCATATCCTGCTATTATTTGTGGCTCCATGTTTATCAACCCCACGCTAAATTATTTGTTCAGTTTTCCTGCCGTATCCTCCGGCCACAGCCCTACACTTGTCGTGCTTCTCTCTCTCGTCTCTTCGGACATATCAATCTCCTTGTTAAATTCTTCCCTACGTTACGCCGTTTGTAACCCGCATGAGCGCGACCCACGAGTTCGTCTCTCCGTGAATTGTGGACGGTATGACGACTTCTGCCTCCGCATAGCGCGAAACAGGAACATTCACCTGGTAATACTTCAACGTAGACTTGCCTTCCTGCGTGAAAATCTCGAGTCCGTCGTCGTATGTACTGCCCGTCTTGCTGTAGCAGAAACGAACCCTTACGAGTCCCTGGCCATAGTTGAAAAAGCGGTACTTGAACTTCCTTATGCCATGGGCTATTATGTCGGCCATCTGCAAGTCAAGGTCTAGCGTACTTGTCGTAACCATGTCGAATATGGCCGTGTAGTCAAGGCATCCAAAATCCGTATACGGCTCCCACCCTGTCTCGTGCAATAGGGAATCAAGCCCTCCCGTGAGCCTTCCAGTGCGGTCGCCTTCGGGTCCGTAGATATTCGGCTGGGCTACTGGCGTGTCGCTGTCATTGACGTAGAGACCTACATTCCTCCACGTCGTCGAGCCGTACGACAGGTTGTAGTAGCCTTCGGCATGCAGCATCGGCTTGTTTCCCACGCCATAAAGCTGCTGCGCCACCGCCCTCTCGGATGGATAGCGGTCATCTGATGCAGGGTCGGTAGAGGAATCATATTCCCTGACGAACGTCGTCTTGTTCGCCTGACTCTCGAGAGTCTCCCACGCAGTCCACTCGAACGTATCGGGATTGGAGGACACCTTGTGGTAGTACCTGCGGTACGTCTTGTACCCCATAGCGAGCTGCACCTTGAACCCGCTGGAAGGCTCAATCGTCAAGAGCGTCATCACGCCACTCTCGGGGCTATGGCCAGTACCTGCCGCAGGGCTTCCCGCGATTTCGTAAAGTCCGGTAGCATCCATCTTGTCCCAGTCGGAGACTGCTGTAGCGGTTCCGCTCTGCGCGTTGAAGTCACGGACGAAGCGGCTCACCTTGCTATTCGCCAAATCATACGCTTCTTTGACATTCTTTGGCGTAGCGGCGGTAGTCGTGCTGGTACTCGAGTGCGAGTCAGTAAGCTGCAGCACTCCCGTCTGCGACGTGCTGCCAGTACGCACCGTCTTCTTATTCGCAGTCATGCGACCGGACGCGTCCTGCGACATACTCTCGATGAACTGGATGGCCGTTCCGCTCGCGTTTGGCGACGCCACAGGCTCCTGCATAGGCTTATAGCCGCCCTCCGGGAGTTCCACGCTCTCGAGTGCCGACACGCGCTTGTCCAGGCTGCACAGAGACGCGCCCACCGTGCACATGCAGTCAACAAGCGCTTTAAGCGTCTTGTCGGTAAGACGCCTTATTTTTTCGCCCAGAATAGCCTTCAAGTCATAACTAGCCATCAAAACCTCACCTTGTACTTGCGCTGGAGTACGGCACGAAAACCGTATCGGTCGCGCAGCGCGAAACAATTCTTCTTGTCGTTCCATCGCAGATACCGTCTGAACGATGTCAGCACTTCACGCCTGAATCGCTCGGCGATATTCCGCATATCCTTTGTCCTTAAAATCCCGACGTAGGTATTCATCGACGAAAGCAAACGCGCAGTTTTCCACTGCACGTTCCGGATATGCTTCCATTCATTGATTTTCGCAAACGCCCGGCGCACAGTTCCATTGTCGGCATACTCGCGGCCGAACTTCACGCGACTACCGAGTATATGTACGCCCTTCGAATAGTGCTGGCAGTAGAATTTCCGTTCATTCAGTTGTACTTTCAGAGCTGAAAGCCTTGAGCGAATCTCCGGCATCATCGAGAGGAATTTCGCCTTGTCGGTAGTCACGATGTAGATGTCGTCAACGAAGACAACGACACGCAGGAAGCCGAAAGTCTCCAGCCATTTCACGACATTGTTGATGTAGTGGCCCATGGCATTTTGCCAGCAAAGAAATCCTATCGCACCTCCCGTGCCTACCGGCTTGTTGAACAGACTCTTTTCCGGAGCGATAGCCGACCAGTTTGAACGCGGAACATATACGCGGCAATGCCGTGCAGGGTCAGCCCGCATGCAGGATTCCATCATGTACCTGATGTCGTCCTCGTCATCTCCGATGTAGTAACGGTCGATAATGTCCAACTGCTGCGCAAGCGCAATCTCGACATCCGCGTTAGGGAAATAGCCCTTGAGGTCCATATGGACTATCCAGGCGTCACGCGTGTAGTTGCAGGTCATCTCGCGCACGTCCTCGCGGAAGCGAGCGATGCAGGCGTGAAGACCCTTACCCTTGCGGTTGTTGTAAGTACGGTCCGAAAGCACGTCCTCGTATATCGGGCGCAGCTTGCGGTCCAGGTAGTGATGCACGATACGCACGTACATCGCCGTGGCGAAAATCTCCCTCGCCTTGGGACTAAAAACGACGAAGGCATAGTTCGGGGTAGTATCGAGCCTGCGCCCGTTAAGGTCATTGCACAGACGGACGAGAGACTTTTCAAAGCACATCTCGAACAGCACCGCGTCTCTCGAGCGGCGCTTGTTGCTACGCGCAACGAAATAAGTCTCTAGCAATTCATCTAGCAATACCATACTATCCACCGAACGGCCTGCATTAGTCAAGTTCGCGACCGACAACGCCCGATTGTTGTTGTTCAGGTTGTTGTTGCCGTTGAAATTCCCGTTGTTGTTCAAATTCCAGCCATTGGAGCGGGAACGGACAAAGGGGAACCGCCGCAGCCGAAGCTGCTTTCAAGGCGCACTGCCGGAACTGGTATTCATGATACCGTCGCCTCCTCTTAACTGTTCTTGCATGCCGGAACGACGGCCATTGTTTGACGCCGCCGTTGACCGTACTTCGCGGGTGATCATTTCTCGCCACGCGATTATGCCATCGTCAATTCTTTGTATGTATTCGTAGGATTCTACGCACTTTTTTCCGGGCAGCACCTTCTTGTCGATACACAGCCGCATCAGGCCTTTCAGCACTTCGAAATGTGCAAGGAACCTGTCCGTGTGAACCACCTTCTCGTTTCCGCGCAACTTGTACGAAAGAGTAAACTCGACAAGCATCGCAGTCGCCGCGTCAAGGATTCTGTCGCCGAGAACGGCCCTGTCGCGTTTTGGAATCGAAAACCGCAGACCGTACACGATACCAACCAGCTTGTAGGTATCCACGTATATCGGAGTATCGACAACTTTCTTTGACACTTTCGAGATCCTTTTTTAGGTGCAGGCGCGGCTTTGAAGGCCGCGCCGAAGAAGGTGGAATGTTAAATATCCAAGAGCGCGACCGACAACGCCCGATAGAGGTAGTGCAGGGTGTTGTAGCCGCTGAAATCCCCGTAGCCGTTCAAATGCCAGCCACCGGAGCGGGAACGGACAAAGGGGAACCAATAACGCGAAGCGTTCGCATTCGTGTTCAACTGCAACTTGCTGCCGCCGATGGCGTTCTGGGTTACGTTGATGGCATCCGTAGGCGTCGACTCAAGCGTGTACTTTACGTTGCGGAACATCGCCTGGACAATCTCAAGACCAGGCATAAACCAGTCTCCGCGACGCAGGCCATCGACGTTT
>Ga0265299_10004473_pt1 | contig 13230 bp, 8 predicted proteins | sample AusTroGonzalo_MG_4_FD_193485 | JGI IMG/M metagenome (GOLD analysis project Ga0265299, IMG submission 193485) | Bovine rumen microbial communities from tropical cattle in Woodstock, Queensland, Australia - Gonzalo_02 | ecosystem: Host-associated > Mammals > Digestive system > Stomach > Rumen ...
CCATACTGATAGCCTTTAGCCTTATCGGCCCCACATTCTTTATGAACGCGGTTGACTCCAAGGCCAAGACGGAGAGAATTGTAGTGATAGACAACACCCCCGGCCGTATCATCGGAACGAGGCTGCCCTCAGACAGCAGGGTGGAATTCCAACTGCTGCCGGAGAACACCACGGTTGAGGAGGCACGCCAGAAATTCGGGTATGAGGTTTACTGCTTTGGCATTCTGGTGATAGGCGAGGACATCATTGACAACCCCGGCAACCTGACACTCATAAACAACGGAGCCTCATCACTGAGCGTTGAGGATGCCATACGTGAGCGCATCCAGGGTATAATACGCACGGAGCGTCTGAACCGTTATGATGTAGAGAACATAAACAACATCCTGGCCGATGCAAACGTCCACGCCGGCATCCAGACACTCAAGAATGAGCAGAACCAGGAGATGAAATCCTCATCGACCGGAGGATCGGTAGCGTTGGGATTCATCATAGCATTCTTCATCTACATGATCATCATAATTTACGGCCAGATGGTGCTCCAGTCAGTAATTGATGAGAAACAGACACGTGTGCTTGACGTACTCATCACATCATGCAAGCCGTTTGAACTGATGATGGGTAAGGTGCTTGGAATTGCCCTGGTTGCCATGCTGCAGATTCTCATCTGGGGCGGAATCATCATGTTACTTGTAGCATTTGCCCTGCCTGCCATCGCAGCCAGCAGCGGTAACGCGGAGATTCTTCTGGGCAGTATCGCCGACGTTCATTACATCGGCACTCTGGTAATCACCACCATACTCTACATAATAGGAGGATTCCTTTTCTACGCATCCATGTACGCCGCTATCGGATCTGCCGTTGACACGCCCCAGGATGCCGCGCAGTTCAACTCCGTGATAATGCTGCCCATTATCATAGCAATCTATGTACTTATGGCTGTTATCAAGAACCCGGGATCGGACATTGCGTTCTGGTTCTCCATGATACCGTTCACATCACCCATGGTAATGATGGCCAGGATCCCTGCCGGAATACCCACATGGGAGATAGTGGTATCACTTGCAGTACTCTACGTATCATTCATCATACTGATCTGGCTTGCCGCACGCATATTCCGCATCGGAGTCTTCATGCACGGCAAGAAACCCACCTGGAGAGACCTGGGTCAGTGGATTAAGATGAAGTGACGGCATATCCGTCATTTCATCTTAATCCAATTGAGAATTAATACCAAGAACCTGCGTAAAACCCGTGACATTAAAAGGCGCTCGAATTTATTTCGAACGCCTTTTATAATTTTCAATTCTCAATTCTCAATTATTAAATCATGCCCACCACTCACAGGCCGATTTCTCGCCTGCAAGCCAGACCACATCACCTTCCTTGAAGCGATAATCGGGCTTGGGATTGGTGGTAACCTGGCCGTCACTGACCACGCTTATCACCATACAGCCGTATGAGCGCATATCGGTCTCAATCAGAGTCTTGCCGGTAAGCCATGAGTCTGCCTTAAGGGTTATGGATTCCAGATCAAACTGACGCGGAGCCAGGGTATCGGATTCCGTCTGGTCAGGGACGTACACGTTCTCGGCCATATCCTTGCGGAACTCGGTGAGCTGTTCCTTGGTACCCACTGCAAGCAGCTTGTCCGTAGGGAATATCATCTCGTCGCCCGTAGGAATCATGATGCTGCGGCTGCCACGAATAATCTTTACAATGTTCACGCCGCTCTTATGGCGGAACGGCAGGTCCTTAAGTTTCTGGCCCGCGTAGAGTGAATCGGCCGATATGGTTATCATATCGGTCTTTACGTTATAGCGTGACATCTTGTCGCTTACCGATGACGTAACGGGAGTCATGCGGCGCTGGCGCTGCTCCTTCTCGTTGAGGTTGGCCATGAAACGGTCCTCGACGATAGTGAACTTGCTGATTGAACGGCGTCCGATAAAGAAGAACACCACACCCGCCGCAAGTATGAGCAGTATGGTCCAGAACGCCAGGTTGAAATGGCTGGCAATCACGCTCACCACGAATCCCATGGCCAGCAGGATACGCAGAAGGGCCAGCGATATGACCGGCCAGATATTAGCCTGCTTTACCTTGATGAGTTTTATCGATGAGCGGTTTATGGCATTGCCCGATATTGCGATGCCCACCAGGAACGGCGACATTACCACAAGCGTTATGACCACGCTTATTATGTTGCGTACTATTGGTGTAAGACCGTCCAGACGGCTGTTCAGGAACTTATCCAGAAACACGTGTGAGCCCAGATCTATGGCAATCAGGATTACGCCGTAAAGCAGCACCCTGAGTCCCAGCTCCTTGAGCAGACGTTTCCACTCATTCTGTGCGGCGGCACTGTTCACACGTTCCTGACTGGAGAATGAGTTGATCTTCTGGACAAACTGGGACGGCAGTTTACCCAACAGATACTGATATGCCGGAGTACCCGCCTTTATCATATAAGGTGTAGTAAAGGTGGTTATGACAGATACCGTAATCACCACCGGATAGATAAAGTCACGCATCACGCCCAGCGATACGCCCAGACCGGCTATGATGAATGAGAACTCGCCCAGCTGAGCCAGGCTGAATCCCGCATGCACGGCATTGTCCAGACCCTGGCCTGCCACCAACGCTCCCGATGTGGAGAAAAACAGGATTCCCACCATGACCGTTATGGTCAGTACCAGTATGGTACCCCAGTGCTCTGCAATCACATTAGGATCCACCATCATACCTACCGATACAAAGAAGATGGCGCCAAACAGGTCCTTGATTCCTTTTGTAAGTTCCATGATATGCTCGCTCTCCAGAGTCTCGGCCATGATTGAACCCATCACGAATGCACCCAGAGCCTCGGAGAATCCGGCCAGGCTGGCCAGCGTAACCATGGCAAAACACAGGCCCAGGCTTACCAGCAGCAGAATCTCATCATTAAGGTATTTATGAGCTTTCTTAAGTAGCGTGGGAATAAGATATATACCCACAAGGAACCACAGGATCAGGAAAAACACCAGTTTGCCAAGACCCATGAGCATCTCGCCGCCCGCAAACTTGTTTGACACCGCCATGGTTGACAGCAACACCATCAGCACCACGGCAATCAGGTCCTCAAATACCAGGGCACCGAATACCAACGGAGCGAACGCACGCTCCTTCATTCCCAGGTCATCATACGCCTTTATTATTATGGTGGTGGATGACATGGAGAGCATACCGCCCAGGAATATTGACTCCATATTGCTCCACCCTAAGGCCTCGCCCACCAGGAATCCCAGTATGAACATGCCTACACACTGCGTCACGGCAGTGATAAGCGCACTGCTGCCCACCTTGAGCAGTTTCTTGAAACTGAACTCAAGTCCCAGAGCGAACAGGAGGAATATGATACCTATATCGGACCACTCCTTGACATCGGCAGTACTGGATACAGTGGGGAACAGACCCATATGCGGGCCTACCAGGAAACCGGCCAGGATATACCCCAATATAAGCGGCTGCTTAAGCGCCCTGGATATTATGGTAAAAGCCCCGGCCGATATAAGGATAAGCGCCAGGTCCTTGACAAGATTAGCCTCTTCCATGACTCATTGATGAATGACAATGCAAAATTACTACTTTGAAAAGAGCACATTGTAAAAAAATACATATTTTTGCGTTTGTCTTGTTCCGATGCCCGTTCAGGGCCGAGGATCAAAAGGGAATCAGGTGCAAGTCCTGAACAGACCCGCTGCTGTAAGCCCTCAAAACAGGGATGTCCATACCGCAAATGCCACTGCCCCACGGGGTGGGAAGGCGGACATACCGGGGTAAGTCAGAAGACCTGCAAGACATAATAAAAAAAAGCCGGTAAGGCCTGCTGTAGACAGCCTCACCTGCATTACTGCCGGGATTCAGTAACTTTTTAAACTTATAGATTATGAAGAAATTTTATTCATTCGCTCTTTTGGCCCTCACTATGGGCTTTGTGTTCGTTTCCTGTGACAAGGACAAGGATGATCCCCAGGAGGATAAAAGCGCAAAAGCCATCCACAGCCTTCCAGTTAGTTCAATCGACGCAGTAACTGTTGACGATGTAAAATCGTACACTCTTTCACTGAGCCTTAAGGACAATCAGTATTATCTGGCAACAGATACGACAAACAAGGTCGGATATTACTGGAAGGACAATATCGAGATAGATCCTTTTGTAATCAACCACACCTTCTCAGGTTACGGATTCGGTGAAGGTTTCACCTTCTCCAGCTGCACCGACAATAAGACTCCCGGCTATACCAACCTTTCGGCCATCACCAAGAAGGGTGTCAGCACAAACACATATCTGATATCCAATTCAGGTGTATGGAATTCAACTCCCTCAGAGATTTCATTCGTAGATGGAAAATCATTCCTGGCAAAGGAAATCTACGTAACCAACGCAACATACGCATATCTTGCCATCAAGGACCAGAATGACGGAAACGAGAGCCCGCTTGTAAAGAAGTGGACAGCTGATGATGAGTTCATCCTGACCATAACCGGATACAGCGGCGACCAGATAACAGATGAGGTAGATGTCTACCTTGCTGATGGAATGGATATTCTCAACACATGGAAGAAAGTTGACCTGAGTTCTCTTGGCTACGTTACCAGCATAGGTTTCTCAGTTTCATCAACTGATACCGGTGATTGGGGTATGAACACTCCTGCCTACTTCTGCATAGACAAGCTCACAGTTGAAGAGCACCGTCTTAAGTAATTAATAACATTGGGCATAAAACACTGTTTGATAATAATCTGCACCCTGTGTCTCTCCCTTGAGGCGCAGGGTCAGATTTTTACTGACTCTACCCAAGCCAAATCCATTCCGCAGGTCACGGTAACAGGTGACCGCACGCAAGACACACGTTCCGTAGCCACCAGCAAACAGGCCGATGCCACCTTGATGCAGGCAGCCGGCAGCCTGCAGATATCGGACGTAATCAAATACTTCAGCGGTGCCACAGTCAAGGATTACGGCGGTATAGGCGGACTCAAGACCGTATCCGTACGCGGTCTGGGGGCACAGCACACCGCGGTCGCGTATGACGGCATCATCATAACCGATAACCAGACAGGCCAGATAGACCTGGGTAAGTTCTCGGCATCACAGGCCCGATCCGTACGTATGGTAAGCGGTCCGGACAACGACCTGCTACAGCCGGCATCACTTTCAGCCCAGGCGGCAGTAATAACACTGAACGCTTCACGCCCGCAGTTAGGCACCGCAAAGGCGCACAGTTGGGGTGAGGCAAAACACGGCAGTTTTGGCACCTGGTCAGTACTGGGCGGTTCTGATTTCAGGGCAAATCAAGCCAACACCATATCACTGCAGGCCGAATGGCTCAAGTCCAGAGGTGACTACCCTTACATACAGGAGGGTGCCGGTTCACGCCATATGACCAGGGACAACTCCGATATACAGCGCCTGCGTCTGGAGGCTGCCCTGTTCAGTGATTTGTCAGACAACACCACCCTGACCACACGTGCATACTGGTTCCAGTCAGAACAGGGACTGCCGGCCAACATATATTACAATGACACGCCCGCGCGCGAACGTCTGTGGAACCGCAACGGTTTCATACAGTCAACCCTTTCACAGAACGTAACGGACAGGTTGACCCTGCGCATAAACGCCAAATACGGAATAACCCACACACGCTATCTGGATCCTGACGCCAACACCATCCAGGGCAAGACTGACAACCGCTACACAGAACGGGAGGGGTATCTGTCGGGCGTGGTTCTATACCGTATCAGGGAGAGGATATCGGCATCAGCCGGCATTGACGGACGTCTGTCCGGTCTGGACGGGAACGGAGCGCAGATGGCTGCCCCCACCCGCATAACCCTTAACAGCACCGCAGCTGTCAAATATGCATCAAACCGCCTCACTGTCACCGGCCGTCTCAATCATGTAATCACCAAGGAGAAGACAAAACTCCGCAAGGCAGCCGATAGTTACAATCAACTCTCACCCACAGTAGGCCTTAACTGGCTGGCATGGCCATCCGCCGGTCTGCATATCAGAGCCTCACTTTCCAATACATTCCGTCTGCCCACATTCAATGACCTCTATTTTGAGCAGATCGGGCGCCGTGACCTGCGCCCCGAGCAGGCAACCGTAACATCGGCAGGAATTACCCTTGATAACCAATGCGGCACTCTGCATTACTCCTTCTATGCCGATTTCTACAACAGCGACGTCAAGGACCGCATCATGGCTGTCCCCGACGGCAACACCGTAAAATGGAAGATGGTCAATCTGGGACGGGTGCTTACCCACGGCATCGAGACCGGAATGGATATCAGCCGCACATGGGGCCGGATACGCCCGGCAGCAAGAGTGTCATACACATACCAGCGCGCCATGGACAAATCGGACAGCGGCAGCTCGGTATGGAACCATCAGATAGCATACACCCCCAGGCACTCGGCATCGGCCGTAGCATGGGTGGAGACTCCCATTGCAAACATAAGCTGCAACATGATCTACAGCGGCCGGTTCTACAGCAACGGCTACAACGGGCCGGAATTCAGCATGCCATCCTACTATGAGGCGGGCTGCTCCGTATGGCGCGATTTAAGGTTCAAAGGCTACATGGCAACCGTCAAGGCTGAATGCATAAACCTGACCGATTACCGATACGAGTTCGTACACAATTACCCCATGCCCGGAAGGCAGTTCCGCATATCGGCCAAAATTGAGTTATGATGAAAAAAAGCGCGTTACATATAGCTCTTATCAGCCTGGTTGCATTGTCATGTGATCCGGAGCCCGTACTCCTGGATGCCACCCATGCCATCCCCGACGGAGTCAACACCGGGCTGTATGTGTTGTCCGAGGGTCTTTTCAACCAGAACAACAGCGCTCTTGCCTGGATAGACTACAGCACCGGACTGCCCTATTCGTGGCCCGGCCCCAACGGCACCTCATATGACTGCTTTGAAAAATCCAACCGCCGCCGTCTGGGTGACACCGCCAATGATATGATTCTCTACCGTAACCGCCTCTACATAGTTGTATCGGAGTCCAGCACGATAGAGATTCTGGATGCATCCACATGCCTGTCACTCAAACAGATCAAGCTGAGTCATGACGGCAAGGCGTCGCAACCCCGTTACATCACCGCCCAGGGAGACTATGTCTATGTATGCTGCTTTGACGGAACGGTGGTACGTATCAGCACCCTTACGATGGAACCCGATGCAACCGTTGCCGTAGGGCGCAATCCGGACGGCATCTGCTGCGCCGGCGGCAAACTCTATGTCTCAAACTCAGGAGGTCTGGACCCGTCAAACCCTGACAGCACCGTCTCCGTGATAGATATATCCACATTCACAGAGCAGACACGCATAACCGTTCGCAGCAATCCCGGAACCATATGCACTGACGGAACATCGGTCTTTGTAGTGTCACGCGGCATATATGACTACGGAACCGACGATTATGACTGCCGTCTGCACAGGATAGACGTTCAGACCGATATGCTGACCCACACTTACAACATTCCCGTTCTAAACATGGACATCAGCGACGGAAAAGCCTGGCTCTACCGTTACGGAAGTGACACCATCCAGGTGATGGACACCCGGACAGGAGAGATCCTGCAGCCATGTTTCATCACTGACGGCACACGCGTTGAACGCCCATACAGCATAAAGGTAGACCCTGTCACCCGGTATGTCTACATATGCGATGCTGCCAACTACACCACCCCGGGCTCACTCTACTGCTTTACCCCTGAAGGCAGGCTCAGATACCGGGTAGCCACAGGCATAGGCATCAACCCCAACACCATACAGTTCACCACAACAAGCGTCAGGCCGGCCGATGCAGGCACCGCTATAGAGACCAGGACACACGTCAGCAAGGTATTCAGCTATTGCCCCGCACCGGGACAGTTCATAAACACCATACCTCAATACACCGAGTCCGATGACAGCGTAACCATGGCTCAGAAATGCCTTGAGGCGTTGACAGGAGACGGCATGATCACACTGGGAGCATTCGGAGGCTACATCACGGTAGGATTCGACAGCCCGGTCATGAACTATTCAGGCCCCGATTTCCGCATTGACGGAAATGCGTTCACAGGCAGTGCCGAGCCGGGCGTGGTATGGGTAAGTTCAGATGTCAACCATGACGGACTGCCCAATGACCCGTGGTATGAGATATGGGGCTCAGAACAGAAAGAAAACAGGTCTACACACGGATACACAATCACATACTACCGGCCGGAATCATATGACCGGGATATCAGGTGGCGCGGATCAGACGGGCGTACAGGAACCGTTTCCCGCAACAATGCCCATAAACAGCCATATTATCCGCAGTGGTTTAAGGGAGATTCCGTCTCATTCACAGCCACGCTACTACCTGAGAATATCTCATACACAGGCGGAATGTGGGTAATGGAATCATTCGGTTACGGATACGTGGACAACCTGCCCAATTCGGACACCAACTCAGCATTTGACATAAGCTGGGCTGTAAAACCCGACGGCCAGCCTGCCAATCTGGAGAGCATAGATTTCATAAAAGTCCAGAACGGAGTAATAGGCTGCAACAATGAGACCGGTGAACAGTCTACAGAGATAACAGCCATCTATAACATAAATCCATAAGCAATGAAACACCAGCATATCATACTGTTTTTTTGTGCAGCACTTCTAAGCTCATGCCATGGCGGAACCCAGTTCCAGTCAGAAGGCGGGATAATGGAGCTTGCCAGCCATATATCGGTTAGTGAGACCGCTCACAGCTATCATGTAAAGATTGCCAACCCCTGGAAGAAAGGCACGCTGCTGCATACATACACATTCACTGATTCACTGCCTACAGATTACAGCTTTAGCCGCAACATCAACACCGTGCATATCCCGTTAAAGCGGGTGGTGGTAATGACCAACAGCCTGGCGCACCTTATGGTTGAGCTTGGTGTAGAGGATTGCATTGCCGGAGTTTGTGAGCCGGAGTATATCTCAGATACGCTTATACGTGCCCGCCTGGCTAACGGCACCATTTCTGACTGCGGCAACAGCATGTACCCCACCGTTGAGAAGATCATGGAGCTGCACCCCGATGCCATAATGGTGTCACCCTTTGAGCAGACCGGCTACGGCCAGCTTGAGAAACTGGGTATTCCGCTATTGGAGTGTGCCGATTACATGGAGACGTCACCGCTGGCACGTGCCGAGTGGATACGGTTCTACGGACGTCTGTTTGGCGCTGATGCCAAGGCCGATTCTCTGTTTGCCAAGGTTAGCAGTGACTATAACGCATTGAAAGAGACCGCCGCCAAAACCGTAGGACGCCCCAAGGTGATGCTTGACACCCGCAGCGGATCGGCCTGGTACGTAGCCGGAGGCGGCAGCACCATAGGCTGCATGATTGCCGATGCCGGCGCAGAGTATCTGTTTGCCGATAACAAAAACAGCGGCTCAGTGCCGCTGTCATTTGAAACCGTATTTGATAAGGCTCAGGATGCCGATGTCTGGCTGCTCAAGAACAGCAGTGAAACCAAACTTACCTACAGCCTGCTTGAATCGGATTTTAAGTCTTACGCATCATTCAAGCCCTTTAAGGAGCGCAACATCTGGGTTTGCAATGTGAATGAGGTACCCTACTTTGAGCTAACGTCATTCCATCCTGAGATGCTGCTGGGTGAATTCATACAGATATTCCACCCTGAGATGAGCTACGCACACCTGTTCTACCAGCCTCTGGCAGAATAGGCAATCAGCAACCCAGTATAAGACGTGCTATGGTGCGGTCAACTGATGCCTTGTACTTGCGTGACCAGGTACCGCCTATAGACATAAGGTAATCCAGTTCAGATACAGGCATTATGTTCTTGCCGTCAGCCTCATCCCGGAACTCGGCGTTAAGATGAGCCAGGCTGCAGGCTGTATTGATGAATGTCTTCATCTCATCTTTGCAGCCGGTAAATACAATGGTCTCACCGCGACGGAAATCCTTAACCATAAGACCGTAGGCAAGCTTGCGTACCTGATCCTCAAAGACTCTGGCAGAAACCTTCATCCAGGTGCCGTCAACAGGAGCCATAGGCTTAACATCACCTATCAGTGACTTAAGAGCTGACTGGTTGCAGTCAAATGAACAGATTGTAGTCATATCGAGTTAGTTTTTGTTACCATTATTTTCACCACAAAATTATAACGTATATATGATGGGTAAAAATTAAAGGGATGCGCAGGGGTACGAAGTGACTAAATGGGATATTTAGGGGTTAAAATTAAAATATGAGGGTAAAAATTTGACAGAATAAATTTCGCCCCGCAGAAACAGGGATTAAATTTTACCCCTATATTTGCACTTGGAACCCAAAAGACTACTGTTATGCACAAGATTCCTGACTCATATTTCAAAGGCAACATACTGGCCATTTACATACTGCTCATACCGTTGTATGCCTTCTTTTTCCTGGTTGGAGCCAAGCCGTTCCATCTGGATACCTTCATGCAGGTAACCCAGAACCAGCTGGCATTCAGAGCCGCCATAATGGCATCCATAGAGATTGTAGTGGTACTTATAAGCCGTCTTATCATGCTTCTGACACGCAGTAAACGCCAGCTCACATATACCGGATTCGTTATTTGGGAACTTCTTGAAGGACTCTCCATAACCATGTTCTGCGCCCTCTTTGTATGGCTTATGGACAAACGCACCATGGCATATATGGAACTGGTGCCCAACATGTTCCTTATAACATTCACCATACTTGTGTTCCCCTATGTCATAGTTGCGCTGTATGCCGAGCTTAAGGACCGTGACACCCGCATAGCAAAGAACATGATAACCATAGAGAAATATGCATCGGGCCAGATAGGACGTGAAGACAGCACCCTACCCTTCCTGGATGAGAAGAAAGCGCTCAAGCTGGCCGTAACAGCCAATGCCATACTCTATGTCGAGGCGGCCGACAACTACGTGAACATATGCTACCTTAATAATGACAAACTGGTAAGGTTCCCCTTAAGGAACTCCATGCGCTCAATAGAGCAGATCTGTGAGTCAAACAACATTGTCCGCTGTCACCGCTCATATTATGTGAACCTGCGCAAGATAAGGGCCATCCAGAAAGGAGCTGACGGACTGTTTGCTGAGCTCAACTACGCAGCCGCTCCGCACATCCCCATCTCTGTCACCTACTCCGAAACCGTAACCGGCAAGTTCTCCACCCTCACCACCTAGAGGCACAAAGGGATATTTAATATTGCGTCCTTATCCTAGAGAACTTTTGGGGTATCGGTATCAGAAACAGCGCAGAACTATCAGTTGGGGGACAACGTTCCGCAGCTACTCCGAGCCCCTACGGACCCTAAACGGCGAACTCGTCCTCATAGTCCCCCTGCGGGGGCCTAACGTTCCTCGAACAAACCCCGTTCTTAACGGGATCCTCCGGGGCTCTCCGCTTTCCAGTTGAAATCCAAATAAAATTGGACTAAATTTCAATTCATTTTCATATCACACTGATATTCAACGATATGGAACACATCCTATTTTACAAATAGATGTAACTATTAGACGGCCTTCCTCGGAAGGTCGTTCTATTATTTCAACAAAATCCTTCGGTAAACAGACTTTCCAAAGCGGCCATACTAAATATGCCGCAAGTATTTTGATTAGTTTACAAAGGTGGGAAGGGCAAACTTAACGGAGCGGACTAAAAGCCGCAAGCGAAGGGTAGGATTCTTCCCGGGAAAATCTGTTTATCCGAAAGGATTTGCTATTATGCCACAATTCCTTTGACATATTCCTGTTGATGTTTCATCACATAATAAATTCTGTTGACCAACTTTCTGGCAATCTTTATGATGGCCTTTGATGGTACCATACGTTTACAGAAAGAAGCATAAGCAAGTTGCATGGCAGGATCTTCTCTGGCAGAAGCCCATGCTGCTTCAACTATGGCGCCTCTCATCCTGCCATGTTTCCTAATTGTGATGTCACCGGTTCCTTCGTGTTCTCCACTGGAATGGCACATCGGAATTAGGCCGATGAAAGAGGCTAGATGATCAGAGTTCTTAAATCGTTTTATATCATCAATCTCTGCAATAAGTGTCATACCCGTCATTCTACCTATTCCTGGTATGCTCATCACGTATTTCAGTGGTCCGGCAAACCGCTCAGACTCATACAACTTTTTTAATCTGAGCAACAAATCCTTTTGTTGATCTCTGATAGTTTCTAGTTGATTGATCATCAAATCCAAGGCATCTCTTCCACTAGTAGTGTCCATCTTTAGTTCCTTCAGCCAATTGATGAAGTTTCGGCTCCAGTGTTTGCTCGGCATAGGAGCATCTTCTATACCGAAATAAAACAGATAAGCACGTATTATGTTCTTAAGCCTTGTCAGATCTTTTGTCAAGGAATCCTTCAATCGTATCAAAGAGCGTATTTCAAGGGATATGTTATCAGGAACGTATATTCCCTTTAAATCACCAGATCTCAGACTGTGCGCCAATTTGCTACTATCAACAGCATCAGTCTTTCGTATTTTATCCTTCACAGTGGTTGGTACATCCGATGGGTTGACAATTATGTTATGAACGCCTAGTTCTGTCAGTCGGTAATGAATCCAGAATCCACAAAAACCAGCCTCATAGACCGAATAATATGTCGCACCTGGATAATTTCTAGACAGATAAGCGTATAAAGCGTCCGGAGATGGGTCTTGCACGAATTTCTTCAGAAAAGACACATCAGACAACACTGTCACTGACCAACTCTTCTTGTGGACATCTAATCCAACATAAATGTTTTGTCCACTGAAATTTAATTCTTTCCTTTGTCCTGTCATAAGCTACTTTGTTTAGGGTTATTTGTTTATTGTGGTGATATAAAAATAACCAAAACTTAGTAGCTTTTTTCTATACTATGAAAAACACATACCACAACAGCTCGTGAGAGCTGGAGCTCGAAGAGCTCTCTCCAATTTTATTTGGATTACAAACATAGGTACTTAACGCTGCTGCACTGATGATCCCCCAACCGATAGTTCTGCTTCTGCAAAGGGAAACTCAGACACCGATACCCCAAAAGTTCTGCGCACCTTGGATTATTATCAATTATTCTTTTTGCCTCGGCGGTAGCGGCGGATATTCTGAATACGCTGAGTGGTATCAATGAACTCCTGACCAGCCTCCCTGATATCACGTACTGCAACACGGATGTTG
>Ga0265299_10004474_pt1 | contig 13230 bp, 16 predicted proteins | sample AusTroGonzalo_MG_4_FD_193485 | JGI IMG/M metagenome (GOLD analysis project Ga0265299, IMG submission 193485) | Bovine rumen microbial communities from tropical cattle in Woodstock, Queensland, Australia - Gonzalo_02 | ecosystem: Host-associated > Mammals > Digestive system > Stomach > Rumen ...
TGTTGTAGGGTCTAAAAAAGTCCATTCGTCTTTTAAGTTATATCCAAGTTTCTGCAGTTCTTCCTTTACAATATCTCTACAAGCAGGCTCGACAGCGTGAATATCCTTGTTATTCCAACTTATGCCGTTAGGATTTTTAACGGACACAGATATTATCATACTATCATTGATACGGGGAGCATATAACTCAATTAAAAGAAACTCAAAGGTCTGTAGAGTTACCTTAACCTTCAACATTACTTCGTCAAGGTCATCTTCGGTTAGGGCTTCGTTAATCTGCCTCATAAAAACATTATATACATCCTTTTGAAACTTTCGGGATTGTACTTTCTTCTGAAACTTCTCAACCGCCTTGCGTCTCGCAACGGCTATTGGATTAGTGTATTCAATGTTCTGCAATTTCTGTGCTTTGGCTTCTTTAATGCTAATCATAATGTCTCCTTTACCAATTCACCGCAATATCCAATCCCTTCGGATATTTCTTAACGAAACCGCCCGTATCACAAACTATTGCCGTGCCAAGCGAACACTCTAAAATCGTACCTTTTGGTCTAATTTTCAAGTTTGCCGCCACCATAACATAGTTTCCGAGCATCTTCGCCCCGTCATCTCTAACCCAATAAGGATAATCTTTCTCTTTATACCCAAGCCTTCTCATATACTTAACCACCAAGTCCATTTTGAGGTTATAATAGGTCTCTCTGCCTGATGGTCCATTACATACCCCGCTTGTTCGGGTGATATGCTTTTTTCTCGGAGGGTTTACCTTGCCTTGTGCTACGGCTTCTTCATAGATTGCTTGTGGAGTAGGTTCTTCCTCAAACAAACTATCAGGCATAGGCGTAGGCGTTGGTGTAGGTGTTACTGTCGGCGTAGGCGTGTTTGTGGGCTTAACCGTCGGTGTAGGCGTACACATCTTTGTTTCCCCTGACACATAATTATTGAGCGGTTTTAGTCCTTCATCGTTTGCCAATGTAACGGGTGCGGAAACAATTACCAATGTAGTTATTCCCGCTAATAACATTACCGAAATAATACCCTGCTTATGATTATCTATTCTCATTTGTGAGCCTCTGCATAATAATCAAGCATCTTCGGGTATAGGTCTTTCATAACATTCTGTAAAACCACATACTTTTGCCAATCCGTTAGGTTCTCATCATTTATCTTACCGAGAATATCCGTGCATATATCACGAGCCATATTTACTGCGGTAAGGTTTTCTTGAGGTACTTTAGCCATTTTCCTGATTCTCCTTTGTAGTTTCTTCAATGGAAGTTTCCGTAATTGTAGTAGTTGTGCCTACTTCTGCCCAATTAGGCTCGTAACTTACTTCAATATGAGTATTGCACTTATCACAAACATAGATATAAGCCGTAGAATATCTGTGTCCTACTGCCTCAACATATCTCCACTCTGTTCCGCAAACAGGACAATGACCATCGTTCCACTCTTTATCTTCCATTGATGCACCACAAGCATATAGCAAAAGAATAACAACAAGAAGGCAAAGAATAATAATTGCTAATTCCTTTGCTGAAGATGGTGTATAGGAATGATAATAACCTCTTTTATTGAATTTATTGTATAATCTTTTCATTTTGTACTCCTGTCATTATAACTACCTTATAATAACAAAAATTGACTTATTTTGTCAAGAACTGAATTGCGGGAAACCCCTATATAAAAGCATTACAGGACGATTAACCTAAAGAAAAACACCTACAAGTCATTACAACCAATGTCATTATAACTTATAGGTGCTTATATAATTACTTTGAAAGACGGTCTGCAATACAAGAAGAAGTTGAAGGATATGGTGCAGTAGGGTCATCGTCCTTTGGCTTTACAACGGCATCGAAACCCATAGCCTTTACCCAACCAACAAGTTCTGCAATTAGGTCGTGTGTCTTACCCTTTTCGGAGTAACCTGCGTCGATATGAATTGCGAAGTGTACCTTGCAGAAAAGTTCCTCGTACTTTGCATCAGATGTGAAAGCGTCTACCAAAAAATCAGCCAACTCAAGTGAGTCCTGTGTTTCTGTGTGCAACTTAACGCTTACATCGTTAATACGGTCTCTTGACCTAATCTTATAGAAGAAGATACCACCGTGCCTCTCGCAAGTAACAGCGATAACATTAACTTCCTTTGTGTACGAGAAGTTCTGTGAGTCCGTACCGATAGTAATTTCGATAGGGCTGTCGTACATCTTCATCTTCTCGTAGTAATCTAAAATTAGTGTTGGAATCTGCTCCATCTCGATTTGACCCTTTGATGGAGACCTCCACTTTGTATTTATTGGCTTTCTTCTCACATAAATCATTCCTTTACTTTTTATTTAGGGTTAGCCGAATAGTATGGCTAACAAGACTCAGATTGGTAACTATGTAACCTTCGTCCTTTATCTCTTGGGGCATTGAGTTCGCTCGCCCCTCATACAAATCTCGACCATTATAGGTCAACAGTATCCATTGATACTCATTTAAGATGTTTTTAACGAAGTCGTTAAGTTTGAGTTCCATAGTTCACCCTCCTGAAGTATTTATTTTCGTTTCTTTTATTTGAAAGAAATGAAAGTTTTTAGTCAATCCCTTGTGTCCCAAAGGATTTCGCCGATTACGGCAACAACTGAATCTTCTAAAATTTTCATATGAAAATTATTTGTTCGCATCATCTTGGTTAACGAGTGCTCTTATCTCGGCTAATGTTTTAAGGCTTCGTTCCTTATAGATACGGTTTGCTTCTCTTGTATTACCGCCTCTATCCTTGATGTGCTGTATCATATAATTCAAATTATCTATGAGTTCGTCACGCTTTGCTTCGTCAATGTTTTCAAGGCGTTGCACCTCTTGTATGGTTTTCAGAATACAGCGGTATTCATATAAATCCATAATCTCGGTTACAAGCCCTTTTATCGCCCAAAGGAACGCAACCACCCAAGCAATTTGAAGTAAATTCATTGTCATTTGTCCTTTCGTTTCTTTCATTTTGTCGTTTCAAATGAAAATCATTTGTTTCCGACATATATCGGTAAAATACCTTGTAGCCCTTGTAGTATAAGGGTTTCCGCCTAATTTTCATATGAAAATTATTTGGTGTCCTATGCAAGACTCGAACTCGCAATATCGGTTTAGGAAACCGAAGGTTTATCCTGTTAGCCTAATAGGACTTGATTGGGGAGGTTGGAATTACACCAACAAGTGCGGTAGGTTTTCGTATAAATACTACTACCCTTTAACGATTTCAACCGCTTTCCAATATATGAACTATTGGACGCACCATTTAATCTTGCTTCACCCCATAACTTTCATTTCTCGTCTATATGAAAGTTTTTTGGCACTCCCGACAGGACTCGAACCCGTAACAAAGGGGTAGAAACCCTCCGTTTTATCCAATTAGACTACGGGAGCATATTGGTTGAGGTGCAGGGACTTGAACCCCGAACTGACGGGTCAGAGCCGTCCGTGTTAGCCGATTATACCACACCTCAATATAAAAAACGGGGATGCCGTTTGACACCCCCGTTCCGTTTTACCTTTAGGCAACGATGTTCTTGTACCTTTCGGAATTAAGAATATCGTTCATAACATCCATAGGTGTCTTACCGATGTTATCCATTACCTGCTTCATAATGTTAGGTGAGTAACCTGAAACAAGTGAAACTGCGTTGTCGGACTTCGAAGCGTGGAATGTAGGATTCATAGCGTTTACATTCCAAAAGATGCAGTGAGGCAGTCTGTAGCCCGCTCTCTCGTATCTTTCCTTCATAACATCCGTAAATGTCATAAAGCCCTTGCTGTCTACGCCCTCACCAAGCAGAGAACCTCTTCCCCAACCGCCGTTAATCTGCATATCGGAGATTACGCAAATTGCTTCAGGCATATCCTCCTGTGCAATCTTGTACCTAATACCCATATCGAGTATCTTGTCAAAGACTGCCTCAAGGTTTGTAGAGCCATCCCAATCTGCCTGTGTAATCTGCCTATACATCTGACCAAGAGTATCACCCTTAATCTGAATAAGCGAAGGTCTGTTGGAGAAAGTGAAGAACTTGTCCTTGAACTGTCCTACATTGTTCTGTGCGAAGTAAATACCGAGTGCTACGGCAACTGTCATAGGAGCAATTGAGCCGCCATAACAAGAAGTCATAGAGCCTGAAGTATCAACAACGCAAAGTGCCTTTGTAGTAATCTGTGGCAACTGACCCCACATAGTATTAACTTCTACGGAGTTGTCGCCCCTAACAACCTTCTGCATAATATCACAAGGGTTAGCAGTAGACATCTGCATCTTCTTCTCGCCTGACTGTACCTGTGAAATGAAGTCGTTGTATCTCTCTCCATCGTGCTTCAAGAAAGCCTTACGGTTCTGAATGTTGCACTTTGAAGGTACAGTCTCATAGTTAATCTCGCCCCACTTGTTAGTGGACATCTTTGCTTCAGGTGTATCAATTGCCTTTCTCAAAGCAACCAATACCTTTCTGTACTCGGACATAGACTTGAAATCATATCCAAGCTTCTTGGCGGTCAACTTACCCAACTCTGCAGTCTTCTTTGAAGATGCGTTAGGTGTAGCAAGCCACTTTGCCAAAAGCGATACAGACTTACCCTTTGCAAGATTAGCCTTATCCTGCTCGAACTGCTCCTTAACGAAAGCCCACATAGCGTTCTCCGCAGGAGTATCAATCAAAGAATACAAATCCTTTGCTCTACCGTACTCAAGAACATTAGGGATGTTCTTAATAACGGACTCCTTGTGAGTCTTTGCAAGGTGAGCGAAAATCTCGTTGAACGCATCTCTCTCACCATATCCACCACGAATATCTCTTGTGTAGAAGAGCAACTTCATAGCAGAATCGGCATCCTCACGGTAAGCCTCATCGAACAAGTCTAACTTATCGGAAACCGAAGCAGTTCTCATCGAACCAATTCTTCCGAAGAAGTCAAGGCACTTGTTTGAAGTAGACTTCAAGCAGTCCGCACCGTTCCAAGTCTTACCTCTGTTCATCTCTGTTTCAAAAGCGTTAGAAAAATTCATAATAAAAAACCTCCTTATCTTTCTAACTTCGCTACCAACAATGCGTAGGAGTTGAAACCAATAAGAAGGAATACAACAAGACTCTGTATGTAAAAATAAAACCCTTTATTATTTCTTCTTACAATTTGCTGTAAGAGTCTTAATCCTATTAAATTGTCAGTAACAAGACACCGTGTTTATCACTCTTAATGTATGGCAAGAATTATAAATAATAATTGCTGTGTGTGTCTTAACTGTCTGTATTATACGACTAAACATTTCGTTTGTAAAGTACCTAATTGCTACTTTCTAAAAAAATGTTTTGGCAGGGGTAGTAGGATTCGAACCCACACTTGAGGTTTTGGAGACCGCCGTGCTAACCGTTGACACTATGCCCCTATGTTGTTGCCCTCATTGAGAGCAACTTTATTATATGTGTTGTTATTTAATTTGTAAAGTATTAAGTTTTTTCCGCTAACCATTCAGGGTGTGGAATAGGCGTAGGCGTAGGAGTTACATAGTAGATATAGTATTCTTTATTGAAAAGTGATGTGTATTCAACCGAAGTAGTGTTAGATATGGCTACTTCGTCTATATCAACACTTTCTATAATCTTTTCTATATCATATTCAGGTGGTGCATAGGTTTGATGTTGATATTTACCCAAGCAAAGTAAAGCAAAACAAATAACAAAAGTTACTATTGCACCCGCAAGAGTCCATCTCCATTTTTTGGGGTCGAACCTCATTATAGCAGGAAAAAGAACCACTGCTCCTACTAAAATAGATAGAAACAACATCGCCCATATACACTTTCCTAATTCTACAATAAACATTACCAGTCAGACCCCCAATCGTAACCACTATCGTAGTCATAACCACTGTCATAACCACCGTAGTCGCCTGAGTCCCATCCGCCTCCCCAATCGTAGCCACCATAGTCATAACTATCGTAACCACTATCATAATCATCGTAATCATAACCACTATCATAGTTCCAATTATAGCCACTATCATCGTCGTCATAATGATAATTGTTATTATCGTTGTAGATATAATAGCCACCACCACTATTTGAACGGGTTGCCGTTGTCCATTCAGGAGAGAAATCTTCGGTAGGGAACGGAACTTCCATACCGTCAACGCCTACATAATGGTCGGGAGTGATACCGTCGGGTTTAGTTGCATAATCCCACATTGAAGCATTAGAGTTGTAGTAATACCAATGTGAGTAATGCTTATAATAATTAACATTATTATAGTAGTAATAACCATTATTCCAACTTTCTACCGTCGGAAATTCAAAATTATAACCACCATTATCCATTATTTCCTTATGACAACTTGCAACTCCGCCACCAACAATGGCTACCATCGCAATAAGTATCAAAAGGACAGGAAGCCAACTTAAATCAGGTGTATAAGTTGAGCGTCTTCTTACATAAGGCTTGGGCTTGTAATCGCTTGAAATCTTATCCGACTCTTTCGGTTTCGGAGGGTCGGGTACTTCGTCCTTAATATCGGTTGTAGTGCGAACATACTTCCTATTAGGACTATTAGGATTTAGCGTAGCCTCTTTCGCCGTGAGAGCCATATTTCTTATCTTTTGGAATAATTCATTAACTCCATATTCCTCATCATAACCCTCATAGCGAATTGCTCTTGCACCCGTATCTTTATTTTTATAGACAACTACCTTTCCTGTACCGTCCTTAAAGATACCAAATGCCTTTGCACCTTTGTAATCTTCTCCGATGTGGATGTGCATATTTGGTAGGTTAATACCATTATCGTCGCACCACTTTTGGAGTTCTTCAATAGTTTTCGGGGCTTCATTAGCCGTTCTAACATAGTTAGTATTGACCGCTCCGCAACTTGGACACTTCTCGTCCGTGGCATCCATAAAAGAGCCACAGTAACCACAAGTTAATTTTTGCATAGATTAAATTCCTTTCAAAATAAGACCATCTACCTTTTATGGTAGGCACTCTAATTATAACAAAAGGAACTTTTATTTGTAAATGAGCTATATGGTAGGAACGGAGAGATTCGAACTCTCAATATTCGGTTCGTAGCCGAGTAGTTTATCCGTTAGCTTACGCTCCCATATTAAAGATGTACGCCGTCAAGCAACATAGTACACATTGTATAAAGCAAATAGATTACATATACGAGTACGCCGAATGACAACAAGTAGATAACGGCTTTCAGACCTACCGCTATCTTACTTGGCATTACGGTTATGTTTTTAAGTTTTTTCGTCATTATCCTTTTTGCCACCAATGTTTCTTCTTTGGCTCAGGCTCAGGCTCTTTGAATTTCTCTTGATATTCGGCAAAATTATCAATTATGTCCTGCAATTCTTCGCTTGTAAGTCCACACGCTTGACGAAGATTAACCCAATTCATTTCACCTGCTTCTAACTTTTCCTTAATCGTTTCAAACTGAAATCTCGTTATGTTTCTTCCCACGATAGACCACCTCTTATTCAATTACTTTTATAGACTTCAAATGCGATACCTTAAAGTCTAAATCCTTGACGGTAAAGTAATTGGGTTTTCGATAGCCAAATTTCTCGCTAAATTCGGAAGTAAAGCCTAAAATACCGCTATATACAGTATCGTCAAACAACTTTATTTCCACTTTCTTCCCTATATATGTAAATAACTCGTCTTTTTTCATCGTTATATCCTCTTATAAAAATACCGCTTTAACCCAAGCGGTCAGGGATAACTATTATGGTAGCGGATATGGGACTTGAACCCATACGCTTTTTAGGGCAACAGATTTTGAGTCTGCCGTGTCTGCCAATTCCACCAATCCGCCATATAGATATATTATCAATTTTGTCTTAACTTGTAAATGGTGGTTTTTTCGTGGGACGGTTAGACAGAACCACCAAACTGTCTTTTGGGGCTTTGAGGGAGAGTTGAACTCCCGACCTATTGATTACGAATCAATCGTTCTGCCAACTGAACTATCAAAGCATAATTTGGGGCTTCCGACAAGGCTTGAACTTGCGACCTGTTGATTACCAACCAACCGCTCTACCATCTGAGCTACGAAAGCATTTATCCGTGGTCGGAGGCGTGAGAGTCGAACTCACCGCAACTGCTTTATAAGAACAGCCCCATAACCGCTTGGGTAGCCTCCGATAAGGTGGGCTTGTGAGAACCGCTCACTAACGGCTTTGCCCTCTCGCCGCCTGATTTTAGGTGAATTAGGACAATCAGAAACCCTGTGTAATGAAAATGACTGTGACCTGTCTTTCACGACCTTTCATTATAGCCGTATTAGATTTAGTCTATCCTTAAACCTAATCAAAAGGAGCTATCCGTCTCGAACAATAGCGTCGCCTTTCCTATTTACGGGGAAAGGTAGACCCGTCAAGTAAGTCACAGGGTACTTGAAAACCCTTTGGTGGGTAGGCGTTGGACTTGCACCACTTAATATCCCGAACACTTTATCTCGCTTTTAACCTTTATATTCCGAGTTAATTACTCTCGTACTAATAAAAATTAAATTAAAGAGTGCCTAATCGTCATTAGGACGGGCAACTATGCTACGAACATAGTCTGCTTTTCTACCTTGCATATCCTCCCATATAGAGTGCCATTTGCTTTCTCGCTCGCAAGCGGTTTGATGCTAACTGCCGATGGCTCGACGGGAAGGAGGTTTTCATCTTCCGTAGTCTCCGAAAAGGCTACCCGCTATCTTGGTGACAGGTACGGGATTTGAACCCGCAATCTCCTCCTTGAAGGGGAGGCGTGTTAGCCGTTCCACTAACCTGCCATAAGTGGCGAGGCACAACCCTCGCCTGAAGGGGTAAATCCCCTTGAGTTCCCCTTGTTTCATTTATATACCGCAAATATAGGGTGGGTGAGCAACTGCAGTTCCTCAATGCGGTTTGGTATAGGACATTCTTCCCGTTGCAACGATTAACTCCCCACGGGCTTTTCCGTCGGATTACTCCTGTACCGATTAGAGTAGAAGTTTGTCCTATTGGTATAGGGCAGGTAACATAGCCATAACGCTTGGCATTTCCGATACCTTGTGACCAGCCATTACTCCAATACGCTATACGGATTTGCAATATCCGAATTGGTGACCGTTCAACCCTATTGGTGATAAGTTTTGAAAGAACTTAACAAACTTTATATAAAACTTTGTCTTTTGCATTTTCGGTTGACCGAGCGTAGCCTTGTATTCAACTATTCTCTCCTCGGTGTCTGTCTTATCGGTTTGCCTTTCATAAAACCGACTACCATAATAGAACGCATCTCCCAAAGTAAAGTCGACTCATAATATTTCGCTTCGGGTGGCATTGACAAAGTTGTTCACCTTTTAAGTTGTGGTTTCCCACCTACCACAAAGGGTGCGGTTGTTCCCTTACCGTCAAAACGGTTGGTTTCTCTTGCTTTCTTGGTAGTCCTCTATCAACCAACGAAGTTCAAACTACGCTCACCGTTGACTGCTCACCTTTCGGCTTCTTTGTGATTTTACTTCTTTGTCCCAACGGCGACATTGAAAACCTCTTTACGAGGAAAGTGACCCCAAAATTGTAATCTATCGGGCAGAAAGTAACAGGTCACACAGGGGCGACAATTAACGCCCGTTTGCTTTCTTTTCTTTCCAAAGGAGGCATCCGTTATGGACACCCATACCAACCAATTTATATATCGCCGATAGGTGGGCGGTATGCACTCTTTGATTTATATACCGCATAGAGGTTCGAGATTGCGGTTTTGGTGGAGATGACGGGAATTGAACCCGTGTCCAAAACATTTGATTATGAGTTTCTACGAGTGTAGTTGGTATTTAGAATATTCCATTTCCTATTTACTCTGCCAACAAAGGATAGGTCTTGTATCTCGGTAAGTAAGCCTTGTTTGTGTCGAGAAACCTCAAACTCCGCTAATTACTTTGGGATAAGTAATTGAAAACCTATGAGTGTACTAACTATCAAAGCCATAGAACAATGATAGTCGGCGGTCACGCTACCGCAAGGTCGTAATCAGCGATTACTTTTTTGCTTATTCTGTTTTAGGTGAAGTATAAGCATCACACCACTCGCTTGTCATAATTGAGATGCCCTGTCGAAACCAAAACATCCCCATATTTTAAGCACACTTGTCTTCAAGCCACTTTGGTACTTCAATACCCTCTCGAATAAGTGCATCCTTTATTTCCTGTGGACTATGGTTAAGTAACTGCATAGCCAAGTTCATCTGAAAAGCCTTATCCAAAGCGGTCTTTGCCTCATTAAGTTCGGCTCTCTGTGCTTCGATTGCGTTTGCCATCTTAACTTCCTCCCGTGAATTTGATAATAAGATTATAGCACAATAGAAATTATTGTGTCAATGGTACATATCACTTTATTCTCTTATAATTAAATAGCTTAAGTTGTTTCAGCCGTTTCGGTTATTGCAGGCTCAAAGACATCATCGTTGGCATATTTTTTGACATTGACAGTCTGCTCAAAGCCGTTAATCTTCAACTTAATCGTATCGTCCTTGATAGCAATATAAGAATAACCTATTGTATTAGGTACGGGGGTAGGGGTAGGTCCGCCTATATAACTTGCGGTTGCTTCCTGTTCCGTGTTCTCATAGATTATCTCGTACTCATAAGGAGCAATAATACTATAAATAGAATACTGTTCCTCATTATAAAGACAAGCACCCGAATACTGAACGGTCAGGTGGTCTACGGGGCAAGACGGCTTAGTCTCGTCGTTCTTCTTACAACCCGTAAAAATTCCAAGCAACATAGTAGTCGCTAAAAGAACTCCCATAATCTTTCTTTTCATTGTTTAAGTTACCTCCGTAAATAACTCTTACGATATAGTTTCAATATACATATATCTTTTATTCTTATAGTCGTCGGACTTACAACGACGAATTCGGCGATTATACTGATTACCGTTCTTTCTTACAAGGCGATAACCGATTTTTTCTTCTCTTTTGAACCAACCACGCCTATAAACTTGTCTACGAGCACGGGTCATCATAAGCCTTTCTCCTTAATCTTTATTTGGAGCGTCCGACAGGACTCGAACCTGCATAATACAGTTTTGCAGACTGTACGCCGAACCAACCGACAACGGACGCATATTTGGTATCGGGTACGGGGGTCGAACCCGTAATATGTAGTTTCTAAAACTACCGTGTATGCCATTCCACCAACCCGACATAACAATAATATAGCACAAAATTAAGATAACTGTAAAGAATAAATAAAAGAAAATGGTCGTTCCGATGGGACTTGAACCCACAAAACCTACCGTCTGAAGATAGTGCCTATGCCAAATTCGGCTACGGAACGAAATAAAATGGTCGCTCGTCGGGGGGTCGAACCCCGTCAGTGTCGGATATGAGCCGACCCGCTATGCCGATAGCCGAGCGATTTGGTGACTCGTAGGAGATTTGAACTCCTAATCTTCTGCTTGAGAGGCAGATGTGTTAAACCAATTCCACTAACGAGCCATTAAAAAAGCCACTACTAAAATCGCAAAACTTCGTGGCTTAAAGAGTTTATGATAGTCAAAAAGTAATTGACTTTGTAGCATTGGGTTTAGAAACGATAAGTTAAGCGATACCCACAAACGCTACGATTGTTTAATCCTCTACTCGTCAAGAGGGGCTTATTTTCAAGTGCCACTCGCCCGTTATCGTGGATGGTCACGCTCAATTAAAAAACAAAAGTAATTGAGAACTTATAGTAATTGTACCAAACAGTTTTTGTCTTGTCAACTGTATATTACAATTAGATTACATTTTTGTTGGTGGGCGTGAAGAGATTCGAACTCTCAACCCCCCGATTAAAAGTCGGGTACTCTCGCCATTGAGTTACACACCCATATTTTATGGTGGAGGATAGGGGAATCGAACCCCTCTGCTATTCTGTTTGCAGGACAGACGACCACTCCTTGCAGTCCCATCCCCCATTTTTGGTGCTTTTGATAGGAATTGAACCTACAGTAACGCCGATTAAGAGTCGGGTATTTTACCAATTAAATTACAAAAGCATTATTTTTTGGTTGCACCCCCGTCGGACTCACCCTGTTTTTATGATATTGTCCACAATATCAGTATTTCATTGTTGCAATCAACGACACTTGATATTGCCCGAAATATCCAAGATTGCTATTACAGGTAATTTGCTCTCTTGTATGATACTCAAGAACGGTGTGCGAAGTGGTGTCGGGAAGCGGACTTGAACCGCTAACGCTTGGATTTTCAGTCCAACGCTCTACCAATTGGAGCTATCCCAACATAATAAAAATAAAATTTGCCTGTACGCTTTCCCTGTTCCTCCACGGGAAACTCTCTCACATTAGATTGAGCAAAGGTAAGTAAGATTTATCGGAGGAGTTCTTACCCGTTTATCCTTCACTAACGCACAGGCTTACCTTTTGACCTTAACAAACTCCTTGATTTCTGTTGATTAGACTCCGTCAAGGCTTCCCTATCTCTAAATATAGGCAATATAAGGTTTGGATGACCTTATAATGAACTATTAAGTAGGTTATCGTCCTTAAACAAAAGGTATTTTGGTGTGGAAGGCGGGACTCGAACCCGCAAAACCTGCCACCTCAAGACAGTATGTATGCCAATTCCATCACAACCACATAATAAAAGGCGAACTATTGAATAAGTCCGCCCTTAATAGTGTTCAAACTTATTCAACTACTTAATAACTTGATACCTCGTGTCTTCTATTGTCAATAGAACCCATAGCCTGATTAAATAACTTTGCATCGGCTACCATTTCCTTATAACCATTCGAAGCGTAAGGTGTGTCTGAATTTACATATACTCTATTATCATCCCAAGCAACTGCGAACTTGCTTTCGGTAATCTGATATAGATATGTAATGTCATCTACCGTGGTACAACCCCACTCTGTTTCTGTTGCTTCAATGCCTCTTGTTAAGGCTTTCTTCAAACCGTTTGTTACATTATAAGCCAAAGCAAAAGACTTCTTTGCTTCAGTAATGTCGAATACCTTGTGTGCCATCTTCTTTATTCTCCTTTTCGCTATGTACCAAAAATTCCTCATTGGTACTTTTATGCCATAATTGTATAACAAATATCATACTTTTGTAAAGAGGCAAAAGGTCTGATTTATGATAAAAAGGTCGAATTTGTGTTAAATTTCAGTAGTTTATGTTAGATTTCAGACTAAAAATGTAACTCAAAGTCGAAAATATGA
>Ga0265299_10004475_pt1 | contig 13227 bp, 12 predicted proteins | sample AusTroGonzalo_MG_4_FD_193485 | JGI IMG/M metagenome (GOLD analysis project Ga0265299, IMG submission 193485) | Bovine rumen microbial communities from tropical cattle in Woodstock, Queensland, Australia - Gonzalo_02 | ecosystem: Host-associated > Mammals > Digestive system > Stomach > Rumen ...
GGACCTGCCGGAATGGTTGTCGTCATCATCCGTGAGGATCTGATCCGTGACGACCTTGAGAATCTTCCGATCTATCTGCAGTACAAGACACATGCCGACAACGGAAGCATGTACAACACACCTAACTGCTGGGCAATCTACTGCTGCGGCAAGGTCTTCAAGTATCTGAAGTCTCTCGGCGGACTTAAGAAGATGGAAGAGATCAACAAGGACAAGGCAAAGGTCTTCTACGACTTCCTCGACCAGAGCAAGATGTTCAAGGGAACAGTCGTTCCTCAGGACCGCTCTCTGATGAACATTCCGTTCGTCACAGAAAGCGCAGAGCTTGATGCTGAAGTCGTCGCCGCCACAAAGGCCGCAGGTTATGATAACCTCAAGGGTCACAAGAGCGTCGGCGGACTGAGAGCTTCAATCTACAACGCAATGCCCAAGGAGGGTGTTGTGGCACTGGTAGACTTCCTGAAGAAGTTCGAGGCCGAGCACAAGTAAGTTTTGTAAACTTTCAATTTTTGGTTGTTTTCTCAAAAAAACGACCTTATAATTGTTCTGTTAGAGTAAGGGAAACCTTATCACACTAAAAAGGAGAAACATATGAAGAAAGTATTTATCGTAATGCTTTTGGTTCTTGCTTTCGTCGTTCCTATGTTTGCACAGGGCGGACAGGAAGCTAAGAAGGCAGAAATCGACAAAACAGCTCCAGTTACAATCGTATTCTGGACACACGAGGATGTTAACCGTCAGGCTCTCGAGAATCAGTGGCTTAAGGAGTTCCAGGAAGCTCATCCGAACGTAACAATCGAGACAGCTATCTACAACGCTGAAGGTCTTCGCCAGAACATGCAGACAGCTTATGCTGCTGGCAACGGCCCGACAGTCTGGAACCTGCCGATTGAGAACTCACGTGAGTATATCGAGAATGGTCTCGTAGCTCCCGTTGACTATGCAGTAGTCGGATTCAAGAACGCAGACGACATGCGCGCACAGTATGCTGACGGCATGATCGACGCTGTCTACAAGGATGGCGATTTCTATGGAATTCCTCTTGAGCTGACCAACTGGTGTATCTTCCTTGATAAGACTGTCTTCCGCGATGCAGGTCTCGATCCTGAGAAAGACTATCCGAAGACATGGGAAGACATGGTTGCTGTATCAAAGAAGATCGTCAAGAGAGACGGTGACATCATCACCAGAAGAGGATTCGACTTCAGATATGGATATTCTCTCACATACTTCGTTCCGATGGTCGAGCAGCTCGGTGGAGAGCTCTCAGATAAGGACGGATGTGTCAATGAGGATGCATGGGTCAAGGCTCTTACATTCATGAAGAACTGGGGACCGAGCGGAGAGAACCTTGGTAACTCAACTCTCACAGCAGCCAGAAAGCTCTTCAACAAGCACAACCTGGACATTGCTATGGCCAACACCGGTCTGTACCAGGAGTCAAGAATCAAGGCTGATAACCCGACATTCTACAACAGCGGAGAGTGGATGGTTGTTCCTTATCCGGTATTCAAGGATGCTAAGAACAACGTTGCAGGTTGCTACTATGGTCACTACTACCATGTCAACTCAGAGGCAACACCGCTTCAGCAGTACTGGGGCTGGGAGCTCATCAAGTACTTCCTGCTTACACCGGGCCATGCTGAGCTTTACCTCACAAACGTCGGTCTGATCCAGCCTCTCAAGACTCTCATGAACGGCGATGTTTACAAGAGCCAGCCATTCGCAGAGGTCTTCAGCGGCGACTTCGCAAGAGCTCACATCGTCTACTGTGGCAAGGGTTCTGCAGCTATCCAGACCGCAATCGACACTGCAATCAACAATGTCATGCTCCAGGGTGTTGATCCGAAGCAGGCATACAAGGATCTGCAGAAGACAGTTCTTGAGATTCTCAACGACTGAGTTTGATTCAGATTCTCTGATATCGATGGGCCACTTCGGTGACCCATCGATTGTTATTTACGACTAATTAAGGGTTTTAACATGAAATCTAAAGTAAAGACCTACAGCATAGAGAGAAAACAGGCACGGTACGGATTTGCCTTCACACTTCCTTGTCTTCTCTTCTTTGCTTTTTTTAGTTTCTATCCGATCATCAACGCTTTCATTACCAGCCTGACAAACCGCAGGGCTGTCGGTAGAACTTGGGAATTCATCGGATTTGAGAACTACGCATATCTCTTCACAAAAGAGAACGGCGGCTTCTCTCTTATGAACTCCCTGAGAGCAACGGGAATGTTCACATTGGGATGTTTCATTCCGATGGTCGTTGTATCCCTTCTTCTGGCGGTTCTGATCATGCAGCTTAGAAAGCCCGGACACAAGAAGTTTTTCGAGCTTTCATACTATATTCCGGCTGTTCTTTCATCAGTTGTCGCTGCGACAATCTGGAGAATCATGTTCCAGCCGACAGGTCTTATCAACCAGCTGTCAAACACCATCCTGTTCACAACCGGAAAGGACTACAAATGGCTGACTGATAACAGCATGCTGATGGCTTCCACCATCATCGTCTACTTCTGGAAGTACATCGGTTACTTCACAATTCTGTTCATCACAGGACTTGCATCGATTCCTCCTACAATCTATGAGGCTGCAATCGTTGACGGTTCTTCAAGATGGCACACCTTCTGGAAGATCACTCTTCCTCTTTTGAAGCCGACAGTCATGCTGGTTTCAATCATGGCCATGCTGCAGTGCCTTAAGACATTCAGTACACAGTACATGTTCGTCGTCGGAGGTACTGCCAGAAAGCCAATCGATGTCATCACAATGAACATCTTCTACACCGGTATCCGTAACGGATATCTTGGCAGGGCAAGCGCCATGTCTATCATCCTGTTCTTCATCATGCTGTTCTTCACGTACTTCCAGTTCGCTGCACAGAAGGGCGGTGAGGATGTTGAGTATTGATGGAGGTGCGCTATGAATAACTCATATGTCGGAAAAGTGAGAGCAGGTGAGGTCATCACCTATATCTTCCTGGTTCTTATCGTAGCCTTTGTCATTTTGCCGATTCTGTTCATGATTGTCGCTTCCTTCATGGATGCAAAGCAGATTATGGCTATGCCGTTCAATTGGATTCCGAGCAAGGATTATTTCACATCCTCGTCCAGGACGTTCATGACGAACTTCATCAAGGCCATCCGCGGAAACAACAATAACAACATTTTCTTCACGGCCATGTTCAACTCCCTGGTTGTAGCAATCACATGTGCTGTAACCACGGTCTTCTTCTCGGCTCTGTGCGGCTACGGTCTTGCAAAGTTCAAATTCAAGGGCAGAAACGCTGTCTTCATGGCAATCATGTCAACAATGATGATTCCGTTCGAGGCCATCATGATTCCGTTGTACATGGTTTCCAAGATGCTGGGTATCATGAACACACTGCCCGGTCTGATCATTCCGTTTGCAATCAGCGCATTCGGAGTCTTCCAGATGCGTCAGTACCTTCTGACCTTCCCGTCCGAGTATCTTGATGCTTCCCGTGTCGATGGTCTTGGAGAGTTCAACATCTTCCTGAGAATCGTTCTTCCAAACTCGACCCCTGTTATTGCAACACTTGGAATTCTGTCATTCAGAAACCAGTGGGATAACCTGCTTTGGCCGATGCTCTGTGCTCAGGCTGAAAAGCTCAAGACACTGCCGCTGTACATCTCAGGCTTCGCTGAGGAAAAGCAGACCGATGAAGGTGCTCTTATGGCATGTGCCCTTCTGGCATCAGTTCCGATGTTCATCCTGTTCTTCACACTGTCCAAGTACTTCCTCGGAGGTGCTGCGGTCTTTGAGTCAAGAAAAGGCTGATATTATTTATGTGTACATCTACTGCCATGGTTTTCCATGGCAGTTTTTTTTGCCTTTTCGGTATAATAAAGCCCGCAGGCAGGATAGCCAATGCGGGCTTATGAAGAAGTAGGTACTAGGCTTACTGGCGCTTCATCTGTCTGAGGAAGACAAAGACTGCAATGACCATTGTTACCAAGGTATAGCCTACAACCCACCAGAGATGGGGCAGGGCTGCCTTCATGTCTCCGATCAGAATCGCTCTTTCAAGCTCAACTGCATGGATGAAGGGAAGGGCGTTTGCAAAAGCTCCGATAGCTTTTCCGAGCATCGCAATGTCAAACCAGATTCCTGAAAGCCATGCTGAGAGGTTGGTAAGCAGAGCTCCGCAGATACCTCCGACCTGCTTTTCTGTCATGGCGCTTCCGCACAGAAGACCCAGAGCGATATAGAAGAGCGACGGGATGATGTTCATGAGAATCGTCCACAGCAGATTGATGTTGATCTTAAGACCCAGCAAGATGGCTACGATGTAGCAGCATACTGTCTGAGCAATTGCTATGGGAAGAATCGGCAGTGTGTAGCCCAGGATGAACTCATGTGCCTTAAGCGGTGTGGTATAAAGTCTGGTCAGAAGAGCGCTGTTTCTGTCGTGTGAAATCATCTGGGCGGAGAAGAGCGTAATGAATGCAAGGCCGAAGACCGTTATTCCGGGAGCCAGGTGCTGGATCTCAAACATTTCCACAGGGATGTTTGCCTGAATCAGCGACAGAAGAAGAAGTACGACGATAGGGAAGCCCAGGCCGAAGAACACTGTGAGAGGATCTCTGAGAATCTCCTTCATTACTCTGTCAGCAAATGCCATCATGCGTCTCATGCTTTGCCTCCCTTAACAATCTTGATGAAGGCGTTTTCGAATTTGTCTTCGCCTGTTTTCTTTTTAAGTTCTTCCGCTGTTCCGATTGCCAGAAGATGACCGTCTTTCATGACGCCGATTCTGTCGGAAAGCTCCTCTGCCTCCTCCATGTAATGGGTTGTGAGGATTATAGTCATCTTTCCCTTGAGGTCGCGGATGATGTCCCAAAGCTCGCTTCGGGCTATGACATCAAGGCCAAGTGTCGGCTCATCCAGAAAGAGGATGTTGGGATCTGTAATCAGAGCCATGGCGATTGAAAGTCTTCTCTGCCAACCTCCGGAAAGCTTTGATGATTTCTTGGAAGCTACTCTGCCTAGGTTGAATCTTTCGATGGTTTCGGCGGCTTTCTTTTTGCTTGTTTCCTTGTCAAAACCATGCACACCGCAGATCATCTCCAGGTTCTCTCTGACTGAGAGATTCTTTGCAACAGCGGTCTCTTGGGGGGAGACAGCGATGATTTTCTTTACTTCCTCTGCTTCTGAGGCTATGCTTTTGCCTTCAAGAGTGGCATCACCTGATGTAGGCTGAGTGATGCAGCAGAGCATTTTGATGGTTGTTGTCTTTCCTGCTCCGTTTACTCCGAGCAGGGAAAAGAGCTCTCCTTCACGGATGTCCAGATCCAGGTTGTCGACAGCCCGGATGTCTTTGTAATCCTTGGTCAGCTTTTTGATCTCAATTGCGTTCTTCATCTGAACCCTCTTTGTTTTTGAATCTATAGGAAAGACCCTGATAGATATCTGTCAGAGTCTCTGATATCAGTTCCATGTTGAGCTGGTTATAGGAAGTTGCGGCCATTACGGCAATGCCATGCACTGCGGACCAGACTTCGAAGTGAAACAGCGATGCCTGCTTTTCGTTCATCCCGGTTGCCTTCATTATCAGCGGCAGTACATCGTAGAAGGTGCTTTCCTCGACGGGCTTCTTTTCCTCTGAACGGTTGCGCATGAAAAGCAGTCTGAAGAAGTTTTTTTCCTCCATGGCGAATCGGATGTAGGCTCTGCCGTGGGCTTTGTAGACAGGATCATTTCCTCTTTTTGCGACACACTCTGCTACGAAGGAATTGTAGATATCCAGCGTTGCTTTGAGCACGCTGTCCAAGAGGTCATTCATGTTTTTGAAGTTGGAGAAAATAGGCTGTGTCGAGCAACCGAGCCGGGAAGCCAGAGTGCGCGCATTCAGATTCTCATGTCCGTTTTCTCGAACCAGTTCCACAGCGGCTTTTATGATGTCTTCTTTGAAGATACTGACTTTTCTCGGCATATTATAACAAATGTTATATTATTCACATGAGGAGAAATTGTCAATTGCCTGCAGTGATTTCAACCTTCGGGGAAGCAGTGCATGCGGACGCCGTCCATGACACGGAAGCCTTCTGCGCGTCCTTTGAGAGTTCTCAGGCCGAAGAAGAAGGCTCTGAGTTTGATATACTTGGTAATGGATGCGGCCATGGAACAACCTTTTGGAAACTGGCTGAGGTGGACGTCAAAGACAGAGTCGAGTTGCTTTTTTATATGTCCGCTTGTTCTTATGTATCTGTTGGGCTTTGCTGTCATGTAAAGGGCAAGAACCTCGACCGGGGCAGTCTGGGCGCCGTACCGGGACATGATTTCCTTGTTCGAGGCGAAGTTGGCGATTATCTTGGACTGCTGTCCGACGTTCAGATGGTCGATGTGGCACTCGTTGGGAACATCTGGGTCGACAGAGAAGATGACCTGGGGCTTGATGTTTCCGACTGCAACTGCGATGGCGGATCTGAGGTCCTCGATCATGTAAAAGCCGCCGTCGGAGAGGCCCAGAAAGTGCACGTCGGTGACACCCAGGCGCTTTGCGCTTTCAAGGCTCTCGGCCTGTCGGATGCGGACAAGGTCTTCGGGTGTGGTGCCTTCGGGTGCGAAGTCCAGGCCATAGCGGCCGTCCAGGCAGATGAGAAATGAGATCTCTTTGCCCATGGAAGCGAGCTTTGAGACCGTGGCGCCGCATCCGATTTCAATGTCGTCGGGATGCGGGCCGATGAAAAGATAGCGGGAAAAGCTTTCCAGCTTGGGTATGGGAGATGCCTTGCTGAGAATGAATTTCAGAAGGCTCATTCGTTGACGAGACTCCTTCTGTACTCAAGCTCCTGGCAGATGCGCTCGTATTCTGGCTCGTCGAGCTTGTACTTGGCCCTGTAAAGGAAGAAGGCGCTGAGCATGAAGACAAGAGGCACGATTGTCATCGCAAGAAGCAGACCTATTGACTGGCTCCTCTGGACATTGGAAAGAAGATTTCCGATGACAGTGGTCTTGTCGAATGAGGCGTCCATTGCAGCTGCGTTCTCCGCCGATGAGATTCCGTTTGTGATGTTCGTGACCTTGAAGATCAGATATGTAGCACTTGTCAGTGCGACGCACAGGGCGCTTCCGAGCTTGGTCAGGAACGGTCTGAGAGAGGAGATGATGGCCTCGGCACGCTTTCCGTGCTTGTGCTCGTTGTACTCGACGGTGTTGATGATGGAGATCATCATGACAAGATAGAAGCCGTACTGGCCGAAGTTGGCAAGCATGTAGCCGAATGTGATGATGTAGAACTTGGCCATCGCACCGCTACGCATAAAGAGTCCGGCAAGGAGCATCATCATGTATCCGACAATGGCGAAGTTCTGAAGGATGCCGAGAAGTCTCTTTCTCTGGAACTTTCTGGAGATCGCCGGGTAGAAGATCATCAGGAATGCTGTGACGGACATTCCAAGCATGGTGAACAGGGAGTAGAGTCCTCCGGCGTAGCCGAACTCAAAGTAGATGTAGAAGGATCCGATTCCACCGACGACAAGGCCGTTTCCGATCTGGTGAAGAAGGAAGATCAGAGCAATCCACATCAGCTGGTCGTTGCCTGTGATTGTCTTTGCAATCATCTTGAGGCTGATTTTTGGAGCCGGCTTGGCCATGTCGCTTCTGTTTTCCTGGACTCCGAAGAGTGTGAACATGGCAAAGAGCGGGGAAAGGATACAGATGACGATGGCGACCATACCGTATGCTGTAACGGCGTTTCCTCCCAGAGCCATACCTCCGGTTGTGAGCATAGGAATGAGAACCGATGCCAGAGTGCTTCCGATTCCTGCAAACAGTGTCGCACGGGATGTGAACTGGTTTCTGGTGTCGGCGTTGGATGACAGGGCAGGGATCATGCCCCAGTAGGAGATGTCATTCATCGTGTATGTGATGCTGTAGAGGAAGTAGATGACTCCGAAGTAGACAACAAAGCTCCAGCCGTTGATTCCGCTGTTGTTGAAGGCAGCGATGACGACAAGGCTTGATGTGATACATCCGGCCAGAAGCCATGGTTTGAATTTTCCCCACTTGGTTCTGGTCTTTTCGATGATGTTTCCCATCAGCGGGTCATTTAAAGCATCGAAGACTCTTGCTGCGACCATGATTGCCGTGATTGCGGCAAGCTGGGCTGCGGTAAGGTTCTTTGTAATCAGTACGAATGTGAGAAGGAAGTTCGCGAACAGGGCATAGACCATGTCTCTTCCGACTGTTCCGAGCGGGTACATGATGAGATTCTTTCTCACTCTCTTGGTGTGAGCCATAGTTCCTCCGAAAGTTTAGTTATCTATTCTCTGTGGAAGTATACAATACCTGATTTGGCAAGGCTAGTTTTAGTTTATTCTTTGACAACAACGGTGGTGCAGTTTCTGCAGATGGCCTTGTAGTGATTTCCGTTCTGTTCAAGATGGAAGATGTTGTTTCGGCTGCATCCCTTACAGTCCAGGCCGAGGCCGTTGTGTCTCATGCACACACGGCTTATGAACACAGGCGGATTGTAATCGGATCCGGTGTAGTTGAACGGACTATCGTCATCAAGCTCATAGGAGCCGATGAGACTGGGAAGTTCCTCTTTGAGGCTTTCAAAGGCAGTGCTGTTTTCCGTGTACAGGAACACATCGGCGAAAAACTGTGTTTTATGGCTTTTTGTCCACTTCTTTGCCCAGAATACCTGTGCGATGTTGTTTAGGCCGACGATGATGTCCGGCTTTTCTTCGAGCTTGTTTTCTATCTTCTTCAGATATGCTTCTTCATCGAACATCACAGGAGAGAGGGGCAGAAAGCTCTTTCCGCAGAAGTCTATTGTCATATCCCACAGTCCGAGTCTCTGACGCGGAGGAAGGGCTTCGCATCTTCTTGAGGCTTTTTCTGACTTTGTTATCACAAGCTTTTCATCCAGCTTTGTCTCAAAGGCCTTGTCCTGCTTTTCATAGAAATCGCGTCTTGCCTGCTTTAAGACTGAAAGGGGGATGAATGGGTTTTCAAATGAGCTGTTATTTCTGACAGAAAGCTTTCCGAGTGTAAAATAGCTCTTGTCGGAGGCAGAGAGCGCTTTTGAGAATATGTCCTTGATGTCAGCCTCTCCCTTTGCCTGCTGGATCTCAAGAGAAGTCTTTTCACCGTTGATTGAAAAGCCGTCCCTGTCGATTGCAACTTCGATGTCCAAAGGTTCTTTATAAAGAGGAAGATTCTCATTCAGCTGACTGAGGTTCAGATTGTGTCTTGAGACACAGTACACAGGAGTTCCGAAACCGGGCTTTTTCTCGAATCTTTCGGAAGGGAAGTTGATTGTGGCTGTTTCGCCTTCAGAGATAAAAGACTTTCCGCCTTCGATGTGAGAAAGTGCAAATCCCACGCTTTCGCTGATCTTCACGGAACTGGCTGCTATGACCTTAAGACCGTCTCTGATTGCAACAGGTTTGGAAAAGCGTACAACCGCCTTGCCGTTGAGAACCTTGTCTATGGTTCCCACCTGGATTCCTCTGTGGCCGGTGTCCTGGCTGGATACCATGTTCGGCTCACCCATGCAGCCGTGGGAACCGGAGTTGAAGAAGTAGGTGGTAGTGTCTCTGGAGAAGGCAATCTGCATGGCATCTTTGGCCCAGAGAACTTCGGGATCCTTTTCGGTCTTTCCCTCAAGAATCAGACTGTAGTAGCGGGCACACCAGTAGGCATAGTCTGAGCCCTTCATGCGGCCTTCTATCTTAAGAGATTCGATTCCAAGCTCCTGATACTGTCTGACAAGTTCTCCGAGGCACAGGTCCTTCATGCTGAAAAGCCAGCTGTCTTTTCCGGTTTCTTTGCAATGAAACCATGTTCTGCATATCTGGGCACAACCTCCGCGGTTTGCACTCTTGCCTCTGTCTCCTGTTATGACCTGGCTTGCCATGCAGGCGCCTGAGAAGCCGTAGCACAGAGCACCATGGATGAAGACCTTCAGCTCTATGTCAGGGCATGCAAGTCTGATTTTCTTGATTTCGTCAAACGATAGCTCTCTTGACAGGACAACACGTGAAAAACCTAGGCTTTGTAGTTCTTTTACGCCATCGATTGTGTGAACAGCAAGCTGTGTTGAACCGTGAAGGGGAAGCTCCGGAAAGTGCTCTCTGATGATTTTCGCTATTCCCAGATCCTGGACAATCAGTCCGTCCGGTTTGAGGTAGGAAAGCTGTCTGAGAAGTTTGATCACATCGCCCAGCTGATCATCGGAGGCCAGAGTGTTCAGTGTCACATAGAACTTCTTTCCTTCGTACTGACCGCCTTCGGAGCATAGGGCCTTGAGCTTTCTGACGTCCTCGAATGAGAAGTTAACCGCAGCCTTTCTGGCTGAGAAGCTTTTAAGGCCGAAGTAGACAGCATCGGCTCCGCCTTTGAATGCATAGAGGGCGCACTGAAGCGATCCGGCTGGAAGTGCAAGTTCGCATCTTTTATCCATGAGTCAGCTCATCCTGTCCAGTTTGCTTATGGCTTCGAAGGTCTCGGGGCTCAGATCGTGCTCGACCTTGCAGGCGTCCTCGCGGGCAATCTGCTCGCTCACTCCGAGTTTCATGAAGAAGTGGGTAAGAACCTTGTGTCGGGTGTAGATGCGGTTTGCGATCTCCATACCCTTGTCCGTCAAAGTAATGAGGCCGTCTTTGTCCATCTTGATGTAGCCGCTTTCACGAAGGCGCTTAGTAGTGTATGTCACGCTGGGTTTTGTCACGCCGAGGTGCTGGGCTATGTCCACGGAGCGGATGTATCCGTTTTTTTCCTTGAGCATGAGCATGGTTTCGAGATAGTCTTCGGCAGCTTTCTGGATTTTCATTCTGAGCCTCTGGACTTTAGGCTAACATAACGGCAAATATTCGACAAGCTTATTTGCAATATGAACATGCTATAAGATATACTGTCAGAGATTGAGGAGAAAAAGATGGAAAAGAGAACTGACTACATCTCATGGGACGAGTACTTCATGAGTGTCGCAATGCTTTCTGCTATGAGAAGCAAGGACCCCAATACCCAGGTCGGTGCATGCATCGTCAACCAGGACAGAAAAATCGTAGGAACCGGCTACAACGGTTTTCCGATCGGCTGCAGCGACGACGAACTTCCATGGGGACGTGAAGGCAATCCGCTTCAGACAAAGTACCCGTTCGTCTGTCATGCCGAGCTCAACGCCATCTTGAACAGTATCTCACGTGATCTGCGCGGCTGCACGCTGTACGTTGTCATGTTCCCGTGCAACGAGTGCGCCAAGGCCATCATCCAGAGCGGAATCAAAGAGGTCATCTACAGAGACAACAAATATCCTGACTCAGACAGCGTCAAGGCTTCATCCATGATGCTCAAGCAGGCCGGCGTCAAACTCCGCCAGCTGGTTCTGAACAAGACCCTGGAAATCAAAATCTGAGCGCCATGGATTACACGTTTATCTCCAAGCCGCAGGAGCTTACATCACTACTATCTCAATGGTCCGAGCAGGGGATTGTAAGCGTTGCCATGGACTTCGAGGAGGAGTCCAACCTGCATTGCTATGGCGAGCACGTGTGCACCATCCAGCTTTACGACAAAAACCGCTATTACATAATCGATGCCATTGAACTGGCCAAGACCAAGGAGGGCCTTTCTGCCATGAAGGCCCTGCTCGAGGGCCCTGTGGAAAAGATCATGTTCGCCTGCCAAAGCGATGCCGCCCTTGCCAGGAAGGCACTGAAGATCCAGCTTAAAAACATTTTCGACGTTAGGGTCATCGCAATCGCACTTGAGTTCAACGGCAACCTCACATCCTTAATTGAAAGAAATCTAAAAGTCCAGAGCGAGGACGCTGCAAGCAAGAAAAAGTACCAGACAGCCAACTGGATGCGCCGTCCCATTCCGCCTGCTCAGATTGAATACGCACTGTCCGATGTGAAGTATCTATTTGATCTAAAGGAATCCCTTCTGTCGGAGATGGCTTCAAAGCTTACAAAGAGCCAGCAGGGAAGAGTGATGCATGACATAAAAGTCTGCGCGGTCCAAAAGCACCCGGAGCGCCCCGGTTGGGAGAAGATCTGCAACTTCAAGCTTCTTTCCGAAAAAGAGAAGGTCTACATCAAGCATTTCTTCCTTGCCCGTGACGGTCTTGCCAGAAAGGCCAACGTCCCGGCTTCCAGAATCCTGGACAAACGCCTTGTACTGGCCATGGCCAAGAAGGGGACCTGGGAAGGCATTCTGCCGCCTGAAGGCAAAAGCTATGAGCCTGTCTTTGAAAAAGCCCGCCTCGATGCAGAGGCAGAATGGGCCGATTTTCAGAATAAAAGACATTAAAAAGCCCGTTTATTCTGAAAATTCAGAATAAGACACGTAATTTCACTCGTTTATTCTGAAAGCACTACTAAATGCAAAGAAAAACCCCGGCGTTAACCGGGGTTTCATCATAATGGATGTCTGAATCAGAGACCGAGAAGAACTCTGATTGGCTCCATGTTAGGAACACTTGCCATAAGAACACCGGCTGCAACTGCAGAACCGATGACTCCGGAAACGTTCGGTCCCATGGCGTGCATGAGAAGGAAGTTCTGCGGGTCTGCTTCCTGCCCGACCTTACTGGCAACACGGGCTGCCATAGGAACGGCGGAAACTCCGGCGGCACCGATAAGCGGGTTGACCGGATGGTTCTTGTCCAGCTTGTTCATCAGCTTGGCAATGATGACTCCCATTGCTGTTCCGAGTGAGAATGCAACGGCTCCGAGGAGCAGGATTCCCAGTGTGTTCAGTGTCAGGAAGTGGCTTGCCTCCATCTTGGATCCGACTGAAAGTCCGAGGAAGATGGTGACTGTGTTCATCAGAGCATTGGATGCTGTATCTGCAAGTCTGCCTGTGACTCCGCACTCCTTGATGAGGTTACCGAACATCAGGGCACCGATAAGCGGTGTTGCGCTGGGAAGCAGAAGGGCACAGACCATGAGAACTGAGATCGGGAAGATGATCTTCTCTGTCTTTGAGACAGGTCTGAGCTGCTGCATGCGGATTCTGCGCTCTTCCTTGCTTGTCAGGGCCTTCATGATAGGCGGCTGGATGACAGGAACCAGAGCCATGTAGGAATATGCTGCAACAGCGATCGGTCCGAGAATCTCAGGTGCCAGACGTGTTGTGACATAGATGGCTGTAGGTCCGTCAGCTCCTCCGATGATTCCGATTGATGCAGCTGAGTGCAGGTCGAAATTGATACCGGGGATGAAGGACAGAAGCAGTGCTCCAAGAAGG
>Ga0265299_10004476_pt1 | contig 13226 bp, 3 predicted proteins | sample AusTroGonzalo_MG_4_FD_193485 | JGI IMG/M metagenome (GOLD analysis project Ga0265299, IMG submission 193485) | Bovine rumen microbial communities from tropical cattle in Woodstock, Queensland, Australia - Gonzalo_02 | ecosystem: Host-associated > Mammals > Digestive system > Stomach > Rumen ...
TATCTCGTTCGCATGTCGTTCGCATCGTGGACGTCACTGTCCGGTCTGTGTCCGGTTCTTGTCCCGCACGCGCTCAGCAGTGCTGCTACCGCGCATACTAATATATATCTCGTCTTCATCATCATAACTATGGTTATAGCAGTCCGGCTTTTCTTCTATAGCACGCGTACCCTATCGCCATCAGCAGAAGCACCCACAAAGCGTCGCCGAGAGGTTGTTGGGTACCGGACTGACCAGGCGTACCGGACTGACCATTTCCTCCAACACGGCGCATGCCCGGCTTTTGGCTCTGACCTACGCCGTATGCCTCGTCATTGACCGAGCCATCGGCATTAAGCATAGGCTCTTGTGCAGCCTGGCTCCACTGCGCGGAGTACATACTCGTCGATTGGAAACTTACCGTCTGTGCGGTAGCCTCTATCCCGCAATCCGAGGTCTGGTAACTGACTACCGAATGTTTGTACGTATTCTTATAATCCACAGCTTTCGCCTGCATAGCGCTCGAAAGTACCAGCAGACTGATTATCATTATGTTTTGCATCGTAGTTTTCATAAAGCTTTTCTCCTTAATCATTAAACATTCAACATTCTTCATTACTTAACTACTTTGCCTTGTGCATCAAAGATGCGCCCGTTATACAAGATATATATCTTGTCATTGTAGATTATCTTACGCGCCCTTGGGATATCACCCTGCGTATTCGTTACGCCGGTTATAATCTCCGGTGCATTGCGTGTGAGCACGAATCGCTGGTGTTCCGCATTATCTGTTGTCTGGAACGTATATGTGTTCTCATTCAAGATACGCGTGTAGGAGGTGTTATCCATATCCAATAGATAGAGAGGCTCTGCGTTCTCGTCAAACGAGAAACTGAAGGTATACTCGCTATCTTCGCCTGCACGGAAACCGATAATGGTTCCTTCCAGATCGTCGGTAGCCGTTACGGATTCTTTTCCGCTCTCCATGAGACTGTACATCTCCGGGCTTGCACCGCCAATCAGGATCTTCTCGCCGTCCCATCCTGCATCATAACCGGTACTGAAGTCATTGCGTTCGAGCAGTACCAGACGGTCGTCATAGTGACTGCCGCTCGCCCATATCTTCAAAACCACCGGATTATTGGACTCAGCCTCCCTGCGACTCGGCGCATGCATTATACCCGCATTCACTTTATCTGTCGAGCGGGCAGGACGGACATGCTTGTCATAATTCAGAGTCAAGGTTGCATCATCTCCGCTGGTGTTAGCTACCGTAAATGCCTGCAACGAACTAATCAGCGAGTCTCCGGTGTAGCTGGCTGCGTGAATCGGTATTACCACATACGTGCCCGCTGCATAGCGTTCACCACTCGTACTACCGGTTCCATTCTCATCCAAACCGGTATTGAACAGGTAAATGTTCTTGGTCAAACCACCGAAGTCATCATCATCAAACTGCTTTATCTGTATCGGAGCAGTCCAACTGTTACCAATCACCATATCTTGATTATTACCTACAGTGAAGGTCTGTTCGTCGGTAGCCACCAAGGTACCATCCATCGAGTACAGTTTGGCTGATGCTTGCGTGAGACAGTAGCCTACCCACGGATAAACCTCACCGCGGTCAGGCACTACTTCCCATCCACTGTTGTTTTCTGCCCAACGATAGAGCCAGCTGCCGTAGTAGTTTCTATACGCGCTGGAGTTATCGTTAAACGGCACAGCTACATACTGCCAACTCCAATCTCCCTCACTATTCTGCGCTTTGCTATACATCTCCACGATGGCCTGTGTATTTCCGTCTTCATTATCAAAGATCAACGTTCCATTACCATCTATGCTGTTGGCTTTAATAGTCAGGTCGCCCAATTCGGTCGGCTTCAGATCATTGGCAGCGAAATGCGGAGCCTCAGCGGAACGAACCTTACCGCTTACGATCAGCGCGGCGTCGGCTGCAATCGTCAGGCTACCGGAACAGGTACCGCCTTCTATCTTGCTACTGGTACCGCTGGAAGCGATGTCCACCTGCGCCACTTTGACAGTTGTACCGCTCAATACGCACGGCGCCAAGATACGAACACGTGTTTCATAGTTCGGCAAGGTGCTCTTAGCCCAGTTATCCGCGTTTTTCCAGTTGGTCTCATCACCGGAAGCGCCTCCCTTGAAGAAGTTCGAGCAGTCGTCCACCTCCTCCATATTGGTCTTACAAAGGTAAGTTAGCGCATTGGCGATGACTCGTTTACCTTCCGCTGTCAACGCATTCGGCAACGCCTTATTCTGAATTCCAAGCAACATCAAACGTGCTGCCGGTTCTTCCTGACGCTCTATACCTGCGTGGAGTGAACCGTTCGCAATCACACCAAGACCTAACAGATCACCCATCGCTTCACCGGAGAAGCCTTGCAATGCGGGATATTGACTTGTAGAGTCATTATATGCATGCTTATTATATGGGGTCATCGTACTATCCACCATGATCACATGACGGTATTCCTCGCCATCAATTATCTCTGTCCATACGTGCGTTCCGTCAGCGGGTGTAGGAAGTCCGCTGTAAATCTCATGGTCTTTACATTGCAGACGCATCTCATACTGGCGAGGATTAGGAGAAGATGGGTTACCGGCTACACCCTTGTTGCTCCAGTTCTTCAACGCACTCACAAACGCCTCCATGGTCAGTATCGGGCGCACGTCTATCAATGCACCGAACGCATTGACATAACCTTTGGTCTTATAGGCATCGTCTCCACTGACGCCTTTGGGTACTGTCCTCGTATTCGGATTATCGGTTATCAAGATAGCATCAAACTGCGAATAGTACTGCTTTAGTGCCTTCTCATCGTTCGTCTTATAGATGTTGCACTCCGTCAAAGCGAACTTGCGTGCGCCGGCTGCAGTTCCTACGGAATCCAAGTATTCATACAGTGCCGAACCATCAGCCTGTCCGCTGGTTACCGTATTCCAAGCATCGCCTTTCTGTCCTTCAACCACGAATGCAACAGACTTAGAAGAGGTAGCAGCTTGTTTGTGGATTGTGATATTAAGCGCGTCTGCATTACCGCCACAACCGGTAGCTGTAATCGTAATCGTCATATCACCTGCAGTCATATCACTCGGCGCATCGCCGTTCGCTTTCGTTCCGTGCAGATAGATGATGCCGTCGTCTTTCAGTTCGAAGGTACATCCGCCGATGTCAGTCAAGTCACCACCACTCGTCACTGTAAATCCTGTAGCATGCTCCGTCTGTACCAACGCAATATCCGGCGTACGACGGCCGTTCTTGACGTACCACTCATCAACAATCTTCGTAGCCGTAGCGGTCTCTTTGGCCGTAACAGTTACAGTGTTGGTTGAAGCCATAGAGCAGTGTCCTTCGCCGGTGTTCGTTACAATTACGTAGTACGAGCCGGCTACGGTAACTGTACAGGTTGCTGCCCGATAACTTGCTCCCATCGACACATCGTCTTTATACCACTGATAGGTAGCCCCTGCGCCCTCACCGGTATGTCCACTTACGGTCATCTGAATACCGTCGCAGCCCAAATCGGTTGCTTCAATCGTACCGGCTACATCATCGCAGTTGTCGGTTACGGTAATGTTATACGTAGCCGTCGCTTCTTCGTAGCAACCCGACTCTGCGATAGTAGCAGTAATGGTTGCACTACCGCCACCTACGATGTGTACTTTACCAGTGGTTGCGTTGACGGTTGCTACACTCGTATTGCTACTGCTGTAGGTGATAGCGCCAAGACTATTCTTATTCTGCGTTACAGTGTGCGTGAAGTCCGCATCTCCTGTCTTAGCTGCCACACCACCGGACAAATCTGTATCCCATGTGAGCGTCGGAGATTCACCGCCTTTACTTGCCGCATGGTAAGCTTTTATGGTTCCTACGTAGCAGTTCGATGATGTTGAACTCCGGATAACCAAATAATTACTCGAAACAAAGCTTCCCGGGAGTATATAGTAGTAATTCGTATTTTTCGCAGGAGATGTCGTACTGGGTGCTACTACCTGTGAAGCACTATGATAGTCTGCTGTGTTGTTCGAAGCAGCAGCTACAATCGTATAATAACCAGTACTTGATGAATTGCCATTTGTTATTACTATGGAGTCGCCTGCAACAAACGGGTCAGTACTATACAAAACTACCCATGTATTAGCAATACTATGTTTCCATCCACCATTCTTGCTGCTATACTCCCAATATTTATTTGTAGTTCCACTACCTGAGCTATATAAGCCAAAGGTTACAGATCCTCCTGTAGTAATCGTGGCACTACTTGTGCACTCACATGTAGTGTAATTGTTGGAAGCAGTATAAGCTTGGGTATTCGTGATAGAACAAGTATTAGCCGTAGGTATCATGGAGAAGAACTCCACATATCCGCTTGCTCCTCCACCGCAGTTGTCCAAATTCTCGTTGTGATCATCGGCTAAAGGCGCATAGCCATTATTCTCCGGTACATTTAGAGTGAACGTTATCTTCGTTGCATTGGCATTGACGTCTGTTGTGATATCAAATTTTGCCGTGATCTGTGCCTTACCGGAAGCGTTAATGCTCTTTGCGATATTCCGAAGCACAACTCCTTCTGAAGCCGTCAATACTAATTTACTTGAGTCAGCGTCCGAAGCGTCCCAGGAAGCATCGTCAATTTCTGCCTTAATGGTGTATCCTCCACCACCACGATAGAGTTTACTGTCTATTTTGGTAACCGTCCAATTGATAGTTCCCACCGACTTTCCCCAAATAGCATACAAATTCATATTTGCTGTCAATTCTATCTCGTCACCTTCGTTATAACTGGAGCCTAAACCGGTAGAAAGGGTATTCCATTCAACGAACGTCTTTCCGCTCGGAGCGGTAAAGCCGTTATCCGCTACGGTTACATAGTGACCTACTGTCGCGGAAGTCGAACCACTACCGCCGTTTGCGTTATAGGTGATCGTGTAGGTGTTCTCCGTCCATTTCGCCCAGAACTCTTTGTCGCCGGTTTCGGAAATACCGATAGCCGTCACTACGCCACCTGTGGACAAATCGCTGTTAGCGTACCAGCCGCCAAACGAGTAACCCGGGTTGCTCATATCGCCGGCAACCGGCAAGGTATAACCTACACCGCTGGTATAAGTAGCCTCACCCTCGTTTACCCAACTTGCACCGTTGAGGTGGTAGGTGATATTGTATTCACTTCCCGTCCACTTCGCGTAGAGCGTGGTGTCTTTGGTGACGATGTCGCTTGCAAAATTCCAAGCACTCGTACATGCCGCGTCTTTATACCAAGCAACGAAAGTGTAACCGCTTGCCGTTGGCGTAGTCGGCGCAGAAATCTTTGCTCCAACAAGCACACTATCCACCGTCTCAGGCCATGCAGTGTGGCTTGCAGGCGTCAGATTTCCATCAGCAAAGAAGACTTTATGGTTAGGAATCCAGTTAAAGAGACGAATATCTTGAACGTTCTTTGTTCCACTCGCATACAATCCCCATTGTGCTGCGTCATTGTAAAGAGTAACAGGTTTATTATTTGCTGCACAATATAATAGGTATTTAACATCCGTAACATCACTGACGCTTGTATTTGTTTGCGTGAAACCCCACCAACGATTTACATCTTGATCATTAGTTATAATCGCATTACCACTACGTCCGAGTTTTGATGCTCCTGTAGCCGAACCAAATAATGGAGCGTGGCCTGATCCGCCTGTCGGTGAAATTCCGTGCATAGCCAATTTAATATATTGACCATTTCCTCCGTTTATGACAGTAGTAGTCTGTTGGTAGAGGGTGTATACATGATCTTCGGGGATCAAAACGCTGTCGTTTCTAACGTTAATTTCTACAGGAGCTGGGTTACTATTGTCCATATTTGCAGGCAGCAGATACCACTTATCATCTAAACCTTTCGCTGCGATGACGAAGTTAGCAGGTACGTGGCGGCCGATGAGGGCTTGGCTGACGGTGACATCTTTTGCTCCGTTTCCGGCAACGCTGACGGTAAAGTTAGCGTTCTTGTCAAGTCCGTCACTTGTGTCACCAGCGCCCGGAGTATAATAGATGTATGCCACCGTGTCAATAGAACCCGTTGCGTCGGTAGAGATGACACCGTTCGTACGGCTCTTTAATGCAAAGCTACCATTAGTAGCAGAAAGGGTAATTGCCGTGCTCTTGCTCAAACCGCTACCCACGATAAGCAGACTGTCTTGCGAACGCACCGTCTTGTTTGCCGCAGAAGTAATGAAGATCGGCGTGCTTGCCGTTACCAATTTAGGCGTAACCGTCATCGTCGGGCAGATACAACGGTAGTTCTCAAACGTACCAGAATGGGAGATCTCTACCGACTTGATATAGATACTACCATCCGTTGTATTGACAGTAATCTTTACTTTACCGTCTAACGATGTAGCAGGTGTGTAAGTGATAGTACGATCTTCCGTTCCTCCAGTTTTTGTAACATCCTTATCTCCAGCTATCGCCGTGCCACCTACCTTAATCTCAATACTTCCCGCTCCCGATCCGGAGTTAGTTGAATACGTAACAACGACCTCTGAAACTGCTTTATATTCTGCTTTGGTTGACGCATTAGCTCCTGTATAACTTGTCGAAACTTGAACGCCTTGCGTAGCATTTTTTTGATAACCATCTTTGCCCGAATTCCATTTCGAATCATCATCTTCCCAAGACTTTGAGGTAAAGGTGGTCGTGAACGAAGTTTCATCAGCCGCTACAGCATCACCAAAGACGGCGTAGAAGACGGTGTCTTTCGTAATCGATGGAGCATCTGCCGCAGTTACAAACAAACTTGCAGGAGCCGCTTGTCCACTTTCTCCGTACAGGTTTGTTGTTGACCATCCACGGAAGGAATCAGCGCAACTTAATGTATTATCCGCAGGCGCCGTAGGCAAGGTAGTAATACTACCTTCTGACTCCGTCGTCGGATCTCCGGTAGTATATTCCGAACCGTTTACCATCCAAGTGACGGTATAAGTGGGCTTCCACTTGGCGTACAACGTTGTCGCAGCAGAAACTACGTCGCTTGCAAAATTCCATGCATTTGTACAAGCTGCCTCTTTATACCAGCCAACGAAAATATAATGCTCCGCCGTCGGATCTGCCGGTTGTACAATCTTCTTGCCGGAAGGTACACCCGTTATCGTACTCGGCAGTGTGGATGAACCGTCAAAACCAGACATATCATCAAATGAAACGTTGTAATCACCATCCCATACGGCGGTCAACGTTACATCGCTTGTTATTTCGAACTTCTGACCAGGAAGGAAGAAGGTTGTGCCGTCTGTCCAGCCGCGGAAAGTTGAACTAGTCTTCACTAAACTGCCTGTGTTACCCAATACCGTCACCTCATCACCCGGGTCATACGGCGAATTTGCATCTACCGGCACACTACCGCCCGTGTTTCCGTTTCCGTCATACGTTACGGTGTATCCAGAAAATGCTTCTACAGTACCACTTATGGTTATGGGAGATCCTAAGCGGTATGTTCCTGTAGAAGAACCATAGCAATAAATCTTCAACGTCACCGTTCCGACAAACACAACAGAACTTCCATTGGTCATAGTCACAGTTGTAATCTCTCCTTTTGCACAATTAGATTGTGTCTTATTTATACTATGACTATTTGCATCACTTAAGATTAGTTTTACATCACCAGCACCACTTACAGGCTGAGCCTTTACACTTACTGAACTTGGCGTAAATTGATAGCCACTTGGTATCGTAAAGGTAACATACATATACTTACCTTCATCAAATGAAGTCGGCGCGGCAATTTTAGATGTTAGATTTGCTTTTGCACTACCTGTGATAGTCAATGAGCCATAATTAGCCAAATCCGTCATTCCCGTTGTGTTCGAGATATAACTTGTAGTGGACGCTTTGCTTGCCGTTCCAATAGAACTCTCGCTTTTGTTAATATTTAGATTCCACGTCAATGTATGTGCGCCTAACGGTACATCTACTGAATAACCGGTGGTATTATGCGATGTGCAACCAACGCCATTAGACGCTTCGCACCAGTAGAGATCTATATCGTCTGTCGTACAATCTTCGATAGTTAATGTGTAACCGCTTGAACCGGTAGCCGCAGCCTGTACAGGCGAAGAAGCCGAAGCCGTTGCCCAGTCTGCACCTTTGTACCACGTGTAGGTTGTGCTTCCGTCTGCGCCCGAGGCACACGTCGCCGTTAACTCAATATCATCACCTACTGCATAAATCTGCGTTCCGCTAATACTCGGTGCTGACGGCGCAGAACAAGAAGCAGTACCTGTAACCGTAATAACAATCGCTCCGGTGATATAAGAACCTTCTATCTCCACTGTACCGGTACTCTTGTCCCATGTATATTCGGTATCTTCTGTTGCTGTCTCTCCGCCAATAGTCACCGTAATGGAAGTCGGTAGGCTATATCCATCAGCCGCAGCAAATACTGCTGTATAATTCGTACCATGAGTAGCAGTAGTTCCGCCGCTTGATTTAGTCGCGTTTGTTAGTGTGTGCGTTACTCCGTAACTTGCATCGCCGAATGTAACCGTTACTGTAGCATCAGCAGTCCCCATTGTTAACGTCGTGGTTGTACTGCTGCTTGAACCGTTAGGCGAAATGCTCGAGCCAGTACCGCTTACAGCCCAGTTCGTCACTTGATAACCCGTAGCAGGTACAGCGGTAATGGTTGAAGCGCTATCTTCTGCCACAACTGTAGGTGAAGCCGAAACAGTACCCTTCGTATCATCTCCCGTACTTGTAACCGCAGAAACACTATGTGTCTTCTTATAACGGAGACCGTAGAGATTTTTACTGGTTCCTTTAGCGTATATATAATATGTTCCTGCTGAGACTGTTACAACCTTATATGCACTGTTTATACTTGTCTCCGCACTACCATCCGACAAATAAACAGGACTAGTAGCCCATACCTCTAACTGTCCGGCTGCCGGTATCTTAAATTGAATCGCGCGTGATGAAGGAACATAGGAAGTAACATTCGCCGGTCCTTTGAAATGCAGACATTTTGTAACAGCTTCTGCGTTAGTTAAGTCTTTGCTACTACACGTCTCTGAACTCATCGGACTTGTTCCTCCTTCACTGTCTTCACTTGTTCCGACACCCAATAAGTTAAATCGCTTATCAACCGATACACCGGGATACCAACGTTCGGTACTCGAAATAGTTATTCCATCCGGAACCATATCAGAAGCCCCATAGAATGTCCCGCTTACTAAATCGACCAGACTCAACTCTGTCCATTTGGCGTAGAGTGTAAAGTCTGCCGTTTTAGCAGTTGCTCCAATAGTTGTTAAGGCATCACCCGTACATGAAGAGTTATCGAACCAACCACCAAATACATAGCCCGACTTCGATGCTTTCTTTAACGTTGTGGCTGTTCCATATGTATGCGTCGTAGGAGCATCAGGCATATGATAACCCGTGAACGCCACATTTCCGCCATCCTTGTAGGTAATATTATAGGTCTGAGCGACGCCTGTTATCGTAATTTTTACTTTTCCGTTTATCTTATCAGCCAAAATATTTAACGTTCCTACCCCGTCTGACACAGTCCATGTATAGTCTGTACCAACTGTCTTATTTGAACTACCAATCTTTACCGTAATAGTCGTTGGCAAATCGTATCCCGTGCTGGCAGTAAACGTAGCCGTATATGGCTGATTATTTGCTGCCACTCCAGTTCCTACCGCTCCGCTACTTCTGGTGACATTTGTTAATGCATCTTCAACGTCACGAGGCGTCAACGCTCTATAATAAACAGTATCTGAAACCGTTTTCGTTCCATCGGTACTATTGTAGTTATTATAGGCCTTCACAGTCATCTTGTAAACGACATCGTTTGTAGAAGGTATTGTATAGTCATATGTTGTTCCCGTGCCGTTTTGCTTGCTGGTTCCGTTCGACTCAAAGTCAAACTTCTTGGTCATGTTACCGTCATTTACTTTCTGCGTCGCCGCAGCCGAAACCTTGATCGTTCCGCTGGTCGCGATAATAAACGGACTTGCCTTACTACCATCACCGCTTGTTGATGCAATCACCGTTGTGCTGTTATCCGTCAATGTCGGCTTATTCGTCGGCGGACAATAAGTATCCCAACTTAAATCAATCCCGCTCCAACCAGACGAAGGAGCAACCATACAATTTTCCTTAGATGATGTTCTTGCATATGCATAACTAATATTTGCATCGTTCCAATAAGTACCATCAACTGCACTATATCGATTCACCTGTACTTGACCAACATAATCATCGTTAGGCACAGTAGTGTAGAATACCCAATCTTCCAACGCATTAGCTTTTGCGCACCATGTATCACCGGCGGCACTTCCCGTATCGTAATATTTGAACCAGAAGCGAGAGGCAAATCCATCTTCTTGCCAGTTAGTCTCGCTGCGAGCATCAAAATAGATATACTTATTCTTCGCGAAACGAGCTTGAGGATAATATATACCCAAATAGTGATTGGTGTTATCCCAATGGAAGCAATATTCTCCCGCTTCACCAGAAGTCATAGACCAGTTATCTTGATTAGAATATAACTGTTGCCATGAAGTCGTAGTGTTCGTCGCTTTTGAACATAATGAACAGCTCCAATAATTGGTATTATCCGTTCCATCACCGACAAGAACTTTGAGTTCATAATCAGTAGAAGCCTCTAGTTCAAGAATAACCCTTCCGTCCGTTAAAGCACCTTTGTCCGGATCCCAATCATTAAAATCACCTATTACCGCTCCGTTCGGTGCATATTTACTCCAAGAACCCGTCCAATCATCTCCTGACTTGGAATCCGCGATGATAAACATATTCTTTCCAATCTCCGGCGTCTGTTCTACCGTTTTATTCCAAGTACTGCCATCTGTATTGCCTGTGCCTCGCGTAAAGATAACTTTTGTATAGGTCTTGCTCGATCCGGGAACGATTATCTTATAGATAGCATTATCACCATTCCAAGAACCGGATACCAAATCCGCGTAAGAAGCACAATAAGTCCAGGTCTTTGCGCTCGCATCATAAAATTTAGCATATACATTGCCACTTCCATTTTTCCAGTGAGTTGAACCACCCAACGTGGACATATTGGAACTATAATCCTTGAAATAGATTATCTCACCCGACTTGAACGTACGAGGAGTCGCAGAACGCTCTATTCGTATAGCCGAAAAATAGGTATTATTACTAGTTCCTCTCCATACATTAAAAGATGTTTGTCCTACTAATGCATCTCCTGCTTGGACGGTATAACTAACACTTGACCATACACTACTCGTTCCCGTCCCTGTTGCTGTGGCGGGAGCGGGACTAGGTCTAGTTGTCGTAGATGATCCTGTAAACCACAACGCTCTTGCATCGTACATGTCGCCATAAATCACATCTCCTACAGCCAATGCTTGACTAACAGTCACCTGAAGATAAACAGTATTCGAATTTAATGCAAACACTTTCTTTTTATCTCCTGAAGGGCCTTGACTTGTACTAATTACCGTAGGACTTCCTGATGTTGCACAATATGCTAAAGATCCACCCGTAACTGTAGCTTGAGAAGAAGTAAAAGTATGTAAATTATTATCTGATGCGCTAACATTGCTAGAAACGCCAGAATATACTATTGCAGAATAAATTTCCGTTCCCCACACATTCCCAAATCCCAAGCACAGCAAAAGAGCCACGGTGGCGGCGTAGCGGAGTGCGCGCGTGGTTAAGAAAGACTGACGAGAAATCAATAATCCAGTTAAAGAGTTAATGTTTTTCATATTGCATTTGGATTTCATTATTCGTGATTATTTTGGTGTTTTTTATGTTATTCGTTTATTTGGATTCGTGTTGTATTTGATAGATTTCTTTTTGCCGCTCTATCTCTCGGCGCAACTCTTCTTCCGTTGGAAGATACAGTTTGTATTTCGATGCATATAACTGCTCATTCCCTTTTAGAACAGAATACCTTGCAATGTCTTCATCAGTATCCGCACAAAGTACTATACCTATCGTCGGATTATCATCTTTTCCCTTCTTTAACTCATCATACATTCGAACATACATATCCATCTGCCCAACATCCTGATGCGTTACCTTACTCGTCTTAAGATCAATCAGCACAAAGCATTTCAAAATATAATTGTAGAAGACCAAATCAATGTAATAATCCTCCTTCTCTGTTCGAATGTGTTGCTGTCTTGCCACAAACGCATATCCCTTACCTAACTCCATCAAGAACTTCTGCAGATTGGTGATGATAGATTTCTCTAATGTGCTTTCCGTAAAATCTGTATTCTGTGACAAACCCAAAAACTCTGCAACCACCGGACTTTTAATAAACTCATCCTTCTCTTGTAATGGCTTTGTTATCTCACGCATCTCTTCCTCTACGCGTTGCGGTTGAGGACTTTGTAGTATTCGATAGTAATATTGTGACGATATATTGCGTTGTAATGTTTTAACGCTCCAGGTTTCACGGGCAGACTCATTTTCATACCATTTGCGAGCAGCCTCATCATCCACTTGCAACAACACTCTGTAGTGAGACCAATCCAGCAAAAAAGATTTTGGAGACGCCGTGTCCAAAATGTTTGGGAAGTACTGATAGAAGCGGATATACTTATACAAACTGCTAAAATCGAATCCTCTTCCATAAGCAGCAGTTAGTTCTTTAGCCAGATTTTGCACCAGACTTTTGCCATACATGTCCTCGCGTGTTTGATCTCCAATCAGCTCTTCCGTAATACGTCTTCCCAAATACCAATTCCTCTGAACCAGCACAAAATCTACAGCACGGTAAGCTGTCTTCCTTGCAGACTCAATAATCTTACTTGCATCGGCAAGCAAGTTGTGCGTATTTGTATATATCAATTCCTCAGCCATCACTATTCGTATTTTTCTAACTCGCAAATTCTTGTTTTAATGTATTATCCCTACATCTGTCCAACTCCCAGGCACAGAATAAGAACTATGCAGGCGGCGAGGCGGGACGGTACGGAGACGGTACGGAGACGGTACGGTGTCAGTATAGTCCGAGTACGTGTCGAGTACGTGTCGTCTACGTCTCGTCTACGTGTCGAGTACGTGTTTGGAAGCAGAATGATCGCATATTGAAAGCAGATTGAAAGCAGATTGGACGGGAGTTCATTCGCTTTAACAAAATTTAATAACTGAGTAAATAGATTTCTCATGGTATGATTGCGTATCCGTATTAGCAATAAATTCGGGCGCAAAGGTACGAAAAAAATCGGACATTAAT